>FWWM01010451.1_pt1 | contig 11912 bp, 10 predicted proteins | sample 2228351 | NCBI WGS metagenome assembly FWWM01 (sample SAMEA103939774, study PRJEB20133) | metagenome | reverse complement strand
ACCTGGAGGCGCTGGAGGCGGTGCTGCGCCACGCCGAGGCCGCGGGCGCCCTCGACGGCCTCTGGTGCCTGGGCGACATGGTCGGCTACGGCCCCCAGCCCAACGAGGTGCTGGAGCGGCTCCAGGAGGCGGGGGTGCGGGCGGTGGTGGGCAACCACGACCTGGCCGCCATCGGCCTCCTCTCCACCGACGACTTCAATCCCGCCGCCGCTGCCGCCGCCCACTGGACGGCCCGCCAGCTAGACGAGGGCCAGCGCCGCTACCTGGCCTCGCTGCCCCAGGTACTACGCGAGGGGGACTTCACTCTGGTGCACGGCACCCTGCGCTGGCCGGTGTGGGAATATCTCTACTCCTACGGCGCCGCCCAGGCCCACCTGCGCCTGCAGGAGACGCCCTTCGCCCTGGTGGGCCACACCCACGTGCCCATGCTGGTGGTGGAGGACGCCTCCTTCCCCCACGGCTGCGAGCTGTTCTACCTGCGCGACGGGGCGGTGGTGGAGCTGAAGCCCGGGCGCAGGCTGGTCATCAACCCGGGCAGCGTCGGCCAGCCGCGGGACGGCGACCCCCGCGCCTCCTACGCCATCTACGACAGCGACGCCGGCACCGTCGTTCTGCACCGGGTGGAATACGACATCGCCGTCACGCAGCGGCTGATGGAGGCGGCGGGGCTGCCCCGCTGGCTCAGCGAGCGTCTGGCGGTGGGCCGCTGACTTGGTCGGTCTCGGGCTCCTGGTGGTGGCTGTAGGGCTCCACGTAGACCACGGCGTCGCGCACCTCCGGCACCTCCTGACAGAGGCGACGGGAGATGCGGCAGGCCAGGTCGTGGGCCTCCCCCAGGGTGACGTGGTCGGGCAGGTCCAGGGCCACGTCCAGGTGCACCCACTTCCCCGCCTGGCGCATGCGCAGGGAGTGGTAGCCGGTGCCGGGGCCCATCTCCTCGGCCAGGATGCGGCGCACCTCCCCCTCCACCGCTGCCGAGGGGGCCGTGTCCAGCAGCACCAGGCTGGTGCGCAGCCCCAGGCGGGCCGCCGTGTAGACCATCACCGCTGCCACGGCCAGGGCCGCCGCCGGGTCGAGCCACTCGGCCCCCAGGCGCCCGCCCAGCAGCCCCGTCAGGGCGGCGCCCTTGGCCCACAGGTCGGTGGAGAAGTGGAAGGCGTCGGCCTCCAGGGCGTAGGAGCCGTAGGTGCGGGCCACCCGCCCCAGGTAGCGGGCGGCCAGGTAGTCCACGACGATGGTGGCCACCACCACCGCGATGGCGGCCGTCGGCACCTGCAGGCGATGGCCGGTGGCCAGCCGCACCCCCACCTCCACGGCGATGAACACGGCGATGAGGCCCACCAGCGTCACCTGCACCAGCGAGGAGAAGTTCTCGAACTTGGCGTGGCCGTAGGGGTGGGACTGGTCGGGCGGGCGGGAGGCCATGGCCACCCCCCAGTAGGCGAAGAGGGAGGCCGCCAGGTCGAAGACCGAGTGGCCGGCGTCGGCCAGCACCGCCAGGGAGCCGGTGAAGTAGGCCACCGCCCCCTCGATGGCGATGAGCAGCACGTTCACCGCCACCGAGGCGGCCGCCGCCAGACGCTTCGTGCGCGCCCCCGGGTCTATGTAGCGGGCCTGGGTCAACTCGTCACCGCCTACAGTCCCATTGTAGCCCCTGGCGTCGTTCTGCCTCCTTCGCCCGACGGCGGCTATAATGGGCCATCGGGATGGCAGCCGTGAACGTGGTCATCGCCCTGGGCATCGCTCCCGAGCTGCTGGAGCGCATACGGGCGGTGGACGAGCGCCTGCGCGTCGCCGTCCTCTCCCGCGCCGAGCGCCAGCTCTATCGCGGCGGTCGCCCCCTCTGGGTGGGCTACCAGGAGCGGGCCGACGGCGCCGACCAGGACGAGGCGGCCGCGCGGGCCTCGCTGCTGGCGACCCTCTCCGAGGCGGAGGTCCTGCTCACCACCCCCATAGTGCCGCCCGACCTGCCCGAGCTGGCCCCCCGCCTGCGCTGGCTGCAGCTCACCAGCGCCGGCGTTGACCGCCTGCTGGACGGGCCCGTGCTCCGGAGCGGCATCACCGTCACCACCGCCAGCGGCATCCACGCCATTCCCATCGGCGAATACGTGCTGGGGGCCATGCTGGCCCTGGCCAAGGGCTTCCCCCAGGCCATGGCCGCCCAGCGGGAGCGGGCCTGGCGCCCCTACCTGCCCGAGGAGCTGCACGGCAAGACGGTGGGCATCGTCGGCCTGGGCGCCATCGGGCGGGAGGTGGCCCGCCTGGCCAGGGCCTTCGGCATGAGGGTGCTGGCCTGCCGTCGCTCCTGCCGGCAGCCCCAGGAGCGCCCGCCCGAGGCGCCGGAGGTGGACCTCCTTCTGCCTGCCGCCGACCTGCCTCGCCTGCTGGCCGAGGCCGACTACGTGGTGCTGGCCGTCCCCCTGACGCCCGAGACGCGGGGCCTCATCGGCCGCGACGAGCTGGCGGCCATGAAGCAGGGCGCCCGCCTGGTGAACGTGGCCCGCGGGGCGGTGGTGGACGAAGAGGCCCTCGTGGAGGCGCTGCGCTCCGGCCACCTGGCGGGGGCCGTCCTGGACGTCTTCCAGCACGAACCCCTCCCCGCCGACAGCGAGCTGTGGGACCTGCCGGGCGTCCTGCTCACGCCCCATGTCTCGGGCGGGACGCCCCGCTACATGGAGCGAGCGATAGAACTCTTCTGCGACAACCTGCGCCGCTACCTGACCGGGCAGCCCCTGCGCAACGTGGTGGACCCCCAGCGGGGCTACTAGGCCAGGAACGTCCGCGCCCCCTCCAGGATCAGGTCCACGGCGATGGCCATGAGCAGCACGCCCACCAGCCGCGTCAGCACCCGCAGGGCCGACTCCCCCAGCAGCCAGAAGATGGCCTCGGCCCAGGCGAAGAGGCCCCAGGCCAGGGCGAAGACGACCGCCGCGGCGGCGATGGTCTTGGCTGCGCCGATGCCCTGGGCGAGGGAGACGGCGGTGGCCAGCGCCCCCGGCCCCGACAGCAGCGGCACCGCCAGGGGCACCAGCGCCACCTGGAAGACGTCCACCCGCGCGCCGTCGGCGTCGGCCACCTCCAGGCTCTGGCCCCGCTCCACCATGCGGTAGGCGGGGAGCACCAGCAGCGCCCCGGCCGCCACCTGGAAGCTCTGGGCCGAGATGCCCATGAAGTCCAGCACCTCCTCGCCCGTCAGGGCGAAGACCACCAGCAGCAGGAAGGCGGCGGCGGTGGCGACGGTGGCCGCCCGCAGCTGCAGGGGCCGCGGCAGGCGGGCCGTGAACAGGTGGAAGACGAGGACGTTGCCGATGGGGTCTACGATGGCGAAGAAGGAGACCAGGGCGCGAGCGAAATCGCCGTCCATGCCGGCGCCCGTCGCCTAGGGCTGGCCGTTGCCGGAGCGCAGGGAGACGACGGCTATGCAGGAGACGGCATCGCCCGGCGAGAGGTCCATCAGCCGCACGCCCTGGCTGCTGCGCCCCTGCACCGATATCTCGTCGGCGGGGGTGCGCAGCATGACGCCGTCCTGGGAGGCCACGGCCACCTCGTCGCCGGGGCGCACGACGCGAGCGGCGGCCACGGGGCCGGTGCGGTCGCTTATCTTGTAGGTCAGCACCCCCTGGCCGCCCCGTCCGTGCAGGGGGTAGTGGGCGAGGGGGGTGCGCTTGCCGTAGCCGCGGGCGGTGACGGTGAGCAGGTGGCCGCCGTCCCGGACGATGTCCATGCCCACCACCTCGTCGCCGGGGGAGAGCCTGATGCCCCGGACGCCGCCCGACTGTCGCGACGCCTCGCGCAGGGCGCTGACGGGGAAGCGCAGGGCCTTGCCCTGGGCCGTGACCAGCACGGCGTGGTCGCCCTCGCGGGCCAGGCGGGCCGAGACCAGCTCGTCGCCCGGCTCCAGGTCCATGGCCACCAGCCCCCGCCGGCCGGCCGAGGCGAACTCGGACAGGGGGGTGCGCTTCACCTCTCCCAGGCGGGTGGCCATGAGCAGGCAGTCGTGGTCGGTGCCGTGGGGATGGCGCACCACCGCCGTCACCCGCTCGCCCGGCTCCATGCCCGAGAGGAAGTTGATGACGGGCTGGCCGCGGGCCTGGCGCGACTCCTCCGGTATCTCGAAGGCCCGCACCTGGAAGCAGCGGCCCCGGTCGGTGAAGAAGATTAGGCTGTCGTGGGTGTCGGCCACCACCAGGTGGGCCACGGCGTCGTCCTCCCGCGTGCGCATGGCGGTGATGCCGCGGCCGCCGCGGCGCTGGGCGCGGTAGGTGGACAGGGGCATGCGCTTGATGTAGCCCCGGGCGGAGACGGTCACCACCACGTCCTGGTGGGGCACCAGGTCTTCCTCGCTGACCTCCTCCGGCTCCTGGTCCACGATCTGGGTGCGGCGGGGGTCGCCGTATTTCTTCTTCAGGTCGCGCATCTCTTCCTTGATGACGAAGTCTATCTTGCGGGGGTTGGCCAGCAGGTCTTCCAGGTAGGCGATCTCCTTGATGACCTCGGCGTATTCCTCCTGCAGCTTCTGCCGCTCCAGCCGGGCCAGGCGCCGTAGCTGCATGTCCAGCACCGCCTGGGCCTGTCGTTCGCTGAGGCTGAAGGGGCGGGCCATGAGCTTCTGCCGCGCCTCGTCGGCCGAGGCCGACTGACGGATGGTGCGGATGACGGCGTCCAGGTGGTCCAGGGCCTTGAGCAGCCCCTGCAGGATGTGCTCCCGCTCCTTGGCCCGCTCCAGGTCGAACTGGGAGCGGCGGCGCACCACCTCGCGCCGGTGGACGATGAAGGCCTCCAGCATGCGCTTGAGGCCCACGGTGCGGGGCTGGCCGTCCACCAGGGCCAGCATGTTGGCGTTGAAGGCCGTCTGCATGGGGGTGTGCTTGTAGAGGGCGGCCAGCACCTGCTGGGGGTTGGCCTCGCGCTTGACCTCGATGACGATGCGCAGCCCCTCCCGGTCGGACTCGTCGCGCACCTCGGCGATGCCCTCGATGCGCCGCTCCCGCGCCAGCTCGGCGATGCGGGCCACCAGGGCCGCCTTGGCCACTCGGTAGGGCAGCTCGCTGACGACGATGTGGTGGCCGCCACGGGGCAGGGGCTCGATGTGGGCCCGCGCCCGCATCAGGATGCGCCCCTTGCCCTCGGCGTAGGCGTGGCCGATGGCGTCCACCTTGCGTTCCACCCGCTGGCCGTCGGGCCCGGGCACCCGCACCTTCTCGTAGCGGAAGATGATGCCGCCGGTGGGGAAGTCGGGGCCGCGGACGATGCGCGTCAGCTCCTCGGTGGTGGCGTCGGGCTTGTCCAGCAGGTGGATGACGGCGTCGCACACCTCCGACAGGTTGTGGGGCGGGATGTCGGTGGCCATGCCCACGGCGATGCCCGAGGCGCCGTTCACCAGCAGGTTGGGCAGGCGGGCGGGCAGGACGACCGGCTCCTTGAGGGAGTCGTCGAAGTTGGGGACGAAGTCCACCGTCTCCTTCTCGATGTCGGCCAGCATCTCCTCGGCGATGGCGGCCAGGCGGGCCTCGGTGTAGCGCATGGCCGCCGGGGGGTCGTCGTCTATGGAGCCGAAGTTGCCCTGGCCGTCCACCAGGGGGTAGCGCATGGTGAAGGGCTGAGCCAGGCGCACCATGGCCTCGTAGACGGGGTCGTCGCCGTGGGGGTGGTATTTGCCCAGCACCTCGCCGACGATGCGGGCGCTCTTCTTGTAGGGCTGGCCCGGGCGCAGGCCCAGCTCCTGCATGACGTAGAGGATGCGTCGCTGGACGGGCTTGAGGCCGTCGCGCACGTCGGGGAGGGCGCGGGAGACGATGACGCTCATGGCGTAATCGAGGTAGGCGGCCCGCATCTCCTCCTCGATGCGGACGGGCCTGATCTCCCGCGCCACCTGCTCCGACGCCATCTAGCTCACCTCGCTCGCTGACGGAAGATGGGGCGTTGCGGCAGCCCTAGCTGCCGGGGACGGACGACGAAAGAGCGCACGCACACTTTCTATGATACCCTCTGGGCGCCTCTGGTTCACCCTGGACGGCGGCAGGCGGCGATGAAGGCGGCGAAGAGGGGCGCGGCGGCGGCGATGGGGCCCTCCGGCTGCGGCCCCTCCCCCCACATCTCGGGGCGCTCGGGGTGCCACTGCACCCCCACCGCCCAGGGGTGGCCCTCCACCTGCACCGCCTCCACGATGCCGTCGGGCGACAGGGCCAGCGCCCGCAGCCCCGGCGCCAGGCGGTCGGGCGTCACCGCCTGGTGGTGGCGGGAGTTGGCCCACACCTCCTCGCGTCCGTAAAGCTCCCGCAGCAGGCCCCCCGCCAGCAGGCGCAGCGGGTGCCAGGCCGAGGAGCCGTCGTCCCGCTCCCGGTGCGAGTCGTCCTCGATGTGCTGCAGCAGCTTCCCGCCCAGGGCGACGTTCAGTAGCTGGTGCCCGCGGCAGATGCCCAGCACCGGCAGGCCTCGGGACAGGGCCTCCCCCAAGAGCGCCAGTTCGTGCTTGTCCCTCTCCTGGTTGGGGCGTTGGGTCCTTGGGTGGGGCCGTTCGCCGTAGAGGGAGGGGTCAACGTCGGCCCCGCCGGTGATGAGGAGGCCGTGGACGTCCCCCAGGCCGTCGTCCCTGCCCAGGCGCACCGGCTCGCCGCCCGCCCGACGCACGCTCCGCTCGTAGTGCAGGAAGCGCTCGCCGGGGGGCGCCTTCCAGAGGGGAATGCCGATGCGGGGCCTCACACAGCGAGTATATCAGCGCACCAGCCGCCGGCGCATGAGGGCCAGGGCGAGGGCGTAGAAGAGGAGGGCGGCCACCGCCAGCCAGGCCAGGTGTCCCAGGTGCCCCCACTCCAGGCCGCCCCGCACCAGCCCCCGGAAGAGCTCGGCGGCGTGGGCCGAGGGCACCCACCAGGAGAGCCTCTGCGCCCACTCGGGCAGGCCGTCCAGGGGGAACCAGGCGCCCGACAGCCAGAACTGGGGGGTGATGTAGAGCACGAAGAAGTAGTTCAGGGAGCGCACCGACCGCGCCACGGCCGTGTTGCAGAGGCTGACGGCGGCGAAGAAGATGCAGGCTGGCACCGCCGCCAGGGGCACCAGCAACGCCAGGGGCGAGGCCACCGTCCCGAAGGCGGCGATGACCACCAGGATGAAGCAGGTACTGATGAGGCCACGGGTGGCCGCCCAGAGCACCTCGCCGGTGGTGATGTCGTCCACCGACAGGGGCGTGGCCATGACGGCATCGAAGATGCGTTCGCTCTCCAGCCGGAAGTAGGACGACCAGCCCGCCTCGCTGGTGGCCGCCCACATGGGGAAGATGGCCAGCAGCCCGGGGGCCACGAACGCCAGGTAGCTCTCGTCCCCCGGTAGCTGGACGATGCGCCCCAGCCCCAGGCCCAGGGCCACCAGCGTCACCAGGGGCTCCACGAAGGGCCAGACCGTCTCCTCCACCCAGGTGTTGCGCAGGACGTCCCAGTTGCGCTGCCAGAGGCGCAGCGCCCGCGGGGAGAGGTCGGGCCGGGGCAGGGCCAGGGTCATTCCACCAGCCCCCTTCCCGTCAGGCGCAGGAAGACGTCCTCCAGGTTGGCGCGGCGCAGCACCACCCGCTCGCCGGCGCCGCGCAGGAGGGTCGGGTCGAGGCCGTTCTGCCCGCGGGCGTAGACGAAGAGGACGTCGCCGGCCTTCTCCCAGGACAGCCCCTCCACCCCGGCCAGGCGCGACAGCACGGGCGCCTCGTCCTGGAAGGGGGCCAGGTGCACCTCGGCCACCTCGCGGCCGGCGTAGCGCTCCACCAGCGCCTGGGGGCTGCCCTCGGCCAGCACCCGCCCCTCGTGCATGATGATGAGGCGGTCGCAGAGCTGCTCCGCCTCCTCCATGTAGTGGGTGGTGAGCACCATGGTCACGCCCTGGGCCTTGAGCTGGCGCAGCCGCTGCCAGAGCAGGTGCCGCGCCTGGGGGTCGAGGCCGGTGGTGGGCTCGTCCAGCACCAGCAGGCGGGGGGCGTTGATGAGGGCGCGGGCGATGATGAGCCGCCGCCGCAACCCGGCCGAGAGGGTCTCCACCCGCTGCCTGGCCCGGTCCTGCAGGTGGAAGAAGGCCAGGAGCTCCCCTGCCCGCTCTTCGGCCAGCGGTCGCGGGATGCCGAAGTAGCGGCTGTAGACGCGCAGGTTCTGCCAGACGCTCAGCTCCGGGTCGAGGTTGTCGTGCTGGGGGACGAGGCCGATGCGCGCCCTCACCTGCCGGCCCTGTCGGGACACGTCCAGCCCGTCCACCGTGATCCGGCCGGCGGTCAGGGGCGACAGGGCGGCCATGAGGCGGACGGTGGTGGTCTTGCCGGCGCCGTTGGGGCCCAGGATGCCGAAGCACTCCCCCTCCTCGACCTGGAAGGAGATGCCGTCCACGGCGGTGAAGTCCCGGTAGCGCTTGACCACGCCCCGGGCCACGACCAGCGCTGACATGACTGGGGGCTCCGACCGGGGAGAGGGGCCTTCGGGGGGACGGGCTCAGGCCATCTCCTCGTCCTCGTCGGGCGAGAGCCCCTCCTCTTCCTGCTCTTCGTCCTCGGACAGGTCGCTGCCCTCGCCCAGGCTGGCGGTGCTGAGGGAGCCATCTCTTCGTCCAGCACCAGCTCTTCGTAGCTGTCCTTGCGCACCAGCCGCTCCTTGGTGTAGGGGCGGAAGGTCTCGACGCTGCGCTGGGGCGGGAAGGAGGGACGCCCCGCCTGGCTGGGGTGCTGGAACACCTCGCGGATGAAGATGCGCACGTCGCCGGCGTCGGTGAGGCTGCTCATGGCCGCCACGTAGCGGTTGCCCCCCTCCATCAGGCGCACCAGGCGCTGGGCCAGGCGCGGCTCCACCTCTCCCAGCCCCTCGCCGTCGGGCCCCAGCACCAGGAGGGATGTCCCCTCCGGGCGCAGGAAGACCTCGTCCCCGGCCGAGAGGCGGGCGGCCGCCTCCCGGTTGGGGCGCACCAGGGTGGTGACGCAGGTCTTGCCCATCTCCTCGATGAACATCTCGGGCGGGAGCTTGCGGGCGCGGGGCGCTCCGCCGCTGCCCCTGCCCCCCTCCGCCTCCAGCAGGTGGATGCGGGACAGGTTGCGCCTGGCGATGGCGTTGTGGGGGTCCAGCTCCAGGGCGCGGGTGTAGGCCTCCCGCGCCTCGGTGTAGCGCCCCAGCTCCAGCAGCGCCTTCCCCAGGCGGTTGTAGGCCTCCACCTCCTCGGGGAAGGCCTCCACGATGGCACGGTTGACCAGCGCCGCCTCCTCCCAGCGCCCCTCCCGGGCCAGGCGGATGGCCAGTTCGGCCTGCTGACGCAGGAGCAGGCGCCGGTCCACTTCATTGACCATAAGGCTCTCGCCCTCCTCGTGCGACCGCCCGCCTTTTATACAGGGTGGCGGGCGCAAGTGCAAGCCCCCACCGCCTGCAAATGCTCATACGTCGGAGAAAAGGGAGGGGATGTTGCGGGGGCTGGTCGGGGTGGGCGGATTTGAACCGCCGACCTCACGGACCCGAACCGTGCGCTCTGCCAGGCTGAGCTACACCCCGGCCCAACCAGGATGTTAGCAGAGGCGCTCGCCGCCTGTCGAGGGGCCCAGGCGCTCGCGCAGGGCCTCGGCCAGGGCCAGGGCCAGGAAGCGGGGCAGGCGGGTCGCCTGTCGCCCCAGCCGACGCCTGGGCTCCCGCAGCAGGCGGTATGCCCACTCCAGACCGAGGCCGCGCACCGCCGCCGGCGGCGGGGGCATGCGCCCGGCGATGTAGTCCAGGGCGCCGCCGACGCCCACCGCCACCCGCACCCCCAGCGCCTCCAGCCGCCGTCGGTGCCCCTGCGCCCACAGCTCCTGCTTGGGCATCCCCAGGGCGACGCAGAGCACCTGGGGGGCGAAGCGGCGGATGCGCCCCAGCGCCTCCCGCTCGGCCGCCGGCGGGAAGCGATGGTCGGGGGAGAAGGGGGGCGCGTAGCCCTCCACCGCCAGGCCGGGGAAGCGCCGGGCCAGCCGCCGCGACGCCTCGTCCAGCACCGACGGCGTGGCGCCCAGGAGGAACAGGCGCGCCCCCTCCCGCTGGCAGAGGCCCGCCACTTCCCAGACCATCTCCGCCCCGGGCAGCCGCTCCACCCCGTCCACGCCCTTGAGGGCCAGGGCGAGGGCGACCCCCGCGCCGTCCACCAGGTTCAGGCCCGCCCCGTTGAGGGTGCGGCGATAGGCAGGGTCGGTTGCGGCGATGGCCAGGCACTCGGCGTTGACAGTGGTGACCAGCAGGAGGCCTGGCGCTGGCCCCCGCAGCCGCTCGGAGAGCAGGGCCAGCGCCTCCGCCCGCGAGGGCAGGTCCACCCGCACGCCCAGGAGCGACGCCTTCCTCACGACAGGCCCAGCTCCTCCACCAGGGGTCGGAAGGCCACCTCCGGCAGATAGCGCTGGCGCACCAGCTCCCGCCCCGCCGCCGCCATCTGGCGCCAGAGGGAGGGAGTGGCCAGGAGGCGGGCAACGGCCTCGGCCAGCGCCTGGGGGCCCTCGGCCACCAGCAGGTGGCGACCCGGGACGACCTCGAGGCCGCGGGCGCCGTCGGGGGTGGCGGCCACGGGCAGGCCCCGCGCCAGGGCGTTCAGCACCTTCACCTTGGTGCCGCCTCCCCCCCGCACCGGCTCCACGAAGGCCCGCGACGAGCGGTAGAGCGTCTCCTCCCCCTCTTCGTCCACCGGCCCCACCATCTGCACGCCGTCCAGGGACGCGGCCAGGCGCGACAGCCAGGGCGGGGGGGACGCCCCCGCCACCGTCAGCGATGCCCCGGGCAGCAGCCGCCGCAGGGCCGGCATCCCCTCGGCCAGGAACGAGCGCAGGCCGCGCTGGTTGGGGCGCCAGGAGAGGGTGCCCAGGTAGAGGGCGCGGGGGGCGGCAGCTTCGTAGTCCAGGGGCGGGCGCTCCAGCAGCCCGGGCAGGGGGACGTTGGGCAGCACTCCCGTCCGCTCCGGGGGCAGGCCCAGGGCGAGGAGCTCCCGACGCTCCTCCTCCGAGACGACGAACACGCGCTGGAAGCGCCATACCTGGGCCGCCTCGAAGCGGCGCAGGCGGCGGGCCTCCAGCGCCACCGCCCAGCGCCGCAGCGGGTGCCGCTCCAGCTTCGCCTCCCGCTGCCAGACGAGGCTCTCCACGTTGTGCAGGTGCAGGAGCTTCCGGCCCGGAAAGTCGTCGGGGACGTAGGGGGCAGTGTAGATGTGGTCGGCGACGACGGCGTCGAACCCCTCCTCCAGTCGCCGCCGCACCCGGCTGGCGATGGACTCGCTCCAGTTGCGGTAGACGCTGAGGGGGAGGCGAGCGGCGTAGCTGGCCAGGAGGGTGGCCGCGCCCCGCGGCCGGGGCAGGGGCGCCTCGCCCGTCGCCAGGGACTCCAGGCAGACCAGCTCCACCTCCGCCCGCTCCTGCAGATGGCGCACCAGCGCCCAGGTCTTGATGAGGCCGCCGCCCCGCGCCGGCCAGGGCCGCTGGTGGGTGAGGAAGAGTATCCTCACGCCCGCCCTCCCTTCGGCCAGGGGAGGCGCAGGACGCGGGCGCCCAGGGCCGGGAGCCCCCAGCCGGCGAGGAGGAAGTAGGCGGCGACGCCAGTCACACCCGAGGCCGATTCGGTGAACCAGGAAGCCGCCAGCAGGCCGACCAGGGCGGCCGCCAGGGCCAGGGCCGGGGCAGCGAGGGCGTCGTCGCCCTGGCGGAGGCCCGAGAGTGCCAGGGCCACGCCCAGCAGCAGGGCGAAGCCGCCCCACAGCAGCAGGCCGGGCAGGCCCAGCTGGGCGGCCAGGGCGCCGACGGTGCTCTCGCCCCCCACCTCGGGCGCCGCGCTCCAGACGCCCGCCTGCCCCAGCCCCAGGCCCAGGGGCGAGTCCAGCGCCTGCTCCAGCCCCTCCCGCAGCCCCTGCAGGTGACGGGAAGCGCCCTCGGCGGCGCTCCCCGGCGGGTGGTCGAA
>FWWM01015081.1_pt1 | contig 11919 bp, 11 predicted proteins | sample 2228351 | NCBI WGS metagenome assembly FWWM01 (sample SAMEA103939774, study PRJEB20133) | metagenome | reverse complement strand
AACCAGAAAAATCCTGATATCCGGATACAGGAAATATACCGGCTTTTACAGAGAATATTATGATGAGCAATACACCGAGCCAAAAATTTGGGATTGAGTACAACATTGTTGTTATGGTTGTTATGGCATCCTCAGCTTGTGGGAATCTCATGTAAATCAAGAAGAGTAGGGAAGCAAGGAACAATGAAAAAATCATGGTGAGGCATGCGAGTTCTATCGTGTTTTTGAGGCGTGTATTTATCATCTGGGATATGTCTTCTCCTGTAAAAAGAGATTTACCAAATTTCAAGGTCAGCAGAGATAAGATTGTATCGGTATACCTCTGACTTAAAGGAGCGTCAAGTCCGAGCTTTTGTCTCAAACTCTCTACCTGCTCCGGTGCCGCGAGATCCCCAGCTATCATCTGGGCTGGGTCACCCGGAAGGAACTCAATTGTAAAGAAAACCGCAGAAACTACAGCAAATATTGTAATAAACCCCCTCAGAATACCGGTGAGCACAAACAGCATGACAGAAAAAATCTTGATCTCCTCTGCTTCCCGGAGTTTCTCTACAACATTTTCTATCCTACACTTGCTTATCTTCCATCCTTCTATCTCCTATCCGTCTATCTCCTATCCACCTATCTCCTATCCAGCTACTCCCAAAATGCCTAACCCTAATCCACTTGCTCTGGTGCTCTTGCCCTCAAATTTTGTAGTGCATATTTTCCAATTACAGAAAGTCAAGAGAAAATACATGAACAACACAAGAATAAAAATAAAAGCCCCCTGATGTAAATTCAGTTAAAATTTAGGTAATTAGAATAAACGTCAGAATAAAATTCTTTCATCAAACTTCTGTTCCTGTTCTGAGGCTTCTTTGTATTTTACTTTTCCTTCCGCTATCTCTCTGAGTGCAAGAATTATCTCTTTATTATCTTCTATATTATCTATAAGTGGTCTTGCTCCCTTCATGAGCTGATGAGCTCGTATTATGGCCATACGAACAAGAATAAATTTGTTTTTATTTGGAACTTTCTCAAGACAATCTTCTATTGTTATCCTTGCCATATCAAAACTATAAAACTTGCAAATTTGCGAAAAGTAAAAACAGAAATTTTAATGTTTGATTGCTGATATTGTTATTTGTGGGAAGTTGAACGCAGAATTTCAATTTCTTTCTATTCCAATCTATCCCAATCTTGTTTGCGATGAAGCAATGTTTAATGATACTCTGAGATTTTTTGTAAAAGATTAAGGGCAAAACTTTGCGATTAATCAATGAACTTTTTTGATCCTTCAAATATTTAATATTCTGTTTTTTCTTTTTTTTCTTCCTTTTTTACTTAGAATTACAATTTTGTTTATGGGGTCTGGTGTCAGAATACTCCTTGCAACCCTTGTTTCAGTCATATTTCTTATCATATATGACATTTTAGTCGTGAAGCCAAAGATAGATAAAATGAAGCGTGAGACTGACATGAAGAAATTAGATATGAAAAAGATAGAGAGACAAAGCGCATCACCACGTATGGGTAGTGAAACTGAAGCACCGGATATACAAAAAGAGTTTCAAGACATACCGGAAATGGGCCAGCAATATGACCAAAATTTTGCTGAGTTCAGAGATGATAATTTATTGGTGCTTTTTTCAAGTCATGGTATAAACAGAATTGAGCTCAATGAGTTTGCCCTTGAAGTATCCTCTGAGGAAAAATTCTATTTTATGAGACCTATAGATTTCATTTTTGTATCAGGTGGTAGGTTTATAGATAATCATATACAAGATGGGATACTGATATACGACAATGGTCTTACGGGAACAATTGATATTTCAAAGATTTCAAAATATTCTTTTGAGTTGAAATTCAGTTTTTTTGGAGATATGATAGACCTTACGCCACTTTTCACTCTAAGGAAATCAGCCTACGGGGACTCAGAATTAATATATGGTGATACAAAGGTGAGGAATATTTCTGATGGTATCGGAAAGGAGGCGGTGTTCTTTGGCGAGAGGGGTCGATATTTTGTTTTTCTTGCCCAGGTCCCTGGCAAGACATTTATAAAGTCGGCGGACAAATCGAGGAGTATTCTCTACTCCGAGCCCGTGCGCGCAAGGGGAAAAGCAGAATTAAAAATCAGGTTCTACAGCGGACCGAAAGATGAAGACGAACTTTATGCTTTCAGCCCATTTTCAGCTGAATTGGCAAGTCTGGGATTTTTTGGAGGGATATCTAAAATACTGCTCTTTATTCTCAAAAATATAAATTCCCTTGTAGGAAACTGGGGTGTATCAATAATAATACTTTCTTTTCTTGTACGGCTCGCCTTCTTCCCTCTTTCTTCAATGTCTATTAAGTCAATGAAAAAATTGAAGGATATTCAACCTCAGATAGAGAAGATAAAGCAGAAGTATAAAGATGATAAGGATGCGATGAGCAAGGAAATTTTTGAGCTATACAGGAGAGAAAAAATAAATCCATTTTCGGGCTGCCTCCCTCTACTGATACAAATACCTATATTCATAGCTCTTTATCAGGCTCTATTGAATTATTTAGACCTCAGACATGCGCCTTTTATCCTGTGGATAGAAGACTTATCCTCCCCTGATAAATTCCTCACGTTAAAATTCGGAAACTTCTCCTTTGATTTCAACCTGCTTCCCTTAATCATGGGACTTACATTCTTCATTCAGCAGATAATAACTCCTCAAACCTCCCAAGATGTAAGTATGAAAATACTCAATTACTCAATGCCTGTGGTATTTACTATCATATTGTGGAATATTCCATCGGGGCTCCAGCTTTACTGGATAACTGTAAATATACTCGGTATAGTTCAGCAAGTCATAGCTATGCGGACATCTTGAAAAATTTTGAAAATTTAGTTATGAGAAGTATGAAAAAGATACTGTTGACAAAAATACCATATTTTTGTTTCTCTATTTCACTTATTTCTTGCCAGATAGATAGGATATGTAAAAGTCCGAGTGCCGGCGAACTAAATAATGTTGTAGATGCGGTATTTTCAGGTGGAAAGCTTTATGTTCTTTCTTCTCCCATTGATGTTCTTACATGGTGCTCAGCATTTGTATCAGTCTTCGTAAAGAACGAATATGGCTCATTTACCTTTAAAAATAACATTACACTTTCAGGAAATATAGCAACTTATATTTCTGCGGTATCGGAGGGAATTCTGCTTATACCTATCCAAGCACCTCAACAGAAGTTAAGTGTGATATATGGTGAAAAACTTTATGATTTGAGTTTTGAAATATCCGACTTTTTCTATATTCATTCATACCGTGGAACGTTTTTCGTTTCATCTTCTCTGGATAAAAAAATTCTCTTTGTGAGGGATATTCGTGCGTTCCTTGATGATAAAAATGCTGAAGTCTTCAGCGATGTTGCGAAACTTAAAGGTGCTATATTCTCTGATAAAGAAGGCAAAATCGGAATAGCTCTTCCATCATCTCATGATATTCTCATACTTCCAGATGCTGTAAGTTATGCGATAAAGAGCGAGGGAATAGAGCTCTTTGAAGTTTCGGATTTCAGCGAGCCTTTTTTGTTTGTGCCGGCAAGAAGCGAGAACAAAGATGACGGCTTGCTCGCTATAAACTCATCATGTATTCTGGGGGGTATGAATACCAATGAAGATGCAGTTTGCGAATGGTTCCTCAGCATAACGGGTTTGGATTTAATTTCTATCAAAAGACTCCGTGTATTTTCATTTGAACCTCCCAATTTCAAAGTTAGATTTTTCATTTTTACCATTTCTGATAACCTCAAATATAACGGAGCTGAAGCTGGGGGATTGATAAGTATCTGGATATGGGATGAAAAATCTTTTCACCACATAAGCTCAGAAGGGCTTTTACCATCTCCATTTTATGAGGTTGTTGATTTTTCGGTAAATTACATCGGTGATGAAGTTAGAGATGAAAAGAGGAGAGCGGATAAAGGTGAAATCAATGATGATAAAGATGAAAATCCATTTGATAAGGATAAAAGTAATGATGTCAATTTCACAGATGTTGTGAGTAGTGATGTTGAAGATGAGAGTAATAAGATCTGGTTCGATGATATAAATAAAGAACATATAAATAAAAAAATTTATGTAAGAGTTATCAAAAGGTGGAGGGGGGGCGAGAGTAAACTTTCTTATTTTGAGTTCATGGATGGGAAATGGGGGGATGAGATAAAGTTTGAGCTTTGATTTAGTTTTTGTTTTTCTCCTTTGTTTTTTAATTGTTATTAGGTTTTATTTATCGGGACGTAGCGCAGTTGGTTAGCGCACCGGCCTCGGGAGCCGGAGGTCGCCGGTTCAAGTCCGGTCGTCCCGACCAAATAAAGTGGGAATAATTTACATAATCTTGTTTGCAGCATTTGCCATAATCCTTATACAAAACTATTCTGCTTTCTCATACCCAATATCGCTCTATTTTTTCCATCTCAGAACACCTCCTATGCCAGTAGGTATTTGGCTCATATTCCTTTTTGTGGTTGGTTATATAATAGGATACATAAGAAGTGTTCCTGCCGCGGTAAAAGAATTTTCAAAGTCAAGGGAAGTCAAAAGACTCAAAAGAAAGATCGAACAACTTGAAACAAACCTACAAAAGCAGGGCGAAGTGCAGGCGGAAGTAATAAGTGAGCAACCTTCAGAAGTGCTATCCTCATCATCTTCAACTTTAGCCAGCCATAGCACAGCATGGAAGGCTGAAGAAGAGAAAAAAATAGACCAATGACAAAGTGATTGGATTGAAGGAGGGTTTGCACAATTATGGAATGATGATAGGAAAAATACATCAACGAGAAAATCAATCAAAAGGACCGATGATAAAGGAATAAATTTTATGGTAGGAGATAGGATTAGGTTTTGAGGAACTCAAATGTCGGGAAAAGTTTCTTTTTGCGTTGCGCTTGACATAGATGAAAAATCAAGATTTATATCTGTTCTGAAAGCGACATGTGATTACGTTGACATTTACAAGGTTGGACCTGTTTCCATCTCATCTATTGGCGTTGAGTCTCTGGAGCTTATATCGGACATGGGAGCAGATATATTCTTAGATATGAAGTTCTTTGATATCCCATCTGTTGTGGCTCGTGCCATGCGTAATTTTTGCCGATTTGGTAAGATCAAGCTTTTTACCGTCCATGTTTCGGCAGGGGAAAAGGTCTTCAAGACCGCAGTTGATGTAGCAAGAAGTTTCGGAGCACAGGTTGCAGGTGTTACTTCTCTTACATCTGAAAGGACTACCACGAGCATTGTGCTGAGATTAGCAGAAAAAGCTTTGGCGTGGGGTGGTGCTTGGGTTGTTGCATCAGCAATTTATGCAAGAAAGATAAAAGAAAGATTACCTATCAATGTTCTTTCCCCGGGTATAAGACCTGAGAGTGAATTTGATATTGATGATAAAACATCTAAAGATGATGACCATTTTAAATCTGTAACCCCACGGAGAGCCAAGGAACTCGGAGTTGATATGATAGTCGTTGGGAGACCTATCATACTTTCTGAAAACCCGCGTGAGGTTGCAAGGAAAATCTGTGAGGAATTTTCTGCAAAATAAAAATGTGGTAAATGTTTTTAACTTATTAAAATTTTTCTGAGCTCGTCTTTGAGTTTTTCTGGTGGGACATCATATTTGAGCTCACCTCTATGTGCGATCGAGATCTTCCCAAATTCTGAAATTATTATGCTTACTGCATCAGATTCTTCCGTTATACCCACACCTGCTTTGTGTCTCGTCCCAACTTCCATACCAAAATCCTTCGCTGATACAGGCAGAATCGCTCCTATGATGTATATTCTATCACCTCTTATTATAGCTGCTCCATCATGCGTCGGAGAGGTTTTGTTGAAGATTGCTATCAGGATTTCTGGTGTGAGCTTTGCATCAAAGACCTTGCCACCCTGTATCAATGAAGATACATCAGCGCTTCTCTCTATTACTATGATTGCTCCATACTTTTTCTGAGATAGTTGAACACATGCCAAAGAAATTTCGTCAAGCAACCTCTCATCTATTTTCTTCTCAAACCATTTAAACCTTATGTTAAATATTGAGCGACGTATCTCGGGCTGGAATAAGATTATCATAACAAGTATAAGGTATTCTGTAAACTTATCTGTGAGCCAAACCGTTGTCGGTAATCCTATGAGTTTTGCGACAATATTTACAAGAAGCAATACTGAGAAAAAAATTATCATTCCAAATATTCTCGGATCATAACCGATAGACAAAAGACGATATATAACAAAGTAGATAATAGATACATCAAGTATTATCCTGAGCGATATTATAGCTATGTCCGATATGCTCATTTTGATGAAGCTTATTTTCCTTTTCCTTTTCTTCTTCTTTTTCCTTTTCCTTTTCTTTTTTTGCTCACTTCCTTTTCATTCTTGCTCACTTCTTTTTCATTTATCTAATTCAAAAAAATCACTCCCCAGTATCTCCTTTGGGTCCTTGATAGACTTATCTTTTGTTATTTTTATCCTTATTTTGACATTTACTCCTTCCCCTTCAAGGTAGACTTCTATATCATCAATTATGTCTTCAAGTGCTCTTGCAACCCTTGCGTCATCTATGAGTATCTCAAAGACACCATCAGATAATCCTGCCTCACAACTTTTTATTTTCTCTGCAATAAGAGTTCTACCTGACATCTCAAGGTAATTTATTATCATCGTTAGTATGTCCTTGTCACTCACTTTCTTCTCCTTTTCGTCTTTTGATGTGCCTTCTATTATTTCTCTTATATTCCTTATCTTTTCTATGTAGCATAGTTTAAAAAAGAGCATCTTGAATGCTACCTCTTCCGAAATAGAGTAAATGAAATTATCCTCAGATCTCAATATAGCGTTCATTATTCTGAGGCTATGTTCCAAATTCGCTTTTGACCTATCTATTATCATCTGCAAACTTTCATCTTTATCAATTCCATCAAGAATATAGCATATTTTTTTTATGTGTTCTGCAAAGTCTCTGCATACCCTTTTCAAGTTATACCCGTTTTTTATTATGTTCTCTGTGATTTCTGCTACTCTTTTTGTGTCTACATTTAACACCGCCTCAACAAGCGACAGTATAATACTTCTGGGAGCTATCCCGATTATGTTCTCCACGTCTCCCTTTTTTATTTCATTTTTTCCCGAGAACATCCATATTGCCTCAAGCATTGATATTGAATCGCGCAAAGAACCTTGTCCCTCTTGTGCTATGAGAAAAAGTGTCTCATCATCGCACAATATCCCTTCCTTATCGCAAATTATCCTGAGCCGTTCCACTATTTTTTCGGGGCTTATTTTTCTGAATTCTATCCTTATAGCTCTTGATTGAACTGTTTCAGGTATTTTTTGAGGTTCCGTTGTTGCGAGTATAAAAACATCAAATTCAGGTGGTTCCTCAAATATTTTGAGGAGGGCGTTAAATGCTGATATGGAAAGCATATGTGCTTCATCTATTATGAATACTTTAAACCTACCCCTCACCGGTGGATAAAGAGCTCTTTCCTTGAGGTTTCTTATGTCCTCAACAGAAGACTGACTACCTGCGTCCATCTCTATAACATCTATGAAGTTTCCGTATGAAATTTGTTTGCATGGTTCGCATGTGTCACAGGGGACGGGAGTTGGACCATTTATGCAGTTCAAAGCCTTTGCAAATATTCTGGCTGCTGTTGTCTTACCTGTTCCCCTTACACCACTGAAAATGTAAGCATGATGAACCTTTTTTGTCAGTATGGAGTTCTGAAGTATTTTTACTGGAACTTCCTGACCGCACATATCTTCAAATTTTGATGGTCTGTATTTTCTCGCAAGGGATATATACATTTTTGGTGTGCGGAGAGGGTGGGATTTGAACCCACGCGGGAGAGCAACCCCCAGCGGATTTCGAATCCGCCCCGTTCGTCCACTCCGGCACCTCTCCGCCAATAAAGTATTAAATTTATAAGAAATTTAAATTAAATATAGTTCTTCTTCCTTTTGTTCTTTCCGGTTAGAAAGCAATCCCGATACTGCTGATCCAAATTTTTCCAGTATGATATCCCAGCCAGATATAAAGGCGTGGCGATACGAAACCACCTGATATAGTAAAGGTTCCATTCTTTGTCGATAGCCTATATCCCCCGCCTGCTCCGAGCCTGAACCAATCAAGTGCCCTTATAACTATACCGCTCACAAAAGAAAAATCATCAAATTTGAAGTACTCAGAAATAAAGAGCGCTTCTGAGAATGCAAATATATCTGGAGTGTAAATCCCCCCACCTATCCCACCTATGATTTCTCCCAAAGTGCTGGCAGAAATTGATAGACCACCTATCACATCAAAATCTTTCCTCATGAGTGATAATATGCCCCCCGCGGTGAAAAAAATTCTCTCCCGCCCGCCAAATATACCATATCCATCAGATAGTATACTTCTTAAAGATATACCAACTCCTCCCAATATGCTTGTGGTTGGACTAAAGGGATATGCTAACCCAACGCCAAAAATATTAGAAATTCTCTTGCTACATGGAAAATCACTTGATATGCATTTGAACGTTAGTTCACCAGCTATTTTGGATGTTGAGCTATCTGTTATCCTTACCCCAACCGCATTTTTTATCCTCTCACCGAACCCAAAAGATAGGGCAATGTCATATTTGCTGAAAAGAATCAAAGTCGCCGGATTTCTCTCCGAGTGAGGAAGAACTACTCCCCCCCTCATGAATTTCACATCAGGAAAACCGCCGGACAAAAAATCAAGCTCATCAGCAAAAACAGGAAAAGGAAACAGATATGATTGAGAAGCAAAGTTCAGAACTATCAGCAGACTGCCCAATTTGATAAATTTATTTTGGAAAACTTCGCACATAAAAAAAGTGTGTCAATCTCCTTTACTATTTTCCTCTGTTGTGATGTTGTTCAGATTTTTACAAAAAAATGTCAATTGAAGTAAAATTTTGTATTTATGATGGATGATGTATCGAGGTTTGATAAGTTTGTGAAATTAAAAAAGTCAATTCTTTCGGAAAGTGATTTTATCACATCTGGTGGAAAGAAATACATAATGAGGTCTGGGTGGGTTAAGATAGCATCTTATTTCAATATATCTTTTGAGGTGAAAGAGAGTGAGAGAAAGGAGTTTAATTATAACGGGGTTCTGAAGGTTATCTGGAGGTATAGGGTTAGGGCTTCCACTCCTGATGGTATATTTTCGGAAGTAGAGGGTATCGCTTCATCCGATGAACCATTTTTTGAGGGTAAAAGCGAATACTTTCTCTCATCGCTCGCTGAAACAAGGGCTCTCAACAAAGCCATATCCCTTATCACAGGTGCGGGAGAAGTATCCGCAGAAGAGCTGGAGGGAGCCGGGTTTCTGACCGGTATAAGGGAAGAAAGGGGAGAAAGGAAGTTGGGTATTGATGTGCCAAAAGAGGATATAGTTGAGGAATGGGAACATAAGGAGAGAAAACTTGAAAGTGAGATGGAGTTTTATTCTTCTGCTTTAACATCTGCAGAACCAACAAAAATTAAACTTGAAAGTATAAACAGGAAAGAGCTTCTCATGCAGATAAGCAAATTCATGACAGATATTGGACTTAAAACAGCAGAGGAGAAAAGAAATTATGTTGCAAAGATAATAGGGAAAAATATTCCCAGAGCAGCTGATATGAGCGACGAAGAAATATTGCGTGTGTACAAGCACCTCAAATCTGAGCTTGAAAAAAGGAAAATCAGTTAATTTCAATATTGATCAGTCCGGTGAACATTGATTACAACAAAGTCAAATTAGAGCTCGGTAGCAGGAAGATCAAGCAGTTTTATGTATTTGCAAATTGTCCTAAGATAATCTTTGATGAGTTCATATCAATCATTAGAGATGTTCTCGGAAAAAGAACACGGGTTATTTTCATTTCATCTCAGAAGGATAGCATTATAGAGCTTTTTGCTACCAGAGATTTTTTTTCTGATAAAAAGGTTATTGTCGTGGACCTCGAGAGGCTTGTGCTCTCCCAGAAGCAGGTTAGTGAGGTAATAAGGCTTTTCTCTTCTTATACGGGTAAGGAGTTAAACAGAGTTTTTATTATACGCTCATTTTTGCATTCTATAATGAAAGACATACAAACGATAGCTAAACAAAAAGGTTTTTTCTTTTGGATTACTTGGTCTGGTCAAGATATAATCTCAATCCTGAGGGGAAGGTTTCCGGACGTTCGTTTTGTCGATGGTGCGGAAGACCTCATAAAGGAGTTATCATACGCGGGTGCAGACGTTTATGAAATTGTCAGCAAAGCTGTTCTTTATGCTTTCCCGGCAAGATATATAGATGAAAATCACATTATTCATGTTCTTCCCATGAAATTCTCAATAAGGTTAAAAGATATGGCTTTAAGTATTCTTTCGGGAGAACTAAAAAATCTTCCCGCAATAGATAAGGAACAGGATATATCTGCACTTATATCATTTTTAGCTCAATATTTTGTATCGTTCGTAAAGTTAAAGTCTGAGGGTGAAGCATACGGAAGTGTGAAGAAATATCAGATAGCACAGGTATTCCGAACTCAAGATGTGGATAAATTAATAAATTCAATGAGATCAAATGAAATAAAAAACTTGGTTAAAAAATTTGTTGAATTTGTGGAAAAAGAAAGGATAGGAATTCTGTCACCAGATATCTACCTCATGAGATTTGTCCTTTCAATTGCGGGAAAGGGAGAAAAAAATTTAAAATCTTCTTTGTGATACATATCACTCTGTTTTTTTTGATCGCTGTTCATCTGAAGGACATAACAATATTGAACTACGGGAAATACGTTCGCTTTTCAATTTCGGTTTCAGAAAAGTCAAGATTTGTATTCACCGCAGATGAAAAAATCGTAAGAGTAATTTTTGAGGATGAAATCATAGTTGGAAAGAGAGTGGGGAAAAAGATAAATTTAAAGGCACCGATAGAAAAAGTGGATTTCAACATAAATGGTATATCTGTATACTTCTCAAGGAGGTTTTCAATCGCAAGATATTTTGTTATACCATTCCCATACAAGATAATCTTTGATGTTGGATTCGGTGTTGAGGATGGAGGTATGGAAATAGAAGATATAATTGGTGGTAATATTGATACCAAGCCAATTGTTGTCATAGATGCTGGGCACGGCGGAAGTGACCCGGGCGCAATATTTGGGAACATTGAAGAGAAAGACATCACATTTTCCATTGCGATTGAACTTGCGGAAATTCTGAGGAAAAATTTTGATGGTAGGGTTATTCTCACAAGAGATGGTGATAGATTTCTTTCACTTGAAGAGAGAAGCGCTATTGCAAATTCTGTGAATTGCGATGCATTCTTATCACTACACGTAAACTCTGCGAAGTCAAAAAAAGCAAAAGGTATAGAAATATTCTACTTTTCACGCACATTCTCAAAATATGCTCTTTATGTAGCGTCAAAGGAAAATGGTGTAAAACTCAGGGAGGAAGATATGATACTTTTTGATATCTATTCTGAAGAAAAAGAGATTGAAAGTAAGAAATTAGCTTCAAAAATAAAAAAATATCTGAGCAATATAAACAAATTGAGGACAATCGAAGGGGCTCCTTTTTATGTCCTTGCAGGTACCTTCTGCCCTGCGGTTCTCGTTGAAGTAGGATTCATAACAAACCCATACGATAGAAAGAAACTTATTTCAAAATCTTATCTCAAATCCATAGCTCATGCGATATCAAATGGAATTATCGACTTTCTATCCTCAAGATAGTTTCTTCATTCTTTCTCTTCCTTTTCCTTCTTATTGCTCTTATCTCTGAAGGTTACCTCTACCCTGAGCTCCACGGATGTATCAAGTAGCACTCTTTTGAGAAGTCCGACTATATCCATTGATTTGAGAAACAACCTTAGTTCTTCCCTGACAATTGTTGCGAGCGACTGAACAAATGTCCTT
>FWWM01015080.1_pt1 | contig 11919 bp, 12 predicted proteins | sample 2228351 | NCBI WGS metagenome assembly FWWM01 (sample SAMEA103939774, study PRJEB20133) | metagenome | reverse complement strand
CACTGTCGCTTCTAGTGAGGCCATGGTTTACATCGCCAGCATTCGCCGCATGCTCAAGCTGCTTGTTTGATGACTTTTAATACGCTCTCTCAGCGCTCATCCAGCGGATACCGCCCACCCCGACAGTGGGGGTCATATTTGCCCCTACACAGAAATGCACCCGCGCGCTCAGCCAAAGCGGCGCCGGTACCGTCGCCTGAACCTGCCGGGGTCCTTCGGTTGCAACCAGGTGGCGAGCGCCCTCGCCGGCCCTGCACACTCCGCTGAGGCGACTTTCGCAACGCTGCCGATGCCCATACAATCTACGGACCTTAAGTGGCCCCGTAGCCCTCATCTTCGTCATACCGAGTTTCAACCTTTCTACATCTGGAGGAAAGCAATGTTCTTCGAACGACGCAATGCGCTCACGATCGTGTGCGCCGCCGGCATGATAGCGCTGGCTGCCTGTGCTGCGCCACCGCAAGCGCCGGCGGCACAACCCCCTGCCGCTCCCGCCGCCGAGGCTACATCGGCTCCGGCTGTCAAGAAGTTCTACTACATCACACCCAACCCCATCGGCGTGAACGACTTTCTCATCCTCGGCCGCAAAGGATCGGAAGAAGCCGCTCGAAAGCACAACGCCAGCCTGAAGATCCTCGAGAGCGAGGACCCCAACACCATCAACGAGAACGTGCGCGCGGCCATCAACGATGGCGCGGACCTGGTCATCGTCATCGGCTTCGAATTCGGCGACATCATCCCCAAGGTGGCTGCCGAATCGCCCGACGTGCAATTCCTGACCATAGACTTTTGTCCCGATAACCCGGCCGCCAACGTGCACTGCGCCGTGTTCCGCGAGTACGAAGCTGCTTACCTTATCGGTGCGATGGCCGGCCTGCTCACGAAGACCAACAAGGTCGGCGCCATCAGCGCAATTGACATCCCATTCCTGCACCGCTACACCGATGGCTTCGCCGAAGGCGTCAAAGCCGTGAACCCGGACGCAGACGTAGCCGTGCGCTGGATCGGCACCGATCCTTCGGCCTTCTCCGATCCGGCCAAAGCCAAGGAGCAGGCGCTGGCGCTGGCCGCCGAGGGCCGCGACCAGATCTTCGCGGCGGGCGCAGCCAGCAACCTCGGCATCTTCGAAGCTGCCCGAGAGAAGAACTTTCAGACCTACGGCGTGGACGTCAATCAGTGCCCACTCGCCGAGGGCTATGTGGTGGACAACCTGCTGAAGCGCGTGGACAACGCCACGGTGCAGGCCGTGGATGCGATCATGGCCGGCGAGCAGAGCAACGTGCTGGCCTACGGCCTGAAGGAGGGCGGCATCGGCGTCGTCCCCTTCTCGCTCGAGAAACCGGAGGACAGCAAGTGCCTGATCATGCAACACGCGGATGTGATCGCCAGGGTGAAGGAGCTGCAGGACAAGATCATCAGCGGCGAGCTGCAGTTGGAAGACCCCATGTTCAGAAAGTAGGCAGCGTCGCAGTCGAGGGCGGGATGTCGGTCGAGCCGGCTGCCCAGCCCTCGACTGCCCGCTCGGCGCTCCCAAGACGCGACGCACGGCGAAGCTATTCATGACACCGGAACTCGAACTGCGCGACATCACCAAGCGCTTTCCGGGTGTGCTGGCCAACGACCACATCTCCCTCTCGGTCGAGAAAGGCGAGATCCGCGCCCTGGTGGGCGAGAACGGCGCGGGCAAATCCACGCTGATGAAGATCCTCTACGGCCTGTATCGTCCGGACGATGGCGAAATCTTCCTGCGGGGCGAGCGGATGGTTTTCAAATCGCCGCACGATGCCATCCGCGCCGGCCTGGGCATGGTGCATCAGCACTTCATGCTCTTCCCCTCGCTCACCACCTTCGAGAACGTGATCTACGGCGAAGAGATCACGAAGTTCGGGTTCATCAAACGCCACAAGGCGCGCCAGCGCGTGCGCGAGCTTTCGACTCGTTATGGCCTGGCCGTTGATCCCGACGCGAAGGTGAGCGAGTTACCGGTCGGCATGCGCCAGCGCGTCGAGATCGTCAAGACGTTGTATCGCAACGCCGACATCCTCATCCTCGACGAACCGACGGCCGTGCTCACGCCACAAGAGGAGGAAGAGCTTTTCGCGGTGTTGCGCCGCCTGGCCGACGGCGGCAAGACTATCATCTTCATCACGCACAAACTGAACGAAGTCATGCAAATCTCCGACCGGGCCACCGTGCTGCGCGATGGGCGGGTGGTGACGACGTTGGAGACCGCACAAACTTCGCCGGCCGAGATCTCCCGGGCGATGGTTGGCCGCGACGTGATGTTGCAAGTCAACAAGCCACCCCCCGCGCCGGGCGAGGTCGTGCTCAGAGTCAGTGACCTGCATGTCGAGGGCGCCCAGGGCACCCGGGCGGTGCGCGGCATCTCCTTCGACGTACGCGCCGGCGAAATCGTTGGGATCGCCGGGGTAGCCGGGAACGGCCAGAACGAACTGGTCGAGGCACTGACCGGTTTGCGGCCGGTCAGCGCCGGCACCGTGTCGCTGCGCGGTCACGACCTCACTCACGCCGGCGTGGACGAACGGCGCGCCGCAGGCATGGCCTACATCCCCGAAGATCGCAGCGCGGTGGGCCTGGCGCTGGGCGCGCGCGTAGATGAAAACCTGATCATGGGCCACGAACGACAGCCGGCGCTCTCCGATCGCGGCTGGTTGAACTTCGAGGGCATTCGACGCCACGCCCAGGGATTGATCGGCCAATTCGGCATCAAGGCGGCATCGCCGCGAGAAGCGATGGCGAACCTGTCGGGTGGTAACCGGCAGAAGGCTGTGCTGGCGCGTGAGCTGTTCCATCGTGCACCGCTGTTGATTGCCGAGCAGCCAACATGGGGCGTGGATGTTGGCTCGATCGAGTTCATTCACCAGCAGTTGCTCGACTATCGCGCGCACGGCCACGCCATCCTTCTGATCTCTGCCGACTTGAGCGAGGTGATGGCGTTGTCGGATCGCATCCTGGTGATGTTCGAAGGACGCATCGTTGGCGAAGTGCCGGGCGCGCAGGCGACGGAACACGGGCTGGGGCTGTTGATGATGGGCGTGACAGACCCAGACACCCTGGGCGCATCCGAGATGAACACGGCCAAATGACCGCGACGGCTCCCAGACCGGCGATGCAGCAATGGTTGCGAGTGGCCTGGCGCAGCGCGCAAGGGCCCATCTTCGCCATCCTCGGCAGCGTCCTCATCGGCGCGCTCATCATGCTGCTCAGCGGCCACGATCCCATCGAGGGCTACAGCGCCATGATCAGCGGTGCGCTGGCCGGACGCAACGCCTCGAACCTCGCTTCGACGCTGGCCCGCGCCGCACCGATCATCGGCATGGGCCTATGCGCGGCGGTCGCCTTTCGCGCCGGCTTTTTCAATCTGGGTGGCGAAGGCCAGCTAGTGCTGGGCGCGCTCGTCGCGGCGCTCGTTGCCTTGAATTCGCCACTGCCACCCATACTCACGTTGCCCATCACCCTCCTCGCGGCGATGGGGATCGGCGGGGTCTGGGCGCTGCTGCCGGCATGGGCGCAGTTCAACTTCCGCGTGCCTTTGTTGATCAGCTCGCTGTTGTTGAATTACCCGGCGCGCTTCTTCGCCTCGTACGTCGTGGTCAACCTTGTGCGCGACGTGCAGACGGGCATGCCGCAGACCCGACAGATCGCGCCCGAGTTGCAATTCCCGCTGCTCATCACCGGCACGCAGTTGCACGCCGGCGTGTTCATCACGCTGGCCGCTGTGTTGATCGCGGCAACAGTCATCGGCCGCACCGTCGCCGGTTATCACCTACGCATGGCCGGCCTGAACCCGACCTTTGCGCGCTACGGGGGCGTGCCGACGAAGCGACTGGGATATGGTGTGATGTTTGCCAGCGGCGCCATCGCCGGCCTGGTCGGCGCCATCGAGATCCTGGGCGTGAACTATCGCTTCATTGACGACGCCTTGACCACGCCGCAGTATGCCTGGGTAGGGTTGATGGCCGCCCTGCTGTCGAACTCTTCGCCGCTCGGCGTGCTGATCGCCGGGCTGTTCTTCTCCGCAGTGCAAACGGGCGGCTTTGGCATGGAGCGAGCGACCGAAATCCCCCGCGAGCTTTCGCGCGTGTTGCAGGCAATCATCATCCTGCTCGTCGCCGCGCGGGGCAGCTTCAGATTGTTCAGGGACGAGAAGACTTAGATGGACTCGCCGCAACTCCTGGATGCGACGTTGCTGAACTCGACGTTTCGCTTCATCACGCCCATCCTGCTCGCAGCGCTGGGCGGGTTGATCTGCGAGCGAGCCGGCGTGTTCAACATCGCCCTCGAAGGGCTGATGCTGACCGGCGCTTTCTTCGCCGTGGCCGGCAGCTTCTACGCGCAAAATTCGTTCGCCGGCGTGCTGGCGGCGATGGCGGCCGGCGCGCTGATCGCATCCATCTTCGCCGTGTTGGCCGTCTCGCTACGCGGCAACATGATCGTGATCGGCATCGCGCTGAACCTGTTGGTCGCCGGCGGCACCGTCTTCCTGTTGCGCACCCTGTTCGATGTGCGCGGCGCCTTCCAGGACCCGCGCATCGCCGGGCTGGGCAAGATCGCGCTGCCCATCGTGGATGGGTTGCCCGTCCTCGGCCCAATCCTGTCCGGGCACAGCTGGGTGGTGTATCTGTCGTGGCTGCTGGTGGCAGCGACCCAGCTCGTGCTCTTCCACCACCGCATCGGCCTGCGTTTACGCGGCGTGGGCGAACAGCCGGAGGCCGCCGAGACGCTCGGGGTGAACGTCAACCGGATCCGCTACGGTGCGATCATCGCCTCTGGGGCACTGTGCGGCCTGGCCGGTGCCCAGCTCTCGCTTGGGCAGGTGACGCTGTTCGTGGAGAACATGAGTGCCGGCCGCGGCTGGATCGCCGTCGTTGCGGTGATGCTCGGCCAGGCGCATCCGATCGGCGTGTTGCTGGCCAGTGTGCTGTTCGGCTTCGCCGACTCGATCGGTTTCCGGTTGCAAGGCGCAGGCCTGCCGTCGCAGTTCACCTCGATGGTGCCCTACGTCGTCACGCTGATTGCGCTGTTCATCACTCAAGCCCGCCGTCGCAAAGCAGCTCTTCTCAACGGTTGAAAAGTGGATGCTCCAAACGTCAAAACCCTCCTCGACTTCACCGGCAAGGTAGCCGTCGTCACCGGCAGCGGCAGCGGGCTGGGCCAAGGCATCGCCCGACGCTTTGCCGAGGCCGGCGCCGACGTGGTCGTGCACTATCACGCCAGCAGCAGCGGCGCACAGTCGGTCGCGAGCGAAATTCTCGCGCTGGGCCAGCGCGCCATTGTCATCCAGGCCGACCTCACCCGCGAAGCAGACGCCGCGCGCCTGATCGCCGAGTCGGCCGTGGCGCTCGGCCGGGTTGATGTGCTGGTCAACAACGCCGGCATCTATCCTCTGGCGGCCCTGCTGGACATGACGCCCGCCCAGTGGGACGCGGTGATCGCTGCCAACCTGCGCAGCGCTTTCCTGTGCACCCAGGCCTTTGCTCGGCAGGTCATCGCACAGGGCAGCGGCGGGGCGATCGTCAACATCACGTCCATCGAAGCCGAGAACCCGGCGCCAATGCACAGCCACTACAACGCGGCCAAAGGGGGCCTGTTGATGCTCACGCGCGCTTCGGCCAACGAACTCGCGCCACATGGCATCCGCGTGAACGCCGTCGCGCCGGGCCTGATCTGGCGCGACGGCATCGAGCAAGCCTGGCCGGACGGCGTGCAACGCTGGTTGAAAGCCGCACCGCTCGGGCGATTGGGGATGCCAGAAGACGTGGCCGACGCATGCCTGTTCCTGGCCTCACCAGCTGCGCGCTGGATCACCGGCGCCAGCCTGACCGTCGACGGCGGTGTAATGACGCATCAGATCTTCTGAGGCAGGCCGAAGGAATCGGAGGATCACCGGATCGCCTGTCTGCCGACGGATGCGCAAAAAGGATTACTCGAGGAATATGTTGCTGAAAGACAAAGTCATCTTCGTGACTGGTGCAGGTCGTGGAATGGGTCGCGGCATCGCCGAGGCGCTGGCCGAGGCTGGCGCCGACGTGGCGGTGGGCGATCTGGCCATCGCGCCGGTGCAGGAAACGGCGCGCCTGGTCGAAGGGCGCGGTCGGCGCGCGCTGGCTGTGCCCCTCGACGTGACGCAGCCGGCCAGCGTCGAAGCGGCAATCGCCCGAACGGCCGAGGCGCTCGGCCGGCTCGACGGCTGGGTGAACAACGCCGGCATCATCAAGATGGATGCTGCGCTCGACATTGCGCTCGACGACTGGGAAGCGCAGATGCGGGTGAATGTGAGCGGCTTGTTCGTGTGCTGCCAGCTCGCCGCCAAACGGATGATCGCTCAAGGTGCCGGCGGCGCGATCGTCAACATCGCCTCGAACGCTGGCAAGGTCGGCTATCCGAACATGGCCGCCTACAACGCCAGCAAGGCAGCCGTCATCAACCTTACCCGCTCGCTGGCGCAGGAGTGGGCTGAACACGGCATCAACGTCAACGCAGTCTGTCCAGGCGGGGTGGATACGCCGATGCTGTTGAGCGTGGCCGAGTGGATCACCGCGCGCACCGGCGGCGACCCACACATGCTTGTGAAAGAGATGAAGCCGCGCCAGTTGAACCGCCACGTCCAGCCAATCGAAGTCGGGCGGGTGGTGGCCTTTCTGCTGTCCGATCACGCCCTGATCATTCGCGGGCAGGCGATCAACCTGGACGGCGGTGATACGCCCTACTGACGAGCTGGGCAGGTCACCCGAACGACCATCGCCGCCAGCTTGCCCGGCTTCACGCGCTGCCTCGCAGACGCCATCGCTCGCGACCAACACCGACGACGTGCGTCCCGCTTTCGTCGCCCATCATCCCAGCAGGCTCAGCACCATATTCAGCGAAGCCAGCGCGCCGATGCAAACGGCGGCAACGAGCGCGAGCAACGCGCGGTTGATTCGCCGCAACCAGCCCCACCGGCGCCAGCCGACCCCGACGCCGGCGGCCATCAGCACCGTGAGCAAGATGGCGATCAGCGGCAGCAGAAAGATCGGCCGCGACTCGGCCGGCAAACCGAACAGGAACGTGTAGTCCTCGCGCGACACCAGCTCGATCGTCGTCGCGCCGACCGCAACCACGAAGGCCAGCAGCACCGCGCCGCACATCAGCGCGACACCAGCTCGATCGTCGTCGCGCCGACCGCAACCACGAAGGCCAGCAGCACCGCGCCGCACATCAGCGCGAACCAGGCGTTGAGCCTGGCCAGCAGCGGCAGGCCGCGCGCCTCACGTCCGATCAGCCTGCGCACGAACCACCCCAGCGGGACGGTGACCCATGCACTCAGCAAGCCGAGCAGGCTCAGGCCAAACACGCCAAGCTCGCCTCGTCCACGTTCCGAGAGCGACGTCAAGCGCACCAGCGCCGGCACCGGCACGATCTCATCCGAGGTTACGAAGATGGGCGCGCCGAGCGCAGTCACGCAGCCGGCGTCGAGCTCGGCCTCCGGATCGGCGATGAACGCTTCGACGATCTGGTTCGCACAAGGCTCGCTGCGGAACGCGCCGTGTCCGACGTTGGGGAAGACGAAATGCCGGGCACGTGCCAGCCCAGCCGCCACGCGCTCGCCGTTGAGGGGTGGGGTAATCGGATCGAAGCGACCGGATAGCAACAGGGTCGGCACGTCACTGCGCACAGGTTCGCCCAGCTCGGCCGGCAGCAGGTCCACCCCCCATCGCCGACACAGCTCGGCGAACGCACTCTGGTCGCGCACGTTGCGCTGTGCCACCTCTGGTCGCAGGCCAGCGTCTTCGGTGGTCTGCTCGGCCGGGATCGGATCTTCGGCGCACATCACGGAGAAGTACATGCCGCTGTTCACGGAACGGTCGAAGGTAAACAGGCTGCCGAGATTGCCGACCGGCGCATAGTCACCCTGCGCTGCGCGGCCCATCACGTAGGGCAAGAAGGGCAACAGGCTGGTGCCGTAGAGCGACTGAAAGATGATGCCCTGCAGCGAATCGCCATCCAGCACGGCATCGTAGCCCTTGCCGGTCTCAAAGTCGAGGATGAACGCGCGGGACGGCCGATCGTTCAGGCGCGCCACGGCGTCGAAGTAGTCGCGCTCCAGGTTGGGATAGGCGGCGGCACAGCGGGGGTCGGCGGCGCAGGCGCCGAACAACTCGGTCAGCGCGCGATCTTCGGAGCGGCCGCTCTCCAGGACGAAGCTGCCTTCCAGTGGCACAACGGCGTCGAGCACCGCGCTGCGCAGGATATCGGGATGGTTGCGCATGACGTGCTGCGCCAGCAACGTGCCATACGACACGCCGTAGAAATTGATCTTGTCGTAGCCCAGCGCGCGGGCCAGCGCCGCAACATCGGCAGCGTTCTCGGCGCTGTCGAAGGCCGACAGGTCGGCGCCCTCGCGAATCAGGCGCTGCCGGCATTGCTCGGCAGCCGCCAGCGACAGCGCCTGCCGTTCATCGGCCGTCAGGGGTCGCTCGATCGTGTCGGCGGTCAGGCGATTCAGCTCCTCGCACGCGAGGGCCGGACGGGCAAAGCGTGTGCCGCGCTGGTCGAACAACACGATGTCGCGCGTGTCACGGATCGGGCTGGTGCGCATCTCGTCCAGGTAGCTCGCGATGGTGCTGCCACCGGGGCCGCCCTGTGCCATGAACAGCGGGGCTGCACTGGTAGAGGTATTGGCCCGCAGCACCACCACGCCCAACTCGATCGTCGGACCCAGCGGATCGGCATGGCGGGCCGGCGTAGTCAGCCAGCCACAATCGGTGTTCTCGTCGAACACCAACGCCAGGGACGAATCCCCGGCTGCGGCTGCGAAGTCCTTGCATGACTCTAGCCGAAAGGCCGCGCCTTCTTGTCGCGCCGGCGCAGCCTGGATTTGCCCCGGCACGGCGAGCATCGCCCAGAGCGCGCAGATGGCGACGAGGTCGAGCCTGCTCACGCTGCTCCAATCGTCAGGCCGAGCGCTTTCAGCCATCGGCGATAGGCGATAGCCGTGCGATCGCTCTTCAGGTGCAATTCGGCTTGCAGATCCAGCGGCAACAGCTCCGGCCGCTGCGATTGCACGATCGGCGCATCCTGACCGAAGATCCGATCCTGGAAGGCGACGAACGCCTCGACCGGCGTCTCATGGCCGTAGTTCATCGCCATCCACATCCAGGCTGTGCTGTCCACCAGATCATGCGGCGTGACGATGAGCTGAATAGCCAGGCTCTGAGCCGACTGTTTGAGCAGATAGGCCGTCAGCGGACGCAGCGCGCGATACACGTAGGTCACGTAATCGCCCACACCCGTTCCGTATGGATCGGGTTGATACACGCGCACCCCGCGAGCAATCACGCCTTCAGCGGTGATCTCGGCCTCGTAGTCCATGATCTCCGGATGGGCCTGGTCGCCCAGGATGCCTTCGTGGACGAACGGGAAGTGACCGACGTCGAGGAAGTTCTCGATCAGGCGCGGGCCGCTGGCTTTGACGCGATATGGACCGCACAGCACTTTGCGATATGCAGGGTCGTCCCATTCGGTAAAGGGCGGCACGTCGTGCTGCGGCCGGCCAAGCGAGGCCCATACCAACCCATACTTCACCTGGGCGAGGTACGTCCTGGCGCGGGCCTTCTCAGGTGGCTTGTGTTCTGGGTGGGCGGGGATGTGCACGCAGCGACCATCGGAGGCATAGCGCCATCCGTGATAGGGGCAGACCAGCGTATCGCCATCCGTCCTGCCGAGCGAGAGGCGCGTGCCGCGATGGATGCACAGGTCTTGCCAAACCAGCGCGTCATCGCCGCAACGCCACACCACCAGGTCTTCGCCGAGCAGGCGCACGCCGAGCACCGGCTGCGATTCGAGTTGATGCAGCGAAGCGACCGGGTGCCAGTCGTGGAGGAGCACAGGATCCTGAATCATGGCTTTCGGTCGGATTGTAGCGGCGGTTGCGGCGTGAGCCGGATACTCACCCAGCCAGCGCTTCTACGACGGCCCAGCCGATCGCCAATCGCCACGCGCCACTCGATCAGTCGCCAGATCAAGCCGTATCGGGCGAGGATCTTGCGCCGGGCAGCCTCGCCGGCCGTCTCGTCCAGAATCACGGCTTCGGCGTCCACCCAATCGCCCAGCGGATCGCCGCGGCCGGTGCTGGGCGCGATGCGCACATGGGGATTGTTGCGAATGCGCTTGACCTTGCCCGAGTCGGCCTCGGTGCGGATCAGGAGCGAAGCGCCCTCGCGCACGAAGCCCACCGGCGTTCGCACCGCTGCGCCGTTTTTGCGAAAGGTCTCCAGAGCCAGAAAGCGCTGGCCCTGAAATGGTCGAAGCAGATCTGTCTGTGTCATGGTCTGCGAGCTGTTCGTTCAAAAGCCTTGGAAGCTCCGGCGATGCACGGCAGGCGCATTCGCGCTACCGCACGAACGACGCCGAAAGCGCAATGAACAGTTGTGCACAATAGTAGGTCGAGAGCACCCAGATGCTGTTGTTCTCGCCTTCGCCGCCGAAGACGAACTTGTTGATGGCGAGCATGAAATCGGACATGTAGAACAACAGCGCGCCGCCCATCGCCAGCGCCGGCTGGGCGAGCAACCCGCCGCCGGCCTGCACGCCAGAGAAGGCCTGGTGCACCATGAGCGAGATCACTGTCATGTAGAGCAGCACAGGCTGCCTCAGGTTCCCCAGCGACCCGTGCAGGTAGAAATACAGCACGATGCCGATGATTGCCAGCACGGCGGCAGCCAGCGCAGCGCGATTGAAATCGAACGGCGTGCCGCGCACCATCTGTGCATAAGCGAAGGCGAAGATGTAGGCGAGGTGCGCGAAAAGGAAGGCCGCCAGCCCCGAGACGAACAGGCTGGGGCGCTCATCCGAGTCGATCAGCAGCCAATCGCCGGCCAGCGAGAGCACCAGGCCGGTCAGGATGAGGGCCGAATACAGCGGCACATGCATCGGCTGGGTGAACGACAACGCCGCGACGACGATGACCAGCACGGTGGCAAGGGGCTTCCAAATTTTGATCTGCCGCCTGTCGCGCGGCGTCCGCGTCTCGGCGCGGAGCAACATGAAGACAGCGGCGATAAGCAAGGGAATGGGCAACAGCGGCAGGATCATGCGCGATGAGTCTATCACGCGCCCCCACTCGTCCGCAGGCAAACCCACCGGGCTATGCTTCCGGGCCGAGGTCCAGCAGTTTGCCCTCGCTGGGTATGAAGCGCTCGGTGGTGAGGATCACCGCGCTCTGCTCGGCGCCACCGCGCGTGTCGTCCACTGCTTTCTTGTCCTTCGCCTTGGCATCGAGCGTCTTCCGCCACGCACGCAGCGCCTCCACCTCGGCGGCGCCGATTTCGTAGCGGGCACTGTGGGTGAGGATGTGATCCACCAGCAAGCGCAACGCGCGCCAGCGCAGCTCGAAGACGTCGGCGAACGCCTGCCACCGGCCGAATTTGGCCACCTCGCGCACGAAGGCCTGGGCGGCCTGGGTCTGCAGCGCGGATGATTTGTAGAACAGAGCGACGCTGTTGCCAGCGCGGCGCGCCGCCGTCCACTCCAGGCCAACCGGGGCCTGGATATCGCTGCCCAGGACGAGCAGATGCACGTTGGCGCGCGCGACCGCCTCCAGGTCGGGTTCATGGTTGGCGCCGGGCGTCTGCGTGATCGTCCAGCCCAGCGAAGTTGGAATCTCGGTGACCGCGCGTGCCAACACATCGCGCTCGAAGCGCAGGTCGGACGCGGCGGAGACATACAACCTGAGCTTGTCAACCATATGTCTAGATTAGCACAACCCGGCTCGCGATGTGACCACCGGCGGGAGGGCTGCGCGCACCTCCCTATAAAATGACCATGATGAATGCCCTCGCCACGCTCATCCTGATGCTGCCTTTCCTGCTGGCCATCTTCCTGGCGAACGCGGCCGAGAAGGAGCGCAACTTCTGCACC
>FWWM01015076.1_pt1 | contig 11921 bp, 6 predicted proteins | sample 2228351 | NCBI WGS metagenome assembly FWWM01 (sample SAMEA103939774, study PRJEB20133) | metagenome | reverse complement strand
CCCAGCAGTCCCATCGCCGTGCTCAGGCGCGTAAAGTTATCCATGCCCGTGCCCTCTCCTCCACTCATACGAACCGCCCCTGCTCTCCGGCCGAGCGGGCAGCGGCCACGAGCTGCTGAATCCGCGCCCACGCCGCATCCAGTGCGTTGAACAGCAGCGCATCATCGGGCCGCTTCCGCGCCTCAGCTATCGTGTACAGCCACACGGCGAGCTCCCGCGCCCGCACACTCGGCCCTTCGCCCAGCTCCTGCGCGAGTGCCGCTGCGCCGCTTTCGCCTTCCCGTTCGAGCGTGACCGCCAGCCGCAGACACGCCTCCCACGTGCTCCCGCCCAGCGGCCGCTCAGCCAGGCCGGCCACCCCCACTGGGTACATGCCCGGCGGCACCAGCCACACCTTCCCCTTCTCCGCCTCTACCAGGTGCTCCTGTTCCAGCCGGTCGATGCCCACGTTGTACGCCACCGCCAGGCCATGGGCGTCCCCGAACGCCGCCTCGCCAAAGCCGAACTGCTCGTAAAAATCGATGCAAAACCGCGTTCCCGGGTCGAATGTCCCCGTCCGCTCACGCCGGTAGGCCGCCACAACACTGGCAATATCCTGCAGCGCCTCGCCGACCGTCACCGGCTTGCCGTCCTGGCGCAGCACCGCGGCATACCGCGAATACACCCCCATCCCCGGCCCAATCACCGCCTGCGCAAGGTCGACCGGCGCCACGCCGCCCTTGATCAACACCGGGAGCGCCTCCCGCATCGCCGCTGCCAGCTCCTGCAAAAACTCCGCCCGCGTCACCGTCGGCGCATCCGGCGCGCGCCTGCGGCACACCAGCACGATGCTGGAGGCCAGCGCGTTGGTGCCTAATCCAACGGGGCGGTCGGACCGCTCTGTACGCATGGGCCAGGTGCCGGTGATGGCAAAGCCGGCGCGGATCACCGCCTCCAGAAAGGTCTCCCAGCCGGTGCTGCTGGTGCCGGTCTCATCCGTGGTTTCGCTTTGCTTGAAGGCGTAATAGATGGTGACCGGGAAGGCCGGGTGCGCCTGCTCGGCCAAATTCCGAATGGCGCGGGTCATGCCCTCCAGAAAAAAGGCTTCCGCCGCCTCACGGTTGCCGTGGCGGTAGGGCGTGGCCACCAGTTCCTCGGCCTTGGGCACGGCCAAAGTGGCGAAGAGGCCCGGAAAGATGGGCTTGAGGCTGCGGCGCAGCCAGACGTAGAAGAAATCGGAGAGGTCGGCGTAGCCGATGTTGTCGTAATAAGGTGGATCCGTTGAGACAACCTTGTTTATAGAATATGTGTGTCTTTGTGCATCACCGTGGATAGAAACCCCATTAGGACTTGACGGCAAGACATCAAGCACGCCGGTTAGATACAAAACCTGACCCAAAAAATTGCCAGTCGAATTACTTATTGGATTACCTTCAACAAAGTCCCATGTCATAGGCAGCGCCTGCCTTGCAAAGACCTGTTGGACGTTTTCTCCCTTGGTGTCCCAAAAGTTCAGCGTCGCGCTCCGATTTGCCTGCCTGCTTACAGCCAACGCCAAATACACCCCCACCGCCTGCGCATACGCCGTCGCGCCGGTGCCGCCGGCGTCCAGGCCGACGCCGTCGTCGGGCAGACCAGCGGCGATGGCGTCCTGGCGGCAGCGTTCGATGGCCTCCGGCACCAGGTCGGAAAAGGTGGTCAGCGCCACCAGTTGGCGGGGGGTGAAGAGGTCGCCATAAACGTCCAAACCGTAGTTGGATACGTTCACACGGCATTTCCCATGCAATTTGACGTCGGGTTTCCACGTCGGCTGTGCCTGCCGCGCAATGGCTTCGTGTTCCTCGGTGGGCGGCAGATAGACCCGCCCGCGCGCACCTTCGGCAACGATGGCCATCAGCCGCGCCCCCATGCGTCCGGCCTGGCCTTCGTTGCGGATGTATTTGTAGTCGATCGGGGACTTGGACAGCAGGCAGTAAAAGCCGCCCCGCTTGCCTGCTGCCGTGCCTGCTTTCGCCGCTTCACCCGGCTTACCCAGCTTCACCGTGAAGCGGTAGGCGTCGCCCTCGACGATGGGCTCGACATACGCCTCTTTGCCCTTTTTGCTCGAGAGCACAAAGGTGGAGGCCAGCGGCACGTCCACGTGGCCGAACGCCGGGCTGGGGCTTTTCACGGTGCGCGCCCACAGCCAGGCAATCACGGTCAGCCGTTGTCCAACCAGCGGCTTCAGGTCCGGTCGTTCCGCGGCCAGCTCCGGCGTGATCGCGATGGTCGGGTACAGGTGCCCGATGCGCTTCTTCGCCTCGGCCCGCATCCAGGCTCCGTAGTACCGCACATCCTCGGCCAGCCCTGTGGCCCCCTTCCACCTCGCGCCCGTCGCCGCTCGCCCTGCACGGGCCTCCGGGTTCACTGGCGCCAGCCCGGCAAACTTCGGCGGGATTTCGATCATCGACTTGGTGATGAGCACCGCCACCGGGTTCAGGTCGCTCGCGTACGCCTCGAAGCCGAGCCGCTGAGCTTCCAGCGGCAGCGCGCCACCCCCGGCAAAGGGATCGTGGAACGCCGGCAGCCGCTCCGGGTCAAAGAGCTCCGCCGCCCGTGGGTGCTCGCGGTTGTCGGCGCACGCCCGGCGCCACGCCTTCCGGATTTCCGCCCGGGCTGCTGCGAGCACCGCCTCGTTCGTCGTGTTCTCCCACAGCACAAGCTGCTCCAGCAGCCTGAAGAGTCGCCGCCGCTCCGCCTCTTGCTCCTCCTCTGTCGGGAATTCCTCCGGCACCGCCGAAGGATCATCCACCACCTGCGAAAAGATGACCGCCCGGGCAGCGGCAAGCGGCCGCCGCGCCCACCACAGGTGCAGCGTGCTTGGGTGGCCGTGCCGAATGCTTTTCTCCCGGCTGCAGGCAGCGTTGATGGCATCCAGCGGCAGCGCCACCTCAATCAGCTTCTTGCGCGTCCGTACGCTCATGCGGGCAACTCCGGTTGGCGTTGAACGAGCCGTTCGAGGCTCAGGTTCTGGCTGGTCATGGCGAACGACCATTCGCCCTGCAGCGGGTCGCGGATCATATGGCACCCAACCACGCGGTCGCCATCCACAAGGACCAGCGCGAGATAGTACTGCTCCCTCTTGTTCAGACAGGTAAGCAGTTCGTTCTTGGTCACGCAAACCGTCTCGGCTCCTACCTTGCGCCCCTTCACCTCGATGAAACGAAGCCGACCATCCGCCTCGCGGCTTTCAATATCCCATCCGCAGTTCTCCTTGCTCACGTCCCGCGGCGCACGTCCCGCCGCCGCCTCAGTTGCCATAACGTGAGCCATCGCAATCGCCTCAATCCGAGCCGTCTCACGCGCTTCCACATCAGGTTCCGCCGGAGCCCCAGCCGATTGCAGGAGTGCCGCCGGGATCACCAGGGCGCCGCCGCGCACCACCGGGGGCTGCGCAGCAATGTCGCGCTCCCGGTTGAGCTCAGCCATCCGTCGCTCCAGGCGCTCCTCCAGTGTCGCGCACCGCCGCCGCGCATTTTCGCTATTTAGCCGTGGCTTCTTCCCGGCCAGCTCCTGGAGGCGCAGCTCCTCAGCCCGGTGGTCCCAGTACTGGATTTCGCTGGTCAGCCGCGCCCGCACCGCTGCCATCGTCTTGAGCACAATCCCGGTCCGTGCCGCTCGCACCTCCTCCAGGTGCTGCGCGACCACCTGGGCGATACCGTGTTCACGCGCAACCTCCTCCACCGAGCTGACCTGCCACGTGCCGTTCAGGATCGCGCGTGCCGCCGCGCCTTCCTCCTCCCGCAGCGGCCGGTAGTCCAGGTACGGCGCCGGCCCTGCAAGCACAGCGCTACCGTCAGCGTCCACCTCCACATACTCGACGCGCTTCGAAATCACCCGGCGGTTCCCGTCGCGGCCCAGGCGCCCATCGGTGATATCGCTCTCAATAGAAAAGAGGACGCGTGGCTTCAAGGAATCTGCCGCCTCGTCGACAAGAATCGTGCCACGCAGCAGCACATCCCGGTGGCGCTCGAGCAGCAAGTCGATGACGGCTTCCAGCAGAGGATGCCCCGGCACCACAAGCGTCGCTCGGGGCTTTCCCGTAACGTGGACGTTGGCCTTGTCGAAACAGATGCGCTCGTAAGCCTTAAGCACGGGCTCACCACGGCCAATCAAGCGGTCCCTGCGCCGGAGATCCACCGGGACATGCGTGACTTGGTATCGGCCCGGCTCGCGTCGGGTTATGCTGCCCCCGAGCAGGCGGAACGCCTCAACGAAAAATGACTCGATGAAGTGCGGGACAAGGCGGCGGGCTTCGGCCCTGTCCATCTCCTCCTTCAGTTCCCGGAGCTGTTGCGCCGTAAGCGTGGTGGTGTCGAGGGCCCGCTCCTCGACCAGCCGGTGGATTAGCTCGCGGTCCCAGCTCGATTCGATCTTTTGTTCGAGGTGTGCGCGAGCTTCTTCGGTCGAGTTGTACCGGATGGCCTCGAGCATCAGCTCGCGCAATGAGACCTCCGTGAACACCCGACCGAGAACATCAAATACCTTCCCTCCCAGCGCAGCCCGTTCCTCCTCCAACTTTTCGAACAGGCGTCGATACACCGCGCCCTCACGGGTTTGGTAGGCGACGAGGTTCCACAGGTGGCATACCTCTCGTTGCCCAAAACGGTGAATCCGCCCAAATCGCTGCTCCAGTCGATTCGGATTCCACGGTAGATCATAGTTGACCATCAGATGCGCGCGCTGCAGGTTGATCCCCTCGCCAGCCGCATCAGTCGCTACCAGCACGAGGACGTCAGGTTCATTGATAAACCGGGCCTCGTTCTTCCGTCGCTCATCCCGCCCCATGCTGCCGTGGATCTCGACCACCGCATCATGGTTGCCGATAAGCGTGCGGATCTTGTCGACGAGGTAATTCAGCGTGTCGCGATGCTCGGTGAAGATAACGAACTTCCTGCGCCCGCCCTGGTCGTCGAACATCTCCGGGTTTTCGAGCACGGCCTTGAGCGTGTCCCACTTCCGGTCCTTCCCAGACCTGCGAACGGCTTCTGCCATCCTGGTCAGGCGTCGCAGACTGGCAATCTCCTCCTCGAGTTCGGCAACAGTCGTGGCGGCACTCGCCGTTTCAACAATCTCATCGATCTCGTTCTCCGGTTTTTCTTCCAGGTCGTCGGGATCCGCGCTGTGAAGGGTCGCTGGCAGCCCAAGCCGGTCCCGTTTGATCTCGGCCACCCGCTTGGATTGGCGGGCCTCTTCCAGTCGTTGCTCTAGTCGCCGCAACCGCCGCTTCAGCGACTCGTGGACCGCCGCTGGGGACGACGCTAGGCGGCGCTGGAGCGTCGCGAGGGCAAATCCAACAACCGTCCTGCGGCTCGCACCACCGGCTCCCGCGGCCAGCCTTTCCGCCCGGTTCATCTCCTCCACTACATAACTAGTTACAGCCTCATAAAGCTCCGCCTCGTCATCCGATAGCTCGTAATTCACGGTGTAGGCCCGCCGTTCGGGGAAGAGCGGCCTGCCATCGAAGTCGACCAACTCTTCCTTAAGCATCCGCCGCATCATGTCGGAGCATTCCACCTGGCGAGCGCTATCTCGCAAGCGTCCCGCGAACCGGTCGGAATCCAGCAGAGAAAGGAAGAGGTGGAAGTCAGCTTCCTTCCCGCGGTGGGGAGTTGCCGTCATGAGGAGGTAGTGGCGCGTTTTCTGGCCAAGGAGCTCACCGAGTCGGTAGCGCTCTGTGTATTTCGGCTCGTCGCCGTAATACGTGGCACTGATTTTGTGCGCCTCATCCACGACGACAAGGTCCCAGTCCTCAGCCGCGTTTAGTCTGGCTCGATTCTCCTCCTGTTTCAGGAGATCTATACGGCTGATAACCAGGTTGCGCTCGACAAAGGGATTATTCGAGAGCGACGACTCGATTTCCGTCCGCCCGACGAGGTCGAAATGCAAGTTGAACTTCTCGTCAAGTTCATCCTGCCACTGCTCGGCGAGGTTCGCCGGGCAGACGATTAGACAGCGCTCGAGGTCACCGCGTAGCATCAGTTCCCGTATGAGCAACCCCGCCATGATCGTCTTCCCTGCACCCGGGTCGTCGGCGAGCAGGAATCGAAGCGGCTGTCGCCCGAGCATATGGTCATAAACGGCTGATAGCTGGTGCGGCAGAGGAACCACGTTCGAGATGTGCACCGCCAGGTGAGGGTCGAAGAGGTAGGCTAGGCGAATTCGCTGCGCCTCCGAGGCAAGCCGGAAGAGGTGACCGTCACCGTCGAACGCCCATTCGCTCCCGGCCTCCACAACGCGGACACGGTGCTCATCACTCCGGAAAAGGAGCTGCTGCCCAACCGTTCCGGCGTGTTCATCTCGGTAGACGACGGTTGCGCTTGACGAGCCGTGCCACTGCATACTGAGGATTCGTACGGCTCTCCCAGGAACGACACCCTCGACCAGGGCACCGACAGTAAGCTCTTCGAGATTTGCCACAGATCCCCCTCAGCTGAACTCCACCGCTTGGACGCCAACAACGGCTCGCGCGGGCTACGAGCGTAGCATGAGCCGCCGGTGCCTGTTGCCCGCGCATGCGGCCAAAATGATGGACATTCCTAAGCTGCGCCGCCGTGGGAATTCAGCTGCGCCGAATCCCGACGTTCTGGAAGCTTCCTTCAGATGCTGGCGCGAGGCCATGTAGCTCAATGGTCACCCGCCTGAGCTCTGCAACGTCATCTCTCAAGAGCGCGGACCGCCCCTCCCGGATGAGCCTCGCCGCTCTTTGAGGATCGCTCCATGTGACGACCGAGGTGCTAAGGCGCTCAAACCAGTTGCGCCAGAACCACGGCTGCTGGGATAATACTTGAAATTGCAACCTTACGAGCTTCACGGTGATTCGCTCAATTTGCGCGAGTTCCGGCTTGGCGATCGCTAGATTCAGCTCAGAATGAAAGAGCATCTAGTCTCCTCTGTTGTGATTCATTTCCGAAGGCTGAGACGACATCAGAAGTCATCTCGTCCTGACTTCGAGCCTCTTCAATAGCCCGAGGTAGTTCAGCCTTGGCATCGACTTCATCTAGACGCTCCTGAATACTTTTTAACGTCATGAGCGCTTGCTGGCGTACTCCAGGATCGGTCCCTTCGGCAGCCCTGATAAGCCGGCTCGCCGCTTCCATGTCATTTACAAGGGTCCGTACCTCCGTAGCGCTGAGGTCGGACACCGCTCGATCCAGGCGTTCGCGCTCCTCGAGCAATTGTTGGGTGAGGCTCGAAACAGTCTGTTCCTCGGCCTCCATCTGAGTTTCGACATCGAAGAGCTGGTCCGTGATGGGCAGCAGCACTCGGGCGCGCAGCAAGCGGGACTCGGAAACATCGAGTCGGATCTCCACTGGCGAACCCGCAGGAACAGTTCGTGGGACGTCCCGATCCGTGATTTCCAGGCTGCCGACAACGCGGTTCCTTTCAGGACGCCTCGATTCTCCCTCCACGAAGTACACCCCCACGGTCTCTACCTCTCCTCCAGGTTCAAGTGCAAGCGTGGTTCGAAACGAGAAGGTCCCTGTAGCAGGAAGGGGTGTCCCTTTCTTCAGTAACCATTCCACCGATTTGCTCCCTGTTACCTCGTCCCGGATGACTACACCGATCGAACGCGACAGCGGTGGCGGCGCGGCCGTGAGCCCACGATGGATGCCGAATCGGTCGGGAGTAACGGCGACGCGAGCTCCCGATGCGTCGAACGCGTTGATGATGAACTGATTGCTGCCTCGCTGTGTAGTCGGTACTCGCATCACGACTGCTCCGTCACGCAGCGGAACCCGCCCGGAGCGCCAGGTGCCATTCTCGGCCGCTAGCTCGACAGCTGCACATCCGGGATGAGCAACCCGGATGCCCACCGTCGACTCGTCATCGTCGGTCACAGCCGGATGCCTGACGTCGATCGAAATGTCGTTACCGGCCGTAGACTGCGACACTCCGGCAAAGGTTGGCCGAGCCTCCTTAGACAGCGGCTGCGTGGCCGCATACAAAGCCGCGCCCTCGGCCACGAGAGTCAGCGGATTCGCTTGCGTGACGACCGCTAAGCCGAGCTCAGAGAGGCGATGGCGCACGTAGGGCGTAAGCGTTGGCCCGCCGACCAGCAGCACAGAATCCACCGAGACTCCGCGATTCCGATCAAGCACCCTTCGGCACACCTCGATAGTTCGATTTACTATAGGATCAATCGCTATTTCATATGCGTCCCGAGATATTTGAATATCTGCTTCAATTTCCTCTCCTGAATCGTCTAGTAATCTGAGATGACCAGACTCAACTGTCAGTGTCGTTGCGGCCCTTGAAGATAGAGCTATTTTCGCCTTTTCTGCTATAGCTTTTAATAGACTGAGAAACGTTTCACGCTCCTTGTTTCCTCGCCGAAAGCTTCGGACATCGAATCGCCGAGCAAGTTCAGGAAGAACGATCTGCTCGACGATGCACCAGTCAAAGTCCTTGCCGCCAAGATAGTTGTCACCTTCGTGGTCAAGTATCTCGATTCGCTCTCCTCGTACTCCCACCAGCGCAAGGTCGAACGTACCTCCCCCCAGGTCATACACTAGCCAGCTCCCCGAAGCCCGTTCGAGCGAGTATCCATAGGCGAGTGATGCGGCTATCGGCTCCTGGAGAAGAGGTGCCTGCACGATCCCAGCGAGACGGGCTGCTTCTTGAGTGGCAGCACATTGATTCAATTCAAACGCCGCAGGAACCGTAATTACCGCAACGCGTGGAACAATGTCCAATCGATTTTCGACGTTGTTGCGTAGCGACTTAAGCACTTCAGCGGACAATTCGGGACAGCTTATGCTTCGATTGGCAGCGCGAAATACAAATACGTTCGGTGTCCCAATTCACCGCTTGAATTCGACGGCAACGTCGTCAGGTGACTGGCCAAGACGGCTATACGCCAAGTCTCCAACGTCGATTGCTCCGTTGGCCCGAACACGAACGGCAGAGGGAGTGGTCTCGTGATTCAGGCTATTACGAACTACCACCGGTTTACCACCAACGATAACCGCAATGGCTGAGTTGGTGGTGCCAAGGTCGATGCCTACATCAATTGTGTGATTCTGAAATGCTTGAATCGACATGGAGATATCCTCTTGGTAATCCCAAAATGACCTGCGGAATTACGATGCAGCGTTCTCTTATGAATATTCTTGGGCGTAAAGGTTCAGTTACAACCAACAGCGTTCCATCGACTCCTTCTGGAGTGTGGACGATATCTGCAAAAGTCCCTTCAGGCAGACTATGTCCAATCGGGTCCTCAATACGTCCTCCAAGACGATGGAAGGATAGCTCAAGACGCTCGGCAGAATCGAGAATCTTGGCGTGTGCGAGCTGTGTTGCTCTCATGCGTAGGCGCCAGATTTCGACTCCTAAGTTGGCAAGGTCAGCTTGTGAAACAAGATGGACGTCAGTGAAGGGTGGTGCAGACTCCGCTGGACATGCGGTAGGGCGAGCACAACTTAATACGACGCGCCCAAAAGATTGGACGAAATTTAAGAAAGTGCGCAAAATACGGCGAGCACGACGGTTTAAAGTTGGAAGAAATGATCGACGAAAGGTGCGTTTGAAGAGCATTGGCATCAGTGGATAGCTGCAATAAGGGAATGCAAGGACATTGACGTGTTTCGATTTTTGATAAGGAGCGAGTGCATGGTGGAAGGAAATGCGCAAAGCTTAGTCAGTCTTGCAAGCATAAAAGCGTGCGATGCTCCTCGTTGCCAGCCGTCTTCGGTAGGATAAAGGTAGCTAGTAGTGTAGCTTGGGCATATGCGTGCGGCTTTTTGTTCAAGGCGAGTTGTTGCTGGATAGACAGTAGAGCGAATTGTACCTTCTCCGACGACCTTGCTTGAGGATGCTGAGCTGCAAGAAGACTTTGAAATGAGACCGGCATCCCAAATGATACAGTCACCAACTGAAGGGGCTTAGGCAGATAAGGAAGGTTCGGAGCTTTCGGAAAAGATTGCGGTACGTGTGCCGATTACGGCAAATATAACGATTAGTACGGTCCATGAGACGAGGGCGCGCGTTAGCGATGGGTGGCGCCTGAGAAAGCTAGATCGCGGTTGTGTGTGTCGAAGACCGGAAGGTTGTCGGGCTTGCGAAAGGTGGACGGTAAGTTGGTCTAGGAGAATCTTGGCATTTCGACGCTCTGCTTCGTCGTCTGTTGTTTCCACGATTTGCATCAGCGCTGTGCAGGATCGTTCGGAGAGAAGTTCGCCGTCGGCATGAATAGCTGTAAGTTCGTTCCGTGCCCAGGTCAGTCGGTTGATGCGTAGGTCTTCGTCGAGGCTCGCCCGGTCGTCGGGGTCGAGGTCGAGTTCGAGCGCTGCGGATGTCACTCGGATGGCGATGTCGTAGTGTCCGGAGTTGAACGCAAGGATGTCCACCGCACGACCGGTTTCGGCTGCGGACGCGCCTAGACGATGGATGCGGTCGTCAGCGTGTGCAGGGGTATGGGCGGTGAGTTGGATCAGCAGATTCTGGGAGGCACGAACGTCGTGGGTCAGCTCGACAAACTTAGTTGCGAGGGAGTCAAGCCGGCCGTGCGCGGTTGTCGGGAAATCATGGGTTTCCCGGGCTTGGCGCGCAATCTCGTTGAGGTCGGCTATGGTGGCCTCAACGATGCGGTTCATTAGGGGATTCGCGTCAAAGGTGAACGTAGTCAGGAGTTCACGGATCAGCGAAAGGATGTGGCGCCGGCCCGGCCAGGTGGACCAGAGCGCGAGTGCTTCGGCGAGGACTTCATCGCGCGTCGTTCGCCACACCCCAAGGGAGGGCGAAAGCGACTCGAGAGCTTCGTCCAGACCTGGCTGTGACATAGCTTCAAGCCATGCCGTGGCTACTGTACGAATTTGGCTGAACTGGGTACGACCTTCGTCGTTGTCGTGGCCGGCCGTGGGCCACGTGGTAGCCGTCGGAACGGGTCGGGAAGGTGCCTCCTTAGTCGCGCGCTGAGTGCTGCGACGTATGGCCAATACCGCTACGTCATGTGAATGGGCCCAACGATCCAAGAGCGGGTCGCCGCTCCATTCGGCGAGGAGGCGGTGCTCCAGGAGTGCTGTGTCGTTGCCTAGGGTGGCGGCGACTCGGTCAAGGAAGTCTTCTGGAACTCCGTGCACTAGGCCCAGGCTCATCTCGAGGCGAACCTCGTCCATGCGGCGGCGAAGTTCCTGGCGGCTGGACGACGGCGAGACGGTAAGAATGCTGAAGAGGTTGCGTTCCAGAAGGTCAGCGAAGGCGCTGCTGAGCACGACCTACCTCCGAACGTGGCCCGCAATTATACACATGGCGACGCGACAAGCCTTGTCGTCTCAGAACGCCTGAGTTCCAGCGCCAGGCATCAAGTGCATAGGCTCCGTGACTGCTGCACGCCGCATTGATCCTGCGCGGACGGTGCCGTCGAGCGTGAGTGCTGCTTCAAGGTAGGTGGACAGCGCATGGCACCGACGCAGTCTCGAGGGGTCGCCTCGCGGATGTTGAGGCGGAGTCGGGGTATAGGTTGTGGGGTTTCGTGCACGCGGCACAGTTGACGGCGGCTTAAACAGCATCGCATGGCCGCTCGCCAGACTCCGCATATCCGCCGGCGCGGGGTACCCTTGGAGGCTGCGCACCGCCTCAATTGCGGTCCGCCCGCGGCCATTGAGGTGGCAATACAATAGTGGCGCCCACCGTTGCCAGAGAGCCGTCAATACATGTTCAGGGTTGGTGCGCCGTCGCGCCCGGCCGAGGACTGGTCGTAGGAAGGAGCCCCCACAAGGACACCTAGCGCGACCCCCGAAGCCGCCGACCTCCCTCACGTTCCCCATCGCTGTGCGTCTGGGGAGTCTGTCACCAATTGTTGAGGAGCCTAAACAATAAGACCCGATTGGTATGGCGGGTCCAGATTGATTGTGTGGAGCGGATGGCGGGAATCGATCCCGCGTCTCAACCTTGGGAAGGTC
>FWWM01015059.1_pt1 | contig 11929 bp, 7 predicted proteins | sample 2228351 | NCBI WGS metagenome assembly FWWM01 (sample SAMEA103939774, study PRJEB20133) | metagenome | reverse complement strand
GGGCAATGAGGTGCGATTTGACTTGCCACCGCATTCCGTCGCCTTTTTGAGACTGCGTTGAGAAATCGCTTGAACGCTGTCAACAAGGCAGCATCATCCGACCAGGATCAGTAGATCGCAATGAGCGGAAACTCATTGCGACCCTTGCCCGCAACCAGGAAAGGAACGGTCCAGGCTCCCACCGCTACCCGATGGGTGCAACGCTTCCACAAGCCAAATAAGCGTCTCGGCCGCCTCCAACTGGCAGAAGAACAGGCACTGGTCGGGCTTGGGGTCGTGCCAGTGTTCCAAAAGGCGCTTGGTTTTGTGCTTTCAGCGCCTGCCATAAACTCTAGTCCCACCGCACGCGCGGCAATTCCATTTGCCGCTACCGCTACAGGCACCGCACGTGCGTCGCCCCGAGCTACAACTATTGCATGTAAGCTTTCCAGTCCCTTGGCAACGACGGCATTTAGAGCCATAACAATTACGACAGTAAATCCAACCATTTCCGTTACATCTTTTGCAATAGAACCATCTCATTTCCATTACAAGCGCGACAGTATATCCACCCATTTCCTTTGCAACTCCGACAGGTAGCCATTGAGACTCACCTCCGGTTGACAGTTGCGCTCTCTGGCGCTCTTTCGGCGGTCAGCCGTTTCATACTCTCCTTTTGGAGAGCAGTGCCTTTCACCCGCAAGGGGTGCCGTTGGCAAGAGACGATAGCACAGGAAGGGGGCAATTTCAAGACGTGCAGCGTTCGCATTGCGACTTACTGATTATCGCGATCACTACCAACAACTCAATCAATTGGATTGACTAAGGCTCAAAATAGGCACCAGCCCCTCCGTTAGCGAAAGCCCGCCGTGCCCTGTGCAACAGTCGTTTGGCGAGGCACTCGTCCACCAGAAGCGCCCTCGGATGCCGACGTGCGTCTTGGTGAAGGCAAAGTGGCGCTGCTCGCTTGGCTCCGTGCGGAGCAGTGCCGACGCGCCTTCTTTGGCTAAAGGCTGAGCACGGCTTTCGCGGGAGAACACACGGCGAGCCAAGTTTTCAACACCGGTGGGCATTGTCCAGTAATGACTGGTGGTGGTGGCATACAGGTAGCCGTGGTCACTGGTGATGAAGACAGGACGGTGGGCAGCTTGTTCCAAAAGTCGGGTCAGCGTTTCCACCGTTGCGTTGAGCGCATCCGCGACCGTAGTGGACTGCGCGACGGTCACCTGCTCCAATTCCCTGTCAGGCAGCCGAAGCCAAACCAGCGTCGGCTTGTCCGTTGGCAGGTTGGGCACCTCGCCCGGTCCCACGACGTAGCGGTAGCGAAACTGAGGCGTGTCCTTGCCGCTGGCGGGATTTGTGCCCAGTAGTGGTTGAGCAAGGCTTTCGGTCAGCGTGGGGAATGGCGCGACAGCAAACCCTTCCGTCTTCACCTGCCAGCCGCGCTCGCCCAAGCGCTGCTGCAAAAGCCCCACCTCGCGCACGCTCAGAGAGTCAGCGATGATGACGACAGCATCGCCTCGCAGCCGTTCGCGCACATAGCCGCCGTCTTGCCGCTGCGCCTGCTCCAGCAACAGGTCGTAAATCTCGAAGTAGCCGTGATACAGGGCTTCCTCAAACTGGCTCAAAGTCGTTTCGCGCTCGTTGTAAAACGCCACAACGTCGTTAGGGTAAGCCTCCACCCGCCAGAGCGAGAGCATCCGCTCCCAAACCACGCGGAGCGGGTCATCGGCCTCCAAAAGGGCTTGCAGGAACTCCGCATCAAGCGCCATCGCCCGGCACCTCCCCGCTCACGACTGCCCCGACGATAAGTTCACCCTTTTCACCAAGTTGACGCAGCAGCCTTGCCACCAGATTGAGCAAAGCATCTTTGTTGACTGGCTGGTGAAACTGCCACGTCAGGTTGTGCTCCACTCGCACTTGCGCGAGGGTTGTCGCTTCCTCACTCCCCCCAAACAGCGGGTCCGCAGCGTGTTCGGGAGGGCACACGGTGAAGGTGACTTTATTGATGCGGCCACCTTCCATCACTCGTGTGCCAAGCTCCCCCACCAGCAAGTCTGTGTTTTTCGGAACAAGGTATGGTTGGATGGTAACGCTGAACGGCTTCCAGCCAGGCGGGGGCAGTGAAGGTCGGTAAGTCGGCGGCAGACGCAAGACGTGGGCGTCCGTGAGCAGGCGGAGGTCATGCAGCGTGCTAACACCTTCGGGTTCGTAAGCGGCAACTTCTGCACGCTCCATTAGCCGTGCCATGGCCCGCTCAATCGCTGGCTGTTCAATCCCCTCCGCTTGCAAGTGCGCCTTGACCTGTCCCCATGTGATGCCTTCCTCTCCCGCTTCCCGCACCAACTCCAGAATCCGCGCCCGCGCCTTGCGGTCATCGGGGGGCGCATACTCAGCGAGCCAGACCTGTCCCTCATTGCTCAGGACACTGCTGCTGAGCGTCTCATCATCAGGATACCGCTTATCACCCTGTTCAATCACGGCTTCCTTGTCGTTGACCAACTCTGCGATGGCGCGCGCCACCTCATCGGTCGCCCTGCCTGTCTCGCGGGTGACCACTTTCTTCAAGACATCCACAGGGATGCCCGCCCTCTCTGCCTTTGCCAACTCCTGTCTCACCCGCTGCTTCACATCTTCGGGCGCGGGCGGTTCGGGCGCGAAGGGTTTGAGCCACACGCGCCAGTCGTCACTCAGCCCCCTGGGGAGCGCTACCTCGCCGTAGTAACCATAAAGCGCCCTGCCCGCCCGCACAACGATGCCGTTCTCACCCGCATCCTTGACCATCTCGCGCAAGGCGTTCTCAAAGTTTTCCTCCGTCGCATCGGCCAAAATTGGCAAGCCCCTCTCTCTCCGCAGCCCTTGCCGAATCTGTCCGATGGTCAGCCCTGCCTGCTCGCTGCCTCTCGCTGCTTCCCGTCCCTGCTGGCGTAGCAGCCGGGCAATCCCTTCACGCATGGCGTCCACATCGTATTGCTCCCGCAGCTTCTCCCTAACGCTACTGACGGACAACTCACAATCAACCGGGCGCACGATGAAGTGCGGCTCCTGCCCCAACTCGTTGATGCGGCTCAATCTCATCCAGCGGGCGTAACTGCTGTGTAACTGCTGTTCTAACTCTCGCTCAAAGCGGCTCTTCAGGTTGCGCACCTCGCCTTGTCGCTTGCTGCGCTGCTTCAGCAATTCCTCGCATACCAACACCCGCAGTGCCCGCAGCAGCATATCACGGTCAGCGGTGATTTTCTCGCGCACGCTCGGCTTTGGTGCCAACAGCACCACCGTATTGTCCAGCCCTTTCAAGATTTCCAGCGCCTCCTGCTCCCGCAGCGGCACCAGCGAGACGATGTATTTGAGGGCAGCGCTGGATGAACCCGTTGGCAGCGGGTCATCGGGGTAAAGTGTCAAGTGCTCTACTTTGATTGCTTCTCGGATCAACCTGCGCAGGTGTTCCGCTGCCTGCTCCCTGCCCTCGGGGGTCTCCAATTTTGTGCGTGCGGTCTGCTCAATTTGCTTGATGAGCACGACCTCTTTGGTGACCACAAGACGGTCACCCACTTCCTCCACGAACCATGCCTGTCTCCGCACCTCCTCCAGCATCGCCCGCAGGTCATTGATGTTGCCATCAGCGCGCAGATTGCCAATCAGCACGTCCTCTTCCGTCGCGCCCGGTGTCCCGTATGGCGAGAACGAATAGAGCAGCACCGTTCCGATGATACCCGCTGCTTCGGGGATGCTGGCGCACCGATGGCGCAGGTCTTCGGTCGCATTCTGCACCAACTCAGGGTCTAACTTGCGCAGGTCGCTGGCAATCTCTTCGTCGGTGATGTCCAAATCGCCTGTGAGAATCAGGTCGCGCTGTCTTGCCCGCTGCCGCAGCAGCGTCGCGCACACCCCAACTACGCCCCGCGTGCTTTCGTGGCGCGGCATCGCAGCATAGACCTGATACGCCTGATGCAAGAAGCGAGGATGAAACGGGTAACTCTCCTCCATCTCTTTCCTCAAGTCCGCTAAGTTGCTCAACGATGGCAGTTCGCTGCGCACTTTCTCATACGCTTCAATGTAGCCTCGCACCACTTGCCTGGCTTTCGCCTCATCCAGTTCTTCAATCAACCGATGCCGCACAATCTTCTGGCGGTCTTTCGCTGCGCCCACATCCCAAATGGGCGGCTGCACGCGGTTGATAACTGCCATCAATTCGTCGTTGGTGCCGTAGACCGCCAGCGCCACTGCCAGCGGCACGTCGGGCAACTCAGCGGCTTCCAGCAGGTTTGCTAAGGCGCTCTTGGTCCGAGCCTGCTCTAAGGCGCTTTGGGCTTCAAACCATTGCTCCAACTCATCCACAATCAGCAGCGTCGGCATCTCCCGCCCCAATGACGCCCACTGCTCCCGCGTTGGGTAGTCGCGCACTTGCTTATTGAGGTCGCTTCGTCCCGCCCGTTCAAACAGGAGTTCCCACAATGTATCTGGACGCTCGGAACGCAACTGCACCGCCGCCACGCGCACTTTTTCTGGCAAGCGCGCTCCCACCCCCCACTGCCTCAAGGTTGCCTGCCCGTCTTTGCCTGCTCCGACGACGTGATAGAGCGCTAACAAAGCATGCGACTTGCCGCTGCCATAGGTGCCCCGAATCACGGCAGAGCCTTTGGGATGCTGCCCGCTTAACTTCTGCGCGACATGCTCCAGCAGCGAGCGCAGCGGCGCGGTCGGATACGTCGCCCGTAGCACAAAGTCGCGGTCGGCTTCCTTCGAGTTAGGATTAACGATGGCTTGGTCGAGAAAAACGGAGATCAGCAGTTCCCCTGATCGCACCTCGTTTGACAGACGGCATACATCGGCGATGGTCATGCGTGTTCACCTCCCGTCACGCCCGATTCCACAAACGACCGCCCTTGCGTGAAGCAGCCAGGTAAATCGGGTGTCCCTGCCACAACCACATCCAGCACTTCGCCCTTCTCATAGAGGGCGTTCTTCAGCACCTCAGCGATGTATTCCCGCAGAGTTACAGGACGCGGCGATTTACGGGACATGCGATTCGCCTCTTCAAAACGAACTGTAACACACACTCTCCCCGCCTATCTCCGTCACCTCACAGTGCGGCAAAAACTGCTCCAGCCAGAAAAGTTCTAAAGGTTCGTTCCGCGGACGAATGCGCACCCCAGCCTTCCAATGCTCCCCGTGCTCAACATACTCTAAGGCAAACAGCACGACGGGTGCATCCCTCAGCAGCCGGTTCCGCGCCTGCGGGTTATACAGTGCCCGGCCGAGCGCATTGACCGCCTGCCGCACCGCCTGGCGTCCCGCCTCCCTTTCCCCGTGCAGCCGATAGACTTGGTAGAGCATCCTGTCTAACCCTGTCACGAGCACTTCTTTCGGCAGCGGTTCACCGTGCCGCAGCGCACGCAAAAAGCCAATGACACTCATTGTCTCTTTGGGGCGGGCGACGATGCGCCGCTGCAACTGACTTTTCTCCAAAGCATAGAACCCTGCCCTAAGCATAATGCCCTCCTACGGTTCTAAGGCGTTGAACTCCTCTACGCTTAGTTCGGCGTCTCGGATGATACCCCGCAGCGTCTCTTTGGGCAGGTCACCTGGGTGCGTGGGCACGACCACCAGACGCCGGTCTGCCTCCCGTCATAGCCGCAGGTGACTGCCCCGCTGTCCGTCTTCCACGAACCCCTGTCCGTTTCAACCACCACATAACCTCACGCGCGGGCAGCGGCGACAACTTTTTTGACCTTCTTCCCAGCCAATGCTGGCACGTAAGCGTGATAACCACTCTCCTACTCTCGCTCAAAGCAAACCCGATAACGACAAATCATCGCGCTCACCTTGCAAGTTCTCGCTGCCCTTCGCAATTTCCTACCCCAGCACACCCTGCCCCTTCAGCCGCTCAACTTCCTGTCTGATGAACTCGTAGGTTCGGTCGCGGGTAATCTTCGCCATTGCCCCAAGAACTTCTTTCAGTCCCCGTTCATACACCTGCAACACTGCCTCGCGCAGGCTCTTTCCTTCTTTGTAAACGATGTAGAGCCAGTGGGCGCGGTCAATGGGTGAGAGTGGCTCGCCAGCCTCAAGCCGCTTCTGAAGATACGCCTTCCGCTGTAGCGGCTTCAAGACCTCGTAAATTCCTGCCTTCTTGCTGCGGCGAATCAACTGTCGCGCCTCTAACTCCCTGAAATCCACACCCGCGTAGGTGCACATCTTCACCAATTGGTCTCGGCTGACCGCCTCGCGGTGCGCCAACGTTTGCAGGTAAATGCGGCTGACAACATCTAACCATGGCGGCACTACCAGCCCCCAGTAGGCGTCAATCTGCTCGTTGACTAAGCCTTCAATGTCCTCAATGGCTTCTTCTAAGGTGACCTGCCTGCCTTCCCGCATCACCTTCGGGTAGTGCCGAGAATAGACTGCCAAAGCCTTGCCCATCGTGACCACGAAGACATCCTCCATGCCTAATGTCGCACCGTTCTCAAGCAGCCGCTTCAGTTCGTCCTGCACTTCAGAAGCAATCTCGTCTTGAAGCCGCTGCCACGACGCCTCGCTCGGCTCGCCCTGCCGCTTCCGCGCCACGATTACCGTGTCAAAGCGGATGCCTGCCGCATGTGTTCCGCCCTTTGTTTCGCTGTGATACGTCCATACTCTGCGGATGTCAAAGCCTGCTTGCAGCACGGCATCCAGCACCGCCGCCCACGCTCTTGGCTTTTCGTGGTGGAAGGTGAAGACCAAAAGCCCGTCATCCTTAAGCACCCGATGACATTCGCGGAAGCAGCGCAGCAAGCCCTGTCGGAAGAAGGCGTCGTCTTTCACGCCACTGTCTATCCGCGCCTTTTCATTGACCACGATTTCCCGCTCCTTCGGCACAAGCGGAGTGGAAAATTCGGGGTATTCGTCCTTGAGTGCGAGCCGCAGCCAGACGTAGAAGAAGTCGCTCAATTCGGCGTATTGAACGCTGTCGAAGTATGGTGGGTCGGTGATGACTGCGTCTACACTGCCCGCAGGCAAAAACGACAAATCCTCAGCGGTGCGGGCAAAGAGGGCACAACGCGCCACCCCACCCGTAGGAGTGCGGTCAGGCGCGACAGTCGCGGCTGATGCCGCTCCTGCAGACGCCGTTCCTACAATGGCATGAACATCCTGTGTCACTGCCGTCATCGGGCTGTCGCCCAAAACCACTTTGTCGTTGTCCTTTGGCTCGTCAGGTGCGCAAAGCCAGTTTGCGGCGTTGCGGACGCTATCAAACATTGCGCTGAACGAACCCCAGCCGAGTTTAGTGCCCCAGACATTGTTTTCTCCAGGCGCGTCCACCGGCCAGTAAGCGTGCCGTCCGAACATTCGGGCTAAACCTAAGCGAGTTGGATGATACTGGCAGAGCATGTTGTTAGAGTCGCACGCATCGCTTAGCGTCACCACCATCAACTCCCTCACCGCCTTGTCCTCAATTTCCAAAATCGCCTTCATCAACCTGCCCAGGCAGAGCAACTGGCGAGGGTTGAATAAGTCCTGCCAGCGGCGCAAGCCGTGATTGAGCAGTTCGGTCGTCTTCATCCCTTCGTAAACGTCGCCTTCGGGCAGGGGCAGAGTGTGTTTGACCTTCTCAAACTCGTTGCAGGCGTCTCGGTAGAGGCGACGGTCAAATTCGTCTGCACCCTTGTAGCCCCGTGCCATTGCTTGCGCCTGCTGGTGTTTGTAGCCTCGCAGCCTCGCTTCGTCGTAGCAGGTCTGGCACCAGTATTCAACGGCGAACATCTCATAGTCAGGCGCTTTGCCCGTCCGTCGCACCCAGTCCACCGTTTTGTCTTCTGCCTTGCAGTGCTCGCATGTAAAGTTGCCGCCCAACGCAAAGCCTGAGCGGGGGTCAAAAGTGTGCCCGCAGTCAGCACAGGTTACATCCAGGCTCCCTTCCTTAACCCACTGGACACCATAGCAGGCTGGGCAGACCACCGCATCCTGCCCGTTCTTTGTTGCCAGGCGAAAGGAGTTAAAAAGCCGCGTCTTCTGCCCGCAGGAAGAACAGCGGACAGTTTTTACCCAGAAGACATACATCACATCGGCGTCGTGCCCTTTCAGACATTTAGTGCGATACCACTTGAGTATTTCGGGAGCGACAGTCGCTTCCAAATCCTTGAAAGTGGCTTCCAATTTTGCAAGGTCAACGGGCTCAACGGACTTCTTCGTGATGAACCACGCAACGGGGTTAACATCCAAGCCGATAACCTTGCAGCCAAGTCGCAGGGCTTCCACGACGGTTGTGCCGCCACCCATGAACGGGTCAAGGACGATTTTGTCCTTGCAGTAGCGTTCAATCAGTTCCTCTGCGCAACCATGTCCGTGATGGGAAATTTGGTAATTTGGCAAATGGGGAATTGGGTGATTGGGTAGGGGTTGGACATGGCATTGGCGGTAGTAGAGCCAGTCCCAAGCGGTCTTACCTTGACGGCGGGCAATTTCGTCTAAACGTTTCCATTCTTCGTCGGGGATAAGGGCGGATAGGATAATGGTGCGGAAGACACAGCCCAACCGCCGTGCCCACCACTTGTGGAGCATGTAGATAGGGCGCTTAGCGTTGGCTTCCCTTTGGGCTAACGGGTTCACCTGCTCAATGGGAAAATCCACCTCAAGGTGATAAAGCATCGCTTTCCCTCCTTTGTCTGAAAGACACCATAATCGGCGTGGGTGGAACCCCCACCCTGTAAGTTGGGTTCAACTATGAAAAACTTCTTGCGTCGTAGCCTTTTAGGCTGACGCTGCCATAATGATAGCACCCAAACCCTCCCTTGTAAAAAGGTGAAAGGGCGCCAGTTTGGGGCAAATTTGCTGGCAAAATCGGCGCATTTGAAAGGAACGGTGAGTGGAAATAATGAGGGAGTTTTTGGCAAGGCGTCTTCCTTCGCCTGAAAGGGTTAGGAAGGAGAGGAAGGCTATTCAGCGACGGTGAAGGTCATGGCAGGGTTAGTGAACATGAAGAGGATGGTGGTGAGAGGGGAAAGGTTGAGCGTCAGAGGCAGGTGAGGGGAGAAAGTTCTTGACAGGGAAAGGTGGCATGACGCTGAGCCCTATCGCCCCTTGAAAGCATCAAAGGGACAACCGTGCACCGCCGTCAATATCCAACACAAGTCCCGTCAGCCACGCTGCCTCGTCCGAGCAAAGAAAGAGGGCAGCATAAGCAACATCTTCGGGTTCACCTGCTCGGTTCAAAGTCGGCGTCGGCAACCCGATGCGGTCGGCACTTTTGAGTTGCCCGATGCCTCCGGGGCAAAGGCAATGGACGCGGATGTTAAATGGCTTGAGGGCGCGGGCGAGGTTGTAGGTCAAGCCAATCAGCCCTGCTTTAGCGGCGGCATAACCTGCGTGGGCATTTTGCCGAACCCTCGGTGCCGCTGACACCAACACGATGACGCCCCCACCGCCCTGCTGCAACGCCGGAATGGCGAAACGGCAGGGAAAGAATGCGCTGTTGAGGTTAACATCCACAAGGTAACGCCACTCGTCCTCTTCCGTTGCCGACAGCGATTTTTCACTGAAGGCATGGTCGCCAACGTTGTGGTAGAGGATGTCCAGCTGCCCGTAATGGTCAAGGGCGTGAGCGACCATCCGTTGGGCGCCATGCTGCGTTAGCGCATCGCCTGTCACAAAAGTTGCTTCACCACCAAGGTAGGCGATGCGTTCTGCCAGTGCCCGCAACGGTTCCTGCCGGCGGGCTGCCAAAACGACTTTTGCCCCTTCTTGCGCGAACAGCATTGCCACTGCCGTTCCCATCGGACCACCTGCCCCGACAATTAGCGCTACCTTGTTTTTCAATCGCATTCGGCATCACCCCTTTTTCAGCGTTGGGCAGTTCGCTCACTGGAAAAGTATGCGTAGTGGGTAGCCCCAGCGCCCTTTGACAATGGGATAGACGATGCCTGCCCAGACGCCGCCCGTCATCACGAAATGCCCCAGGGCCAACCCGAGGAAGAAGGGCACCAATCGCCGGTGTCCCCGCAATCCGCCATAGCGCAAAATGACGCCCTTTATCGCCCAAACACACAAGGTCGGAAACCAGTAGGGGCAATGGTGCCCGTAAGCGCTGCCCAAAACAAAGCCCAACGGGTGGAGCGGAAAGTTGGGGAATGCCTTACGGAGGGCAGCAATTATCACGACAGCGGCTGCCCCGTAAAGGGCGAAACCGATGTGCCATTTGTTCGCCGGCTGCATCGCGTCCAGCAGCCAACCGAGGACGCGATAGTCCTGAGCGGCTTCGTAGGTGCGGTAGTCGCCCGTTCCCGGCGCCCCCTCCAAGTAGTTGGCGCCCCATCGGTAGTAAGCGCAGAGGTGACTGACAAAAGCGCCCCACAACCCGACAATGCACCCTATGAATGCTGTCAACCACACTTTGCCTGTTGGCAGCCTCACCGCTTGGGTCAACTTTACGGCGTCAGCGCCGTAAGCGCCGACTTGGAACAGGAAAAACCGCCGAATGAGCCAAAACAGCCCGACCAGAACGACCAAGCCCCGTTGACTGCCCCATCGCACCATCGCCGGCATCCCGAACAGGTGCCACAACTCCCGCTGCGCCCCGTAAGGGTGGACATTGGTGTAGGGCAATCCCAACTCCGCCCGCACCCGCGTGTAAGTCACGGTGAAGCCTAACAGCACGCCGGCGTAAAGCAGCGCCAAAGGCAACTGCATTCCCGATACCATCATCCACGCCATTACGGTCAACAGTCCCAGTCCCAACACTGCCAACGCACTGCGTTGATGCTGCCAAACGGCCCGTCCCGTTCGCCACAGCAACAGCGCTGCCATCGCCAAGTTGCCGCCGAAACTCTGCGCGGACGGGAAGGGGAAATCGGGCACGCTCAAGCCCCACAGACCGACGCCAACGAAGTTGAGCACCTTCAGGGTCGCGTAGCCGAACCAAACGGAGAACAGCGCGTCCTGCGGGACGAAGTAGCCGAAGCCAAGCCCTTCCACCAGCGGGTAGAGGAGTAAAGGGCGCAATGTGTTGAAAGGGCGGTCTGCCAGATAAGCGCCCAAATCCCAGAAGCGCTCAACGGGGCGGAAGAAAGAGGTGGCTGCCATCAGCGTTGTGGGGAGCGCCCCCAGCGCCATCCCCCACCAAGTCAGCCGCACCGCAAAGAGAGGGCGCCCGTCCATCCCTTCCGCAAGACGCAGCGGTAGTTGGGCGATGGGAAAGTTGAGCCGTTCAGCGCTGAGCCATTTTGGCGCCATGCCCCACGCAATGCCCCATCCGATTGCCCACACCGCGGCGAAAAAGAAACTCCACTGCCCTAAAACGGGCAGCCACGCCGCCCAAGGGACGCGTCCGTCCGCGCCCTCAAAAAACGCCCGAATAACTTCTGCGTCGCGAGGCACCCACCAGTCAGGCAGCAGGTGCCAAAACTCTTTCAGCCGGTTGTCGGGTGCTGCATAGTAAAGGGGCGTCGTCAAGCACGGGAAAAACGCCCGCACGCCACCGAGGGTTGCGGGCAGGAAAGCAAAAACAGCCAAGAGATAGAAGACGACCAGTTCCGCGTCGCTCAGGGACAGCCAGCGCCGCAGCGCCACCAGTCCCATCAGCGTCAACAGGACAGGGACAGGCGGGTTGCCCCCGGCGATGTTCGCCCCGCCGCTGGACAACTCCGCTTTCAACACCCACCCGTTTAACCCGACGACAAACGCCGCTCCCAAAACCCAAACAAGCCACCAGCGGACAACCTTGACGGGACGTGCGGAGGCAATGTCCGTGAGCAGCCGTTCGCCCATTCTTGCTCACCTTCAAACGCTCTTTACCACGAATGTTGTTGGTGGACGCTGATGTCAACCCATGCTACGGGCTTTAGTCCGTCGTCGGTGACGCCACCCTTGAGCGCCGATTTTCATCGGCGCAAAGTTGTCGCGCCTCACGGCGCTCCTACATCAGAAAACAGCCGTTTTGTAGGAGCGGCGTTAGCCGCGACCACAAAAACGGGAC
>FWWM01015058.1_pt1 | contig 11931 bp, 6 predicted proteins | sample 2228351 | NCBI WGS metagenome assembly FWWM01 (sample SAMEA103939774, study PRJEB20133) | metagenome | reverse complement strand
GATACCGGTATTTAGAGAAGGCATGGTCTTAAAAAAACAAGCACAACATTACTGCTGATTGCAATAGTTATACACGACTGACATTGTTATTTGAAAGAGATTTTAGAGACATTTAGCGAAGAAGTCCTGAGACGTGTCAAGAAAATTTTTTAGAAGCGTTGCTAAGAATGAAAAAGGTTGAGAATAAACCATAAACGCAAACGTTATGCATTACATTAGGATAGACATGAAAGCGCAGCGTAATAATTCGCTGTCAGCGCTTTTGTGCGTGCAGACCGACGCAATAAAAAGAAGCAAAACCCATCTATGACATACGGCACAAATTTTCGGTGCGTTTCGTGACACATCGGCAGATTGCATTGTATTGACATCACTTAACTGCATGAAAATACACTGGTTAAAAAATTTTTTCAAAATTCTTGATTTATTATTTGACATCTATAAAACAAATATGTTACGAGGGCGTGGAAAAAAATTAGAAGGGGCACAGAAGCAGGCGATAAAAAAGCAATGAACGCCAGAGTGATTTTATTCATTTCAATATCACTACCTCTCATGTTTGGCTGTGGCGGTGTTCAGGGAGGGAAAAAAGGTCACAAGGACCGTCATGGAACACCGCTTGAAGAAGCCGTTAAAACGGTAGGCGCTGAACAGCAGATAAGAGCTTTGCTGACTATGTGGCGAACCGCCTCGCTTACGAAAGTCGAAATAGATAACCGCATTTTTGGCCCACGCCGACAAGAAGGGGAAGCCAAACTTCTCCAGCTCAAGACTTTTGCCGCGCAGGGGCCAGAGCAGCTTGATAGAGCCCTGAACGAATTCAAGTATAAGCCGGATCCCATCGAAGGAAAGCTTGACACCATAACCCAGCCGTGGGTCACCTGTATTAAAAAATACGGTGACTGTGATGACAGCGCGTGGCTGTGCGCAGCCCTTATGCCGGGAGTGATTTATGACATCATGGAGTTTAGAGGCGGATTTAAAGGCGGACACCTGGTTTTTGTGACGCCGACTGGTCAAGTATTTTCCAATTTTAGGCTTGACGGCAGAATTAATGATCTGCAGGAACTTGGCAAGAAATATAATAAAAACTGGACTCACATAATAAAGCTATCCCCTGACATCCAGGTCGAAAGCATCCTGGCGCGTTAGCAGGAGGGGATTACTTACGGTCTTTGCACCTGCTTTTCATTCAGCAACGACCTGGAACTCACAAACTTTTACAAGCGCCGCATGAAAAAAACAGAGGGGATTGCTATTGCTCTTCTACACTGTGTAAGCTGCTTCTTCATCCTGTGGGGGCAGACGGTGTATGCCACAGGCCCAACCTTTGTCGGCGGAACCTATTCAGCCAATCAAACCTGGACGCCCGAGGGCAGCCCTTACATTGTCACCTCTGATATAATCGTCAACAACTGCGCAACTCTCACCATTACAACCACCAACCCCGGCGGAGGCGAAGCGCCGGTGGTGGTGAAGTTCAATCCCGGAACCGGCATTCGATGTGGTTCGGGCAGCACCTATCAAAAACAATACGGTATCCTAAATGCGCAAGGCAGCCAGAGCAATCCCATTACCTTCACCACCAATGCTCCCGGCCAGTACTGGGATGGGATACAGATCAGATGGAACGCTCAGCAGCAGTGTAGCGGCAACCCGCTCAGCAATCTGAAACACTGTATTATTGAATATGGAGGCACTGGGGACGCCACCTATGGGGGCAAGGCTAATCTATCCCTGTTTAGTGCAGATGTTCGTTTGGAACGCTGCACCCTGCGCGCCAGTTTTCATGATGGTCTTTATATTACGCGCGCCGACAACAATATAAGCTGTTTTGGTTCTGTTATAAGTTGCGTGATCACGAGTAATAACGAACACGGCATAAATATTTATTCTACCAGTACAGGAAATGGAGCATGTTTCCCAACTATAGAAGGGTCGGAAATTTCTGCCAATGGCATGTATGGGATATTTTGTGCTGGATCCAACACGAACCCGTTCGTGGGAGCCGGAAACCGTTTTCTTGACAATGGGGCATACCCGCTGCGTATTCTGGCGATCATGCGTATTGATGCGAACAATATATTTGCGGGTAACGGGCAGCAAGCCATAGAGGTTATCGGACGCGACATTTTTGAAAATAGCACCTGGCATAATTTTGGGATACCCTACATTGTGCGGGAAAAGGATGTCAAAATTCCGGATGCGGAGGGAAAAACCCTCACGCTCACCATAGAGCCAGGCACTATAATCAAGTTTGATCCTGGAATTGGTCTGAATATCGGGGGAGGTAGCACGTATCATAAACAATGGGGCATACTGAACGCACAGGGGACAAGACAACAACCCATAATTTTTACTTCTGTTGCCCCTGGCTACTATTGGGATGGCATTACCTTTACCTGGAGTCCCAACGCTGAGAACAGTCGTCTCCATTACTGTGTGGTAGAATCTGCCGGCGAGCATAAAGAACAGTATTCAACCTCTCAGTTGGATGCCGCAGTCGTGTTTAATGAGTGTCTTCCCGCTCCCTCCACGATACAGAATGCCGTTATTAGATACAGCAAGAGCGATGGCATCAAGTTTTATGGTTTCGATACCGGTTCTGTTTCAATCCATCATTGCGACTTCTACGGTAATGCACAATACGATCTCATTGATCAGCACAATAAAAAAACGATTGATGCGACGCTCAACTTTTGGGGCACCCCGAACGGAGCAGGCAATGATATGTGTTCGTCTGCGGTTGTTTCAGGCATTGTGCAATATGACCCCTGGCTTGAAGAAGAGTTCACTGAGCCGTTCAAAATCATTGCCGCTGGGGCAAGCCCCCGGCAGTTTGACCCGCTGACCGGGCACACCTCAATTTCTTTTCTGCTTTCTCAATCAGCAACCTGGAAGCTGAGCATTGTTACCCAACAACAGGAGACTGTCTGGTCAAAAACTGGAGAGGGGACCACTAATACTGTCATGTGGAACGGCGTCTCAGCCAACGGCGGCGTAATAGGCGGCACTTGTTTTTACCGGATTGAAGCGGAAAACAGTTCAGGGAAGGCAGTGCCCGTGCGCGGCATGCTCACGCTTGGCAATCAGACCGTGGCGCGTATTAACCAACCTGTTTCAGGGGGCCTTTTTACACCCGGCACTGCCATCACAATAATGGGTACAGCTCAGCCGGCAATCGGCAATTATTATGAAGTATTATATGGTAGCGGAGAAACGCCTGCTTCATGGATTTCATTGACTGGTCCGGTGTATCGTTCGCAGCTCAACGGCGAACTTGCCACCTGGGACACCGCTGGTATTGATCACCCAGTGGTTACAGTTAAGCTTGACGTTCATACCGCAGGAATGGTCTATACCGATATTGTCCGAATCGGATTTTTCATTACAGAAAAACAGGGGTCGGGAGATAATGCCATCACCTATGGTTATGATCCTTTGGGACGGCTCGTTGCGGCACAATATCCGGACGGATCAGCAATACGTTACACCTATGACCGAACAGGCAATCGCCTCACCCTTGAAAAAACCGGCCGCACGCCCCCGACTGCCGTTAAAATATCTCGCTTCAGCGCCAAACCAACAAACAAGGGCATTATTATAACCTGGGAGACAGAGAGTGAAGTCAAAACTGCGGGGTTTAATCTTTTTCGTATGAGGGCTGGAAAGGACAATTATGAACGAATTAATTCCGCGCTTATTCCGGCGCGCGGTTCTCCCACCGTCGGTGCGCAATACTCCTATGTTGATATTCCTCCACGACCTGGCAGGCGTTGGTTCTATATGCTTGAAGAAGTTGAGCAGAACGGTGGCACCTGCGTCTATGGCCCTGCTTCTACAGTGAACAAATCCTTGCGCGCGTTCAATGATGCCGGGGCGTTCAGGAAAAATTTGAAAACCAACTGCAATTGATTGTCGAAGAAATGATGCACGCGTCCACTAAACGAATGGTACACATTCTCATCATACTATCTGTCTTCGCGTTGCCTTTGGAGACCGCGGCAGATTGTCCGTATCTTGTCGATTTCCCTTCAGCCTGCGCGGGGAAAAGCTGCAATCGTGCGCCCTACACACCGGTGTATGTGGAACAGTGGTGCGAACCGTGGGTGGGCAATCTCTACGGGTATCCATTTATCAAGTATGCAGCCTATGAGCGGCAGTATGACTGTGAAGGGGATTCGTGCGTCTGTCAGCCCACCTGTTTTCCCATCGATATGTGTGCTTATGACACAATGGCCGAATGTCAGAAAAATCACCACGGAATACAGATCGTATGTGCAGATGAATATTACTCGGGTTGCGCCCCCAGCGCAGATGCTTTTCCCGCCCCAGATTGTCCGCCTGACGTGTGTTGTATAGGCGGCGGAGGGCCAGGCGGCGGCGGACCCGGCAGCGGAGGAGGAAACGGCGGTAGATTTACCCTTAACTTAGTGCAGTTAGCGTCCCATAGCCTGGCACCCCGCTTTGAAATTTACTATAATAACAAACTGCACCTTGACCGCGGCATGGGTTACGGCTGGTCGCATACCTATATGATGACGCTCGCTGAAAATCCGGCTTCCGGTATCGTTACCATTCGGGGAGAAACCGGTTTTGGCTGGGTGTATCGTTCGCGCGGGGACGGAACTTATCAATCAGCACCATACGATAGAAGCGTTTTGCGCAAGCAAGGTTCAGAGTTCATATCAACATTAAAGGATGGCACCCGTTACATCTTCGATACAAGCGGCAAGCTTCTTCGGATTACCGACCCGGCAAATAATATGCTCATCTTGACCTATGAGGCTAATGGACAGTTGCAGAAAGTGGCAGATTCCTATGGCCGCGAACTCCAGTTTGTCTGTGAAGCAAATCATGTGAAAGCCATTACTGATCCGAATGGCAACCAATACAGTTTTTTCTACGAGCGGGAAAACTTGTCTGCTGTCATATATCCAGATGGCTCGGGAAAACATTTTCTTTATTCTAATCCTGATGTGCCACACGAACTAACACGGGTTATTGATGACAATAACAATACCCTCGCCGCATACGAATATGACCATCAAGGCCGAATTATCAAAAAAAGCAAATCTGGTGGAAGCGAAAGTATTGAAATAAATTACACACCGGAAGAGGAATTCTTTGCCGATGACTTTCAAAATGGGATAAGTCCACAATGGACGGCAGCCAGCGGCACCGTCATTGTAGCCAATGACCCTGACCCCCGCAACAGCGGCAACAGCGTGGCCAGGCTGCATCCGGGAAGCATGAAATTGACGAATCCTGCCGGCGGCATTGCGGCATTGAAGTTTTCTTTTGATTTGTGGGTGGCGTCTGCAACAAATCAAGACTTCTGGGTCAAGGTTTTTGATAATAGCCAGGGCAGCGATGATTATGGGGTAACGCTCAGGTTTACCAAAGAGCGTAACCTGTATTCAGAACTGGTCAATAACGAAGAAAATGTGCGCGAATTTATCCGCAGCGGCGTGGCACCAGACACCTGGCACCGCGTTGAGATTGAGGCTGATACAACCCTGGATCATGGTTATCAGTATTTTAATATCTGGCTGGATTGTGAATATGCGGGTAAATATCTGTTCAAACGTTCGGCAAACCGGCTGGATTCAGTCGTCATCCAGGCACCTGCCAGTGGCAGTGATATATTTGTTGACAATGTTGGAATTGGAAACGTCATAAATGACGCACATATGGTGGTCACCACCGATTCACGCGGCGGCCGCGAGACGCTCTTCATTGAACAGAGAAATGAATTTGGAGGGGAGAGCTGGCGCATTGAGAGAACCGGTAATACGGGCGGTGGTTGTTCATCCTGCGGGGCTGCGGCAACGCGCTACGATTTTGATGAGTATTGGAACATCCGCCGCAGCATTGATGCAAACGGCACCATCACCACAATGACCTATGATGACCGGGGCAATATGCTCACCCAAACCGAGGCTCTGGGCATGCCGCAGGAACGCACGACAACCTATACTTATCATGAAATTTTCAATAAAATCGCAACGCTGAGCGAACCAAGTGTCGACACTCCCTCGGGCCGCAAAGTAAAAACGTATCAGTATGATGCTGCAGGCAACCTGCTCTCTGAAACCATTCAGGGTTATTCACGCGGGCAGTTGGTATCCTACATTACCACCTATCAATATAATGATCACGGACAGAGGACGCAGACTGATGGGCCGCGTACCGATGTTGCCGATGTTTCCGTTAATGAATACGACCCGGTCAAGGGCTATCTTATTTCAACAACGAATGCCTCCGGTTCAGTCATTTATGCACAATATGATGCCAACCATAACGTAGGATCGGTTACTGATAGCAACGGTAACGTTACGCGATATACCTATGATTATGCCAACCGTATAGAAACCGTCAGCAACAACTCAGGTATCACCACATATGTATATGATACCCAGGGCAACATTTCCCTGGTTACCACGCCGGAGGGAAATCAGATTACCTATTCTTATAATGAGGCAAACCGGCTCAAGCGTATCACTGACAGTCTGGGAAACTACATAACCTATACCTATGACGATGTTGGCAACAAGACGCGAGAGGAAGTTTATGATGCACAGGGTATCCTCAAGAAATATCTTGAGTTTGAATACGATCATTTTAACCGCCTCAATAAAATAAAACATCCTGATAATTCATACAGTACCTTTAGCTATGACGCTAATGGCAACCGCACCATAATGGAAGCAGTTCCCGCGCAAGTGGCGACGGTTTATGTTTATGATGCGTTGAACCGGCTAACGAAGGTGATGCAAGCGTATGGCACATCTACTGAAGCAATTACAGAATATCAATATGATGCCCATGATAATCTCACCGTAGTCAAGGACGCTGAAGGAAAGATCACTTCGTATAAATACGATGATCTGGGAAGGCTGCTGGAAATAAATTCACCGGATACCGGCATCACCGCATATACCTATGATGAATCTGGAAATGTAAAGACAAAGACCGATGCTCGGGGTGTCACCGTAAGTTATGATTATGATGCTCTTTCCCGATTGACCAGAATTGATTTTCCGGCTGACACTGATATTACGTACAACTATGATGAAGCAGCCGCTTCTCATGGTCGGGGCAGATTGACAACGGTGACAGATGCCTCGGGAACGACTAAGTATGATTATGATGGACAGGGAAATATCGTAGAACAGCGCGCCACCATCGGCAACACGACGTATGTGACTCGTTATGAATATAACCGGAACCATGAGTTGATAAAGATTACCTATCCCCATGGCATGGTTATTGAATATCAGCGCAATGCCATCGGCAACATCTCCAGCGTTTCTCTCAATGGGGACCAGATCGCCAACGGGATCAGTTATGAGCCATTTGGCGAATTTAAGGCTATGTATTTTCCGCTGGCAAATATACAAACCAATGTGACGCGTGACCAAAAGTTTCAGGTAAAAAGCATTCAGGCCGGAACCATTGTCAATCGGGTCTATGGTTATGATTTTGACAGCAACATAAGCTTTATCACCCAGCTTGATACGCTGCCCCGTCCAGTACTGTTTTCAGGGATGGAACGATACACGTACACCGCAGGAAAAGGCCAGATAAAAGCAATTGATACAGGCAGGGGCGTCATGCCCTACAGCTATGATGCAACCGGTAATATTATTTCTGATGGAATGTATCGTTACTGGTACAATGCAAATAATCAACTGATAACGGTTGCCAACGGTGTGGTGCGCGGCCAATATGTTTATAATGCAAAAGGACAACGGGTGAAAAAAGTGACTGGGGAAAGCACCACCATCTATCATTATGATCTGGAGGGGAATCTCATTGCGGAAACGACGTCGGCTGGAAATCTGATTGCAGGCTATGTATATGCCGATTCCTATCGGATTGCGATGATAGATGGAAATGATAATGTTTTTTATTATCACAACGACCACTTGGGAACACCGCTAGCCATGACGGATACTGGAAGAAACATTGTATGGAAGGCAGCCTATGACCCGTTTGGCGAAGCGCTGGTTGACTCATCATCCACGGTCACCAACAACTTTCGCCTCCCAGGGCAGTATTATGATGAAGAAAGCGGTCTGCATTACAACTGGCACCGCTATTATGATCCCAGGACAGGGAGGTATTTGAGTGCGGACCCGATCGGAATCGAAGGCGGAGTAAATCTCTTTGCTGTTTCAAAAAATAATCCTATAAATTTGTACGATAAACATGGATTGTTTGTGGAGGCGCCAATATTAACGCCGGGGAATGGTTGGCCACCAACATTTCTTTCAGATATTAAAAAACAAGAGAAAGAATTTATTTTCATTATTTATGGAAATTTCTGTGGGAAGGGTTCTAAAAAAGACCCCGGACAAAGAACAGATGTCCCCGAAGCAGATTGTATTGATGAATCATGTAGACAGCATGATATATGCTACCGAGAAAAAAATATTGAGGTTTGGCATATTCTCTCTCCAAACAAATATAGGTGTGATCGTCAGCTTTGCAAAGATACAAATAAATGTCCTGCAACATGTGACAATTTATTAATAAAAATAGGCATAAAGAAATTTTTTAACTGTAGTCTTATCACACCATTTGGACTTTAATGTTAGCGGGCACCTAAAACCGGCCAGGGAGAGGCACTTCAAAACCGGCCATTTTCAAGGAAGAAAAATTGTGGAAGCATAGCCACCACCTGAAAGAAGGTGGTTATGAGTAACTACTTGAAAATGGAAAAGAAACAGATGATCGTGTGCCTCAGAAAGTCAGGCTGTTCCTTTCGCCGGATAGAGCGAGAAACCGGCATCCGCCGGGAAACCATAGCAAAATACGTTCAGGATGAGCAGGCAAAAGCGGCCAAAGTGCCCACCGGCTCAGAAGACGTAAGCCGGCCAAACGGCTCATCGGTGAGCCGTTCACAAGCAGCTCCGTATCACTCGCAGATTGAAGCAGGCCGTAAGCAGGGCCTGACCTACCAAAGAATCTACCAGGATTTGTGCAGTGAGCACGCCTATCCAGGCAGTTACGACAGTGTCAAGCGGTATGCCAAAAAGCTGCAGATCCGCTGTGCTGAAACCTATGTGCGTATCGAAACAGATCCCGGCGAAGAAGCACAGGTTGATTTTGGCAAGTCTCAGGCCCCCACCCTTGATCCAGCTACCGGCACCTATAAGATCCCCTGGCTGTTTAAGATGACACTTTCCTGCTCCCGGCACAGTTATGAAGAAGCGGTATGGAAACAGGATATTGAAACCGTTATCCGCTGTCATGAGCGGGCCTTTGCGTCATTTGGCGGAGTGCCACAGATCGTACGGCTTGACAATCTCAAAGCTGGCGTTACCCGTGCCTGCCAGTATGATCCTGAGATAAATAAAGTCTATGCTGCCTATGCCCGGCACGCAGGGTTTACCCCGCTTGCCTGTAAACCGGGTAAGCCGGAACACAAAGGCAAAGTGGAACGGGGCATCGGCTATACCAAAAACAATGCGCTGAAAGATAAACGGTTTGAAGGGCTTGAACAGTGTAATGCGTATCTGAGACACTGGAATCAAACAGTGGCCCGGCTGCGGATTCATGGCACAACCAAGCAGCTGGTGTGGAAGCGCTTTATAGAACTGGAACAAAATGCATTACAACCCCTGCCGCAGAAACCCTATGAGCTGTTTGACATCGCGCTACGCAAAGTACATCCTGACGGCTATATTGAGGTCAAAAAAGCTTTTTACTCAGTGCCGCACCAGTATCTGGGTAAGGAGGTTGAAGTCCACTTTACCAACCAGATCCTCCGGGTGTATTGCGAGCACCACTTGATTGCGGTTCACCGAAGAACAGACCGTATTGGTCAGTTCCATACCCACCAGGAACATCTCCCGATACACAAAAGCCTGCGGCAGGAAGGATTCCAGCGACTGCTGCTGGCCAAGGCGCGCTACATTGGAGAGAGTGCTCTGCTGTGGGCGCAGGAAGCTATTGCCGAAAAAGGCGTGCTTGCCTATCGGCTCATCCAGGGTATGCTTACGCTTACCCGCAGCTGGCCCAAAGAGCAGGTGGACTGGGTCTGCAGGACATCCAGCCAGAACGGCATCTTCAAACTGCGAATCCTCAAACGCCTGTTGCAGCAACCATCTCATGACACACCAATACCGCAGCTCATCCAGGATCACGAGTTAATACGACCGCTGTCCCACTATGCACTCATAACCCAAACGCAGGAGGAACCCCTATGAACACCCCTCTGGAACAAAACTTACGTACCCTCAGACTCTCCGGCATGATCCAAACCCTGCCCATACGAAATCAGCAGGCTATTGCCTCGCAACTCAGCCACGTTGAGTTCCTGGAACTGCTCATTGACGATGAGCTCAGCCGCCGCAGAGACAATCTACTGACAACCAGACTCAAAAAAGCCGGCTTCCCGGCCCTTAAAACCCTGGAGGAGTTTGACTTTTCCTTTAACCCCACGATCAACCACAAGCAGCTCTTTGATCTTGCCACTGCCCGTTTTATCGCTCACGCCGAAGGGGTCCTGTTCTTAGGTCCACCCGGGGTTGGTAAAAGTCATCTCGCCATTGCGCTGGGCATCGCTGCAGTGAAAGCCGGCTATACGGTGTTGTACCGAACAGCGGTTGATCTGCTGGGAGAGATTGCTGAAACCAAAGCGACCGGAGCGCATAAACAGTTCTTCAGAATGCTCAGCCACTGTCCGTTGCTCATCATCGACGACTTTGGTCTCCATAAATTGCCGCCGCAGTCTTCTGAACACCTGCTTGAGGTGTTTGTCCAACGCTATGAAAAAACCTCTACCATCGTCACTTCAAACAGACCGCTGGATGACTGGGGAAAAATTATCGGCGATACGGCCACGGCAACTGCTATCCTTGACCGGTTCCTGCATCATGCTGCCGTTATCCCTATTAAAGGAAAGAGCTACAGGTTGGCTAAAAAGAAAACTGCTTGATCAATGAACCCCATTACGCTATGTAGTGCGTAACTGGCCGCTTTTGAACTGCCCAATGACCCTTTTAAAGGGGCTTAAGATTTCCATGAACAGAAATTTTTTCGTTATCATGAGATGTATAACATATGCAACAATTTGTTTGGTTTTATTAATCGGATGCAAAAAATATGGTCGTGGTTATAGATTTTCATATGGTGGCAATTATATCGGCAGTAAACCATCCTTTTCCCCGAATGGAAACACCATTGTATTTGGATCTCCAAGATATTATCGTGGTGACATTTGTGCAATAAATATAGATGGTTCAAACTGGAGAAGGTTAACTACATCTCCGGCATATGATGGTGAGCCCAGATTCTCTAAGGATGGGTCAAAGATAGTTTATATTTCTGAACGTGATGATAATCATACAGGTCATGTTTACCTTATGAATGCTGATGGAACGAACCAATTGCAGGTTACTAATAGTAAACATTATGATACAGACCCGACATTTTCTCCAGATGGATCAATTATTGTATTTAGTCGTTTGTTGGGAGATTATAATTGGGAAATATATATGATACGTGTTGACGGAACGGGCGAACGGAGACTGACCTTCTCCGAGGCAGGCGAATCTAATCCTGTTTTTTCAGAAGATGGCAACAAAATATTGTTTATAGCAAAAGGTAACAGTGGGAGATCCGCGCTTTGGTCGATGAATACCGATGGGTCTGATAAAAACATAGTAATAGAAATGATGGAGCGCTGTGGATCTCCAAGCCTATCGCCTGATGGAAATAAAATTGTTTTTGTTAATGCTAAAGAAATGAATTATCAAGCTGAAGCAAATTCGATAATAGAGCTTTGGATCATGGAAAAAGATGGCTCAGCGCAGAAACAGGTTACGTTTACGAAAAGCTATAAACAATTCCCATCGTTTTCACCTGATGGGAAAAAAATTCTCTATTTTGAACCAGAGAAAAACGGTAAAGGTAAAGGAA
>FWWM01015056.1_pt1 | contig 11933 bp, 10 predicted proteins | sample 2228351 | NCBI WGS metagenome assembly FWWM01 (sample SAMEA103939774, study PRJEB20133) | metagenome | reverse complement strand
GTACTGTTTTTTTTAAACCTCAAGTTTGAATTATACAAAAACGTTAGCCTTCCCCTAGTACAAGTCTTTGAGGTAATGGAGCTCATCGTTCTCTTCAGATGATAATACTAGTCGCCTGCGAACGTGCTGTTGACGTTAAACTCCACATCCGTATCTGCTATTCTACTGTATATTCTATGTCCCTTATGCAAGTAGACATAATAACTATGGAAGTATTCTCTGCATTCTTCGCACCAATAGAACTCAGCCTCTGACCCCTCTGTTGTTCGTGGTGTAAAGAACCTACAGGGGATTTGAGAGGATATACATCCGCTGTTATAGTTGTAGCTTTGCACATTCTCGCACATTCCAAAGTTAGGAATTAATGGGTAGGGGCTCCAATAGAGGCAGTCACCACATCTATATTTCATGTCGTTGCTCCTCATTATATCCGCTGGTAACAAGTACTTAACGGAAGGTTAATAATCGTAAGTTTTATTTAGCTAATATCTAATATTCCTCTATTCATCTTTCATCTCCAAGTTTTGCCGATCCCAAAGACGCTTCAAAGAGGTGCTGCAATGGAAGTTAAGGAATAGGGATGTGTTGAAGACAATAACCTACACTCACCTTCTAAATCCCCTCAAATAGTTAAGGAGATGTTCTCCAGCAGTTATATGCTGGGTTAAGGGCCGATGAATCCTAAGGTCGAAGAATGATTCAACCTCTCCTCAACACCCTAACTCCACACCAAACCATTCTTCAAACCTCCTTAACATAGTAGGTAGGTACGTCTCTTTCTTTAGACTATTCAATTCGTATATTAAGCGTAATGCTATAAGCATTCTTCTTAGGATTCTAGAGCTGTAGGGGATCAGCTTTAGGGTTTTGTAGAACGCCTCCTTATCGTCTTGTTTTATCTCTCTGCCGTAGTATCGTTTTATGAAGAGCTCAACTTGTCTCGCTACGTCTTGGAAACATCTTTCTTCGCTGGTATATCCGTAGAAACAGTTGCGGCAGTTGGCTGATAGTAGCTCCCTCATAGGGCCTCTAGGGCTTACCCTGTAATATCTTGAGCGTATGATGTAGTTCTCCCGCTTGAGTTTCTCAACTACCTTATAAGTTGTTCTTAGGCTTAACCCGTGCTCGATAACCTGTTTGTATATATCCTCCACGGATGCCCCTAGCTTGCTGCAAAGTATATTCATTACAAGTTCTTCACTCCATATGGGGATTTTATCCAGCAGCTGCTTGACAGCCATACTTACCTGCTGTCTGCTTACCGTGTAGCCCTCCCCGTTTGTTATGACGTCTTTTTTCTGACCAGTTTTTAAAAGCCTTTCGATCACCTCAACACATAGTAGAGGCTCGTAGCCGCTTAGCTCGGCAACGGAGCCAAGCGGAACGTTTCCACTCCAGCTTTTAGCCCTGGCTACATACGCCAAAGCCCATATTATGCTGAACTCCTTGATCCTCCAACTCCTTCTGACAAACCAGTCGAATATCTCTAAGGCTTTTATGACCTCGTTTTTCGAAACCACATAACAATAGGTGTTATCTTCGCGTCTCTTTCTGAGGCTCAATGAGCGTGATAACTCATCCAGAATTATCTCGGCATCTCTCCTAGTTGGGGTTAAGACGGCCCTCCCCTCTAAATTTTCGAATATGAAGTGGGGGGATTTAACATAAGACTCCTCTCTCCAAGCTGACGGTGGAAAAGACTCTAGAAGAACCAGCAAATAATCAAAACTTTTATCGTTTTTTCTCACATTTTATATTAGCCCAGAGAGATTATTATTTTTTTAAAGCTCAGCCTGTAGTGTTCGGAATAAAAAGCGAAGGCTAATTAAAGTATTGGACTTTTTTTATCTTCCCCTGCAATGAAAATCTTTACAGAGGGCCCAGGATATTTTAAGCATTACCCGGACAGTGCCTTCTCGGGTAGAAATTGTGTACCCTATCTAATATTGTAGAAGACTACAATAATCCCAATTATTTATGGTTGTGATGAAAAATTTTTATCCCGTAGGAAACGTTTTGCGGATAATAAGGGAACCTATAAACAGAGATCAGTTCAGAAAGCCGTTGGGCCGTGTGTTTATAATTCCTGAGCGTTGCAAGGAGTGTGGCTATTGTTGGGTCTTCTGTCCCCAAGATGTTCTGGAACGTTCTGACGAATATAACCCAAACGGATATAGACATCCTCGTGTTAAGGCTGGTAAGGAGAACGATTGCGTAAACTGCGGTATGTGCAGCTGGATATGCCCTGAGTTTGCAATCTATACCGTCGAGGTGAGTCATTGATGGACGATGGCCTCCTCAAACCGGGGACCTATTTTATGATGGGAAACTTTGCATGTGTTGAGGCAGCTCTAATAGCTGGGTGCAGGTTCTTTGCAGGTTATCCTATAACACCGTCTTCAGAGATATTCGAGAGGGCCTGCTCGCGCTTCCCGCAAGTAGGCGGCTATGCTATTGAGATGGAGGACGAGATGGGAAGCATGGCGGCCATAATAGGAGCGTCTTACGCCGGCGTGAAAGCGATGACGGCAACCTCAGGCCCTGGCTTTAGCCTGATGATGGAGAACATAGGTCTAGCCTACATAATGGAGGCCCCTGTTGTGGTCGTCAACGTCCAGAGGGCTGGGCCCAGCACAGGAATACCTACACTAGTTGGTCAAGGGGATATGATGCAAGTCAAATGGGGCTCGCACGGCGACCTAGAGGTCATAGCGTACTGCCCGAGTAGTGTGCAGGAGTTCTTCGACTTCACGATAAAAGCCTTTAACAACGCCGAGAGATTTAGGACACCCGTATTCGTGATGGCCGACCAAGTAGTTGGTATGATGTCAGAGAAGCTCGTCGTCCCCGAGTATGACGAGATAACGATAGTGAACCGGGATATCCTTGACCCTGACTCGTTGAGATACAGGCCGCCATTCAATTACTCACGTGACTTCAACCCGATGCCTATAGTAGGAACAGGATGCAGGGTGAATATAGATAGCTTAACCCATGACGAGATGGGATACCCGACAACAGACCACTCGGTATCAGAACGTATGCTATCACATCTATTAGGAAAGATCAGAAACCACGCAGAGGAAATATGGGAATGGAAAGAGATTATGATGGACGATGCCGAGATAGCTGTAGTAGCCTACGGCTCGACATACCGTTCAGCCCTGGCGGCTGTGAATATAGCACGTGAAAAGAAAATAAGAGCAGGCCTTGTAAAACTTAACACCGTATGGCCCTTCCCCGACGCGATCATCGAGAAGATAAGCCAGCGGGTGAATGCGATGATAGTCCCTGAGATTAACTACGGCCAGATAGTACATCCCGTCAGAGAGTATGCTAAATGCCCAGTAATAGGCGTTAACTGGGCTCCAGGCTCTCTTATACCTCCCAACGTCATCCAGGAAGCCATAGAGGTGGTGACCTCCTCATGACCCAAGTCCAAGCAGCTATAGGTAGAGAGATCATAACAAGCTCCCACGTCATGGATGGGTTGCTGAGAGCCGAGAGGCTGCCCCACATCTGGTGTCCAGGATGCGGAATAGGAATAGTCCTCAGAGCTTACGCCTATGCGATAGAAAAATCAGGTATACCTCCTGAGAAACACGTCTGCATATCTGGTATAGGATGCACAGGAAGAATAGCAGGATACATAAAGCTAGATTCCTTCCACACGACACACGGTAGAGCTATAGCATTTGCGACTGGGATCTCGATAGTTAGGCCCGACCTAGAAGTAACGGTGATATCTGGGGACGGTGATATATGTACCATAGGGGGAAACCATCTTATACATGCGGCTAGGAGAAACCTCGACATCAACGTAATCATGGTCAACAACTTCAACTATGGGATGACAGGCGGGCAGCATGGAGCAACAACACCGCTGTATGCAAGAACATACACAACCCCATACGGGAATATAGAGCATCCTTTTAACATCCCATACCTTGTAGCGGCTGCTGGTGCCTCCTTCGTCGCTAGATGGACTACTATGCACGTGAGGCAGCTCGCCGATGCTATCCTTAAGATGATGCAGGTTGAGGGTTTCGCGTTCCTTGAGGTAATCTCACCATGCCCACCAACCTTCGGCGAGTTCAACAACTTCCCAGAAGCCCTAGATATGATGGAATACTTCAGGAAAAACTGCGTAGTAGACCATAACGCAGATGTGAGCAAGATAGGTATAGACGCGTTATCTGGGGAAGGGAAGATAATAGTAGGCAACTTCGTCGACAGGCGCAGGAAGTCATACCAGGAAATGTTAAGCGACCTAATCGAGCGCGCAAGGGGGCTGGTCAAAAATGAGGATAGAAGTTAGGATAGCTGGGATAGGTGGGCAGGGAGCAATAACAGCAGGCCATATACTGGGGAGGGCTGCAGTAGTATACGACGGTAAAGAAGCAGTAGTTACTGAGGGTTATAGCCCCTATATAACCGGGGGATGGTCTAGGGCCGATGTTGTTATCTCCGACAAGCAAATAGATTTCCCGCTGGTAACTAAGATCGATGCTCTTTTAACTATGTATCAAGGTGGGTTGGAGGATAACCTAAGGCTGGTAAAGCCAAATGGTGTTATACTTGTCGAGAAGAACCTAGTTGACGCCTCTAAGGTAGGTGAAAGGAAGGTGCTGGAAATACCTGGCTTGACTATTGCAGAGAAGATCTGGAGGAAGATCCTACTAAACATAGTTATGCTTGGGGCTTTGAGCAGGGTTATAGGGGCCGTCTCCCCAGAGGCCGTTAAGAGGGCCCTCGCCGACAGGTTCCCGAAGGCGGTCGAGGTCAACTTAAGGGCATTCGATGAAGGATACCTCTACGCCGACAGGCTGATCTCCAAGATGGAGGAAGAGGTGGATAAATGGTGAGCAGCTCTGTCCTTGTCATAGGAGGCGGGATAGCAGGTGTCCAGGCAGCCCTTGACCTAGCCAATGCGGGGGCCCATGTCTACCTCGTTGAGAGCAGCCCAGTGATAGGCGGTAAGATGGCGGCGCTAGACAAGAACTTCCCAACTATGGACTGCTCAATCTGCATAGAGGCCCCTAAGCTAAGCGAAGTAATGCAGCACAAAAACATAACTGTCCTTACCCTCAGCGAGGTTGTAAGGGTTGAGGGGGAAGCGGGAAACTTTAAGGTAGAGGTATTGGAAAACCCACGCTTCGTAACGGATGAATGTACCAGATGCGGCGACTGCGTCCCGGCCTGCCCAGTTATTCTGAAGAACGAGTTCGACGTCGGTATGGGGGCCAGGAAGGCAATCTACCTACCGTTTGACCAGGCCGAGCCAGGGAATTACGTTATAGATATTAGGAACTGCCTCAACGACCCGCCAAACTTCCTGCCTTGTAACAGATGCGTAGAGGCATGCGGCCCGAAGTGTATAGACTTTAATATGAAGCCGAAGGTACACAAGCTTGAGGTAGGCTCCATAATAGTCGCTGTAGGAGCAGAGCTGTTCGACGCAACCCAGATACCCGAATATAGCTACGGCCTGCACCCCGATGTATTAACGGCGATGGAGCTCGAGAGGCTGCTACAATCGAGCGGCCCATCAAGAGGAGAGGTGATAAAACCAAGCAACCACGAGCACCCACATAAAGTAGCCTTCATACTGTGCGTAGGCTCAAGGGACAGGAGATTCTACAACTTCTGCAGCAGGGTATGCTGCATGTACACGATTAAGCAGGCCCTCCAGCTCGTTGATCATGGGATACATGATGTTACGGTCTTCTACATGGATATCAGGGCTTACGGTAAGGGATTTGACGAGATGTTTGAAAGGGCTAAGAGAAGCGGGGTTAGGTTTGTGAGGAGCAGGCCAGGCAGGGTTATTCCAAACGGCTCATGTTTGGATGTTATCTACGAGGATACTCTGACCGGAGAGACCAAACGTGAGAGCTTCGATATGGTGATATTAGCAACAGCTTTAACACCGCACGAATCGCTGGTAAGGCTTAGCAAGATCCTCGGTATAGAGCTCGCCGAGGACGGGTTCATAAAAGTCTTGGAGATGGAGGGCAGCAACGTAGCGACCACGAGAAAGGGTATATACGCCTGCGGATGTGCCACAGGCCCAAAGGACATCCCCGATAGCATAACGGAAGCCTCAGCGGCTGCAGCCTATGCATTATCACATCTAACGTCAAGGAAGCTAGCTATAGAGGAGATCGAAGAGCAGATAGATGCATCAGGAGAGCCTAGGGTTGGCGTATTCGTATGTCACTGCGGCTCAAACATCGCAGGTGTCGTTAATATAAAGAAGGTTCTGGAGGAGATAAAGAAGCTACCATATGTAGCCCACATCGATGAGCAGCGTTTCTCATGCTCAGGGGCAGGGACACGTTATATCGAGAACGTTATTAGGGAAAAGAAGCTTAACAGGGTAGTTGTAGCGGCCTGCTCGCCGAAGACACATAGCCCAGTCTTCATGCGGACATGCGCAAGGGCAGGCCTTAACCCATACCTCTTCGAGATGGCCAACATACGTAATCTAAACTCCTGGGTCCATAAATCGCATCCAGACGAGGCAACAAGAAAAGCGATAGAGCTAACCAGGATGGCTGTGGAGAAGGCTGTAAGGCTAACACCGATGAAGAAATATACTACCCAGATCATCCAGAGGGCCCTTGTTATAGGCGGTGGGATAGCTGGGATAACAGCGGCGACGGCGCTGGCCAAGCTAGGGTTTGAAACGCACATAGTGGAGAAGGAGAGAGAGCTAGGCGGCATGCTGCGGTTCCTCAAGGAGATAGCCCCAACAGGGATAGATGCCAAAACCCTCCTCGATAATAAGATTAAAGAGCTCAGGGACTCCGGGGCCATAATACATCTAGGCTCGCAGGTTAAGGAAGTATCGGGGTTTGTCGGTAATTATCACGTAACCTTAACAGATGGTTCTGAGCTTGACGTCGGGGCTATAATACTTTCTACAGGAGGCAAGGTCCATAACCCGACAGGGCTTATACAACACGGCAGCCGCCCAAGGGTAATGACTTTGTTGGACTACGAGCTGAACGGTGGCCTTGACGGGGTTAAGGACGTAGCCTTCGTTGGCTGTATAGGCTCAAGGAACAATAGCAGAGGTTGCTCAAGGTACTGTTGCCAAACCATGATATACCATGCCCTCAAGCTTAGGAGGGAAGGGAAGAACGTAACAGTCATAGTTAAGGATGTTAGGACCTACAGCAGACATGCTGAGGAGCTATACAGGGAAGCCTCGCGGGAAGGGGTCAAGTTCATAAGGGTTGAACAGGACAGGCCTATGGAGGAGCAGATGACGATAGCCGATGGGCAGATAATTGTAAACGACGTCCTTACAGGCCAGCGGCTAAGTATAAAGACAGATACTGTGATCCTAGCGACAGCGATAGATCCTATAGAAGAGCTTTCAGCGGCTCAGCAGCTTAGGGTCTCAAAGGACAGCGAGGGGTTCTTCCTAGAGCTACATCCAAAGCTAGGGCCCGTAGAGGCTATAACACCTGGTGTATTCCTGGCAGGTGTAGCCCAGGGGCCGAAGGATGTTAAGGAGAGCATGGCCCAGGCCCTTGCCGCAGCATCCAAAGCAGCTGCCCTACTGGCAAGGCCATATCTTGAGAAAGAACCTTTCATACCAGTAATAGACACGACTAGATGTACAAAATGCATGAGGTGCGCATCGGTCTGTCCATATGGTGCTATAAAGGGAGAGCTCAGGAATTGGATTGAAGTAATACCAGGATTATGCCAGGGTTGCGGGGCATGTGTAGCCGAGTGTAATGTAGAGGGAGCGATAACTATGCCTGGATTCACCGATGAGCAGATACTGGCCCAGATAGATGCAGCTCTAGCTGAGGAGCCGGAGAAGAAGGTGATAGTATTCGCGTGCAACTGGTGCAGCTACGCAGGAGCTGACCTAGCTGGGATCCTCAAGATACAGTACCCTCCGTCCAACAGGGTGATAAGAACGATGTGCTCGGCTAGGGTATCGCAGAAGATGGTCTTCAGGGCTTTCCAGAAAGGGGCTGCGGCTGTCTTGGTAACAGGCTGCTGGCCCCAAGATTGCCACTACAACTACGCCAACATGAATACGAAGAAGCGCTATGAAAGATGGGTAAGGATGCTTGAAGCAAGGGGAATCAGGAAAGAAAGGCTACAGCTACACTGGATAAGCGCAGCCGAGGCTAAGAGGTTCGCCGAGAAGATGCATGAGGCCCACGAGCTGATACAGCGTATATCCATCGATGAGATTAAGGAAACTGTCCAGAAGCTAAGTGGGATGAGGGCTGTATGATGGGCGATGAGATGCTTACGGTGCATTGGAAGAAAAATCTGGAGACGGCCGCATTATGTTACCAATGCGGAACATGCACGGCCAGCTGCCCCCTTAACCTATTTAACGGTACAAGGATGAACCCAAGGCTTATAATGCGAAATATACAGCTTGGGCTGCCTATAGATTCCGACCCGTTTTTATGTATGATGTGCATGGCATGCGAGCTTTCATGTCCAAGAGGAGTTAGGATACTTGATATCATACGTCTTCTCAGGATCGAGGCCTACAGGGCCAATAAAGCACCGCAACGCCTAATCCAAGTCCTCTGGAACGTCTATGAAGAAGGGAACCCATGGGGATATCCTGCTAGGGAACGTGGGAGATGGCTTGAGACGATTAAGAAAGATAACATAAGGGGCCGGGCAAAGACGCTACTATACATCGGCTGCATATCATCCTACGACGTCCGCCTCCAAAGTGCCGTAAAGGCAATAGTAGATCTACTATCGGGATCCAACATCGAGTTCACAATATTGGGTGATAAGGAGAAATGCTGCGGCGACTCGGTCATGAACATAGGGGAGACGGCCTTCCTCGAGGAGCTTATACAGGATAATATAGGGCTGTTCAAGGAGAAGGGGGCCGAGACGATAATAACAATATCGCCCCACTGTTACCAGATGATAAAGAGCATCTACCCAGCTTACGGAGGGGACTTCCAGGTCATGCACTACACAGAATACCTAGCAAAGCTACTTGACGAGAATAAGCTAAAGATAGACAGTAGGTACGAAGGTAAAATAACATACCATGACCCATGCTACCTAGGGAGATACTCTGGCCTATTCGAGGAGCCTAGGAGGCTACTGGAACAGGTTAAGGCCGTTGAGCTTGTTGAGATGCCCATGAGCAGGTGGCTAACCATATGCTGTGGAGGAGGTGGAGGGAGGATCTTTATGGAGACGAAACCAGAAGAGAGGCCGGCCAACATAAGGATAAAACAAGCAAAAGAGGCCGATGCAGGTGTATTGGTAACGAGCTGCCCCTACTGTATAATAAACTTCGAGGATTGCGTGAAGATACAAAGGGCCGGTCTTAAGGTTATGGACATAGCCGAGGTACTTGCTGCGAAAAGAGGGTTATAACATGAAGGGTGTATGGGCCTTCCTAGAGGTCCAGGACGGTGAGGTTGAGAAGGTCTCGCTGGAGGTTCTCGGGAAAGCCATAGAGCTTGCCGGGAGGAAGAAGACAGAAAGCGGCGGGGTCCTTATAGGATATGGCCTAGACAAAACGGTCAAAGGGCTACAGCAGTATGGGGCGGATAAAATATATTATGTTGAGCATGAGCTTTTGAAGGGCTACGACCCGTATACCTACACGAAGGCCCTCCACCAGCTTGTTGAGAAATACAGGCCTGAGGTTATGCTCTTCGGGGCAACCTATAACGGGGTCGATATAGCTGCTAGGCTTGCTGTAAAGGCTGAGGCTGGACTTATAGCCCATGTCATAGATCTTACGATAGAGGAGGGGACAGGCATGCTCATAGGTTTCGTCCCTGGATTCGGCGGGAATATAGTGGCTGTCTGCAGATGCATTCCAGGAACCTTGCAGATGGCAACCGTTAGACCAGGGCTGTTCAGCCCGGCCGAGAGAAGGCCCAACAGCAAGACAGAGGTTATAACCTTCAACCCGCAGCTGAGCAGGGACGATGTTAAGCTTAGAATACTAGAAAGGAAGGTAGAGCCGAGGGTGGATATAACAAGGGCCGAGAGGGTCATAATAGCTGGTATGGGAACAGGCGGTGACCTTACACCAGTTAAGAAACTAGCTGAGAAGCTGAAAGCTGAGATAGCCGCCACGAGACCTTTAGCGGATATTGGGGTAGTATCGAGAGACGTCCAGATAGGCTCAACAGGATATACACTAAGGTCAAAACTGGCTATAGTAGCTGGGGCGAGCGGCGCGTCCCACTTCGTATCGGGTATAAGGGAAGTTAAGACCGTGATAGCTATAAACACTGACAAAAATGCCCCCATATTCCAGTTCGCAGACTACTGCGTGGTAGGTGACCTGTTTAAGATCCTTCCTAAACTTGCTGAGAAGCTCGCTGAAGGGTGAGCATGGTGAGGATAGTAGTCTGTGTGAAGGTTGTTCCAAAGGTTGAGGAGGTAACGTTTAACAAAGAGACAAAGACTGTTGATAGGAGCAGAGCATCTAACGAGATCAACGAGGCTGATAAAAACGCCTTAGAAGAGGCCTTAAAGCTGAAGCAGAAGCACAACGCTGAGGTTGTAGTAGTATCCATGGGGCCTCCTTTCTTCGAGCCTTTTCTCCGTCTCTGTATAGCTATGGGGGCCGATGATGCCGTTCTCGTATCGGACCCAGTGTTCGCCGCTTCTGATACATTTGCTACCTCCTACGTTCTTGCCGAGGCGATTAAGAAGATCGGGTACGACCTAGTTCTATGCGGCGAGAGCACAGCCGACTCGGGTACAGCACAGGTCCCTCCACAGATAGCTGAGTGGCTTGGGATACCCCACATATCCTACGCCTCCAGTTTAGAACTTAAAGACGGGAAGCTAACTGCTAAAAGAACGATACTTGGGGGCTATGAAATAGTCGAGACCGAGCTTCCTGCACTAGCGTCGATAGAGCTTGGATGCAACACCCCAAGATTCCCCGACTTCAGGAGAAAAAGATGGGCTGAGAAGGAATTCCAGCTGAAGATCAAAACATCAAAAGACCTGGAGATCGACTTAAACAAAGTAGGTAAAAAAGGCTCAAAGACAGAGGTAATAGAGCTGAGGGAGCTAGCACCAATAGGGAGAAGAAGAGTATTCTTAAACGGTACAGAAGAGGAGATAGCTGAGATGCTCTCTGAAATCATAAGAAAAGAACTAACAACCTAGGAACGAAGTTCGATAGATTATGTGGAAACTGTTATTCTGCCGTAACTTAGCTGCGTTTGATAGCGGTTCTTCAATTCCTTTTCGGATTCAAGTACAAGCAGTAAGTTGACGGAGTTGCTTATCCGCCAGACCTACTTTCAATTCCTTTTTGGATTCAAGTATATGACAGAAAACGGCAGACCAACATCACCGTCCCAATCTTTCAATTCCTTTTCGGATTCAAGGCTTAGGCGTATTAGCGGAAAGTTTGGGTTGTCCAACCCTTTCAATTCCTTTTCGGATTCAAGTTGTAGGGTGGTGCGGTTGAGTTTTAACCGGAGGGCTCGGCACTTTCAATTCCTTTTCGGATTCAAGGGGCCAGCCCTTCCGGAGACCTTCGAGGTCACCATGCAGGCCTTTCAATTCCTTTTCGGATTCAAGAAAATTATAAAAATTGTTGGTGAAGATGAACCTCAAGTTGGCACCTTTCAATTCCTTTTCGGATTCAAGTGTGGGTGTTACAGGCAATCATCAAATCCAATGAAAAAGAGATAAGGCTTGCGAAATACTTCCTACCGCTTCATAGAGGCTTGGAATACCTTAATCCAGATCTGTGCTACGTTGTAACGTTAACTGGTAAGCTTTATAGGTATGTATCCCAATACATTGACGGGCTAAGGATAGAGGAAAAAAACGTTTGTAAGGCTGATCTATGAATGAATGGAGGTGGCTGAAATCATAGGTGGTGCACAAACAATACTTGAAGAGCTTGAGTGGCTTGACAAGGTGGAGAAGAA
>FWWM01015046.1_pt1 | contig 11940 bp, 8 predicted proteins | sample 2228351 | NCBI WGS metagenome assembly FWWM01 (sample SAMEA103939774, study PRJEB20133) | metagenome | reverse complement strand
TCGTCTTCCCATGATCAATATGCCCAATCGTCCCCACATTCACATGCGGCTTCGCCCGCACATACACCGCCTTCGACATCGCTCAACCTCCTCAATAGAGTGGTGGGATGGATTTCAAGTCGGGTTTCCGCATCGTTGAAGGCCGAAAGGCCTTTCCACTCCCCTCGAGGGCGCGCCGTCGGAGCGGCCCTCCACGCTCAACGGCCGACGGGCTTCTTCTCGCCCGCCCGGATGATGGACTCGGCGATCAAGGGCGCCACCTCGGCGTAGTGGTCGAATTCCATCGAGAAGGTGCCGCGGCCCTGAGTGATGGAGCGCAGGGTGGTGGCATAGCCGAACATCTCGGCCAGGGGCACCAGCGCCCGGATGGACTGGATCCCCTTGCCCCGGTTCTCGATCCCTTGGATCTGGGCCCGGCGGGCGGAGAGATCGCCCACCACATCCCCGGTATAGATCTCGGGGACGATCACCTCGACCCGCATGATGGGCTCCAGGAGGACCGGGGCGGCCTTCTCCGCGGCGTTCCGCAGCGCCAGCGAGGCCGCCACCTTGAACGCCATCTCCGAGGAGTCCACTTCGTGGTAGGACCCACCGACCAGGATGGCGCGGATATCGGTGAGCGGATACCCCGCCAGCACACCGGCCTCCATCGCCTCGATCAGGCCCTTCTCGATGGCCGGGATGAACTCCTTGGGGATGACCCCGCCCACCGTCGCGTCGATGAACTCAAAGCCTTTGCCCCGCTCCAGGGGCTCGAAGTCGATGATCACATGCCCGTATTGGCCTCGGCCGCCGGTCTGCCGCACGAAGCGCCCTTCCACCCCCTTCACCGGTCGGGTGAACGTCTCCCGGTAGGCCACCCGCGGGCGGCCCACGTTGGCCTGCACCCGGAACTCCCGCTTCATGCGCTCGATCAGGACCTCCAGGTGCAGCTCCCCCATCCCGGAGATGATCGTCTGGCCCGTCTCCGGATCCGCTCGGACCTGAAAGGTGGGGTCCTCCTCCGCCAGCCTGCGCAGGGCCTCGCTCAGGCGGTCCTGATCGGCGATGGTCTTGGGCTCGATGGCCACCGAGACCACCGGCTCCGGGAAGGTGATGCTCTCCAGGACGATCGGCGCGTCCGGATCGCAGAGGGTGTCGCCGGTGAACGTGTCCTTCAAGCCCAGGGTGGCCGCGATATCCCCGGCATACACCTCTTTGATCTCCTCCCGGCGGTCCGCGTGCATCCGCAGGACCCGGCCCACCCGCTCGCGCTTGTTGCCACGGGTCGAGTTGGTGACCTGCTGGCCCGCCAAGATCTTCCCGGAGTAGACCCGGAAGTAGACCAGGCGGCCGACGTAGGGATCGGTCACCACCTTGAAGACCAGGGCCGCCAGCGGGGCGTCGTCCGAAGCCGGCCGCATCTCCTCCTGGTTGGTGATCGGGTTCACCCCCTTCACCGGCGGGATGTCCACCGGGGAAGGCAGGTAATCCACCACCGCGTCCAGAAGCGGCTGGATCCCCTTGTTGCGGAGGGCCGAGCCGCAGAGGACGGGGACCAGCTTCCCAGCGATGGTCGCCCGGCGGAGGGCCGCCCGCAGCTCCTCTGTGGAGATCGGCTCCCCCTCCAGGTATTTCATGGTCAGCCCGTCGTCGGTCTCGGCGATCCGCTCCACCAGCTGCTCGTGGGCCCGCCGGGCCTCCTCCTCCAGATCCGCCGGGATCGGCTCATAGGCCATCTGGGTCCCCAGCTCATCCACCCAGTAAATGGCCCGCATCTCCAGGAGATCCACCACCCCCCGGAAATCCGCCTCTGCCCCGATGGGGATCTGGATGGGGACGGGATTGGCCCCCAGGCGGTCGCGGATCATCTGGATCGTGTTCCAGAAATCCGCCCCCACCCGGTCCATCTTGTTCACAAAACAGATCCGGGGAACCCCGTAGCGGTCCGCCTGGCGCCAGACCGTCTCGGACTGCGGCTCCACCCCGTGGACGGCGTCGAAAACAACGACACCCCCGTCCAGCACACGCAGGCTCCGTTGGACCTCCGCGGTGAAGTCGATGTGCCCGGGGGTGTCAATGATGTTGATCTGGTGTCCCCGCCAGTAACAGGCGACCGTCGCGGCGGTGATGGTGATCCCCCGCTCGCGCTCCAGCTCCATGTAATCCGTCACCGTGGTCCCCTCGTCCACGGAGCCCAGCTTATACGTCTTGCCGGTGTAGAACAGGATCCGCTCGGTGGTTGTGGTCTTGCCGGCATCGATATGGGCGATGATCCCGATGTTTCGGATTTTCTCGATGGGAACTTCCCGTGGCATCTCCCCCGCTCCTTCATCTCAACGTTTGCCGGCGGAAGCCGATCGGCCCCGGAATGGAGCCCATCCGGGGCGCCGCCCCCGCGCGGATGCCCTCCTCTTCCGGCGCAGGGAGGCTCCCGCCGGGCCAGGCCTCCGGCTGGGCGATCCCACCACCCCTGGCGGGGAACCCGCCGGTTGTTCAGCGACAGGGTTACGGCCTTCCGCCGTCGCGCCTGTCGCAGACACGATCTTCGATTCAGGGATCAAGGGCAGATCCAGGGCGCGCCCTCGATCCCCCTCACCACCGGTAGTGGGCGAAGGCCCGGTTGGCCTCTGCCATCCGATGCGTATCCTCGCGCTTCTTGACCGCCATCCCCGTCCCGTTGGCGGCGTCGATCAGCTCCGCCGCCAGCTTCTCGATCATCGACTTCCCGGGGCGCTCCCGGGCGGCGTTCACGATCCAGCGCAGGGCCAGGCTCACCTGGCGGTCCGGCGGCACCTCCAGCGGGATCTGATAGGTGGCCCCACCGACCCGGCGTGGCCGGACCTCGAGGAGCGGCTTAGTGTTGGCCAGCGCCTTCTCGAAGATCTCCAGCGCCGGCCGCCCAGTGCGGCGCTCGATCAGGTCGAAGGCGCTGTAAACGATCCGCATCGCCAAGCTCTTCTTCCCGTTCATCATGACCTTGTTGATGAGCTTGGCGACCAGCACGCTGTTGTAACGGACATCTGGCGCGATCTCGCGCTTCGGCGCACGACCCCGTCGCATGGGCGCTCTTCCTGTCCGCTGGGATTCACGCGTCGGCCATGGGGAGGACGGACGACAGGCCCAAGGACACGCAGGGACTTCAGACGTGATGACGCGGCGCTTCTGACTCCCGCTCGCCCGCCAGCCCGCGGAACGCGCCCGCAGCCCACGGGCGGGAAGGGGATCCGGTGGAAGTCCTGCCCCACAGGCGCGGTGTGAAATTATAACGATAAAGCGAGAACCTGTCAAACCCCGCCAGGCGGGCCCGCTGCTTCACGACCGCGGCGATCTCAACGGGCGCCCCCCTGCCAGAGCAGGAGGAAGATCCCGGCGATGACCAGGGCCCACAGCCACATGACGGCCGGATGGCTCAGGAACTCCAGGGCCCACTGCAGTGACCGGGCCGGGCGGGCGATGAGGCGGGTGAGGCCCGCATACATCCAATCCAGCGACAGGAACGGACGCACCCGCGCCCAGTCCCGCGCGATCGCATGCACCCGACCCGCCTGCCATTGCAGCACCGCCCCCAACCCGACCCCCGCCAGCAGCGGGAGCCGGAACGCCACCGGGACCTCCGACCAAGCCCGGAACCATCCCCCCAGGCCGATCAACGCGGCGATCCCCACCATCAGCCCCAGGCCATACAGCGCCCGCTCGATCCGCCCCGGCGGGAGCGGCTCCTCCGCCGCCCGCCGCCAGCCCCGCAGCCAGGCGCCGACCAGCAAGCCACAGGGCAGGATCAGGAACGGCCACGCCCAGATCGGCCACGCGCGGAAGAGGGCGACGGCCACCGGCGCCCCTGGGGTCAGGGGAAGCCCAGCGAGGGTCAGGACAGCCCCCAGGGCCGGAAGCCCCCATGCCGAGCCGGCCTCGAAGGGGCGGCCGATGAAGAGCAGGGCGAAGCTGACCGGCCAGAGGACGGCCGCGAGCGCCGCAACCTCAGGATCCACCAGCCCGGCCAGCGCCCACCACGCCGCGCTCCCCCACGCCGCCTCCACCAGCCCGGCCCGCGGGTCCGGCTCGGCCCAGGCCCACAGCCCACCCAGCAGGGCCGTCAGCCCCAGGGCCACCGCGACCACCGGCCTCCCGGGCCAGCCGCTCATCAAGGGGACCAGATGCGCCCACAGGATCAACCCCACCGTGGTCGGAAGGATATAAAGGAGAGCCGCCCGATCCACCTCCTCCGCTAACTCCGGGGGGCGCCCCACGTGAAACGGGTAGATGTCCATGCGGATCAGCGCCGCCAGGACCAGGAAGGGCATGGCGGCCCCGGCCATCCGGCTCCAGAACAGGCTGTCCCCGGAACGCCAGATCTGCCAGGCGGCGACCCAGAGGGCCAGCAAGGCGGCCCCATTGACCAGCCCCGCCAAGACCGCCCGATCGGCGGCCGCCTGGCCCCGGCGGACCAAGAGGAAAGCCAGGAACAGCGCGTCCAGCGCCGCCCAGGTCATCAAAAGGGTGAAGAGATCAGCGGCCAGGGCCGCCCCCGTCGCCGCGAGGACCATCCCGATCGTCAGGGCCCGCGGCCAGGAGCGCCCCTGCCCCGGATAGGCGATCCACATCCAAGCCACCAGCACCCCGGCCGTCAGGATCCCCACCCCATGCCCCCAGGCGGACGGGGTGAGGCGAAAGGTCCAGGCGGTCTGGAACACGGAGAAGGGCCGCTCGATCCGCAAGGCGACCTCCTGGGCCGGCCGTCCCCCGGCCGCCAGCCAGATCCCCAGGGCGACGGCGCAGGCCAGGCCCATCGCCAGGCTGGCCCCTCGCCGGCCGAGGAACCATCGCCCGACCCCGACGCCGATCACGCCCCCTGCCAAGGCCATCCAGGCCAGGACGATCCACTCCATTTATGGTCCTTTTTATGGTCCTTTCCAAACCGCTGGAAGCCACAGGTGAAACGACAACGCCCACTCCTCGATCCAGGCCAGACGATTATCCCCCACGGGGCTCGAGGCCGCCAAGCCATTCGCGGGGTCAAAGGCCATATCCTCCGGGCCGATCCCGGTGGTCAGCACCCGCCGGGCGATCGGGCCGGCGAGGGCCGAACCCGGTCGCACCCCACGGGGCCGGAGCGGATCGGCTCAACCCCGAAGCGCAGAGCGGAGGGCCTCGGCGGGAGGGATCGAAGCCCCTTCGCCCCAGAATACCGATCAGGGGGTGCGGTCGCATGATGGACGCAAATTCCAGTATAACTGAAGCCAGCCGATCGCGGCTGGATCGCCCGCGTCTTCCTTCCGCCGCGGGCGCCCAGGGCCCGTTTGCGGAGGGACGCCCGTCGAAGCGCAACCCCAACCGGTTCGTGAGGTGCCGACGATGCCCAAGCGGATCGCGATCATCGCCCACGACGGAAAGAAGGGGGAGTTAGTGGAGTGGGCCCGGCGCGAGCGGGAGCGCCTGGCCCGCCATCACCTGGTGGCGACAGCGACCACGGGGCGCACGCTGCAAGAGGCCCTGGGGCTGGAGGTGGCCTGCGTGCGCTCCGGCCCCCAGGGCGGGGACGCCCAGATCGCGGCGATGGTGGTGGAGGGGCGGATTGATGCCGTGATCTTCCTGGTGGATCCCCTCTACGCCCACCCGCACGAGCCCGACATCCGCACCGTCATGCGGCTGTGCAACGTCCACAACATCCCCCTGGCCACCAACCTGGCCACGGCTTCCATGGTCCTCCGGGCATTGGAGGAAGGATGAGCCGGCGCCGCTGGCTGTTCTGGCTGCTCCTCGATCTCCTGGCCCTGATCGCCCTGCTGTGGATAGACCGGTCGCTGCGGGCGGCTCGCCCGACCTCCCGCGCGGGCGCTCCCCCCTCGCCGACGCCCTCGGCCGATCACTACACGCAACAGGCGGAGGCCGCCTACCGCGCCGGGGATCTCCAACGGGCCGAGGCGGGCTATCGGCTGGCCCTCTCCCTGGAGCCCGAGAACCCCGCCCGATATCCCCCGCTGATCCGGCTCCTGGCCTTCACCAACCGCCTGGAGGAGGCGGCGGCTTGGATGGAGCGGGCCCGAGGGCTGGCCCCGGAGGACCCAATGATCCTAGGGATGGCCGCGCTGATCCTCGACTGGCAGGGCAAGATCCCGGAGGCCATCCGAGCAGGGGAAGCAGCCATCGCCCGGGCCCCCCAGGCCGGCCCGCTGTATGCTTACCTCGCGGAGGCATACGCCGACGCCCACCGCCCTCAGGCGGCCCTCGCCACCGCGCAGAAGGCCCTAGCCCTGGCCCCGGAGCACCCGGATGCCCATCGGGCATTAGGCTACGTCTATGAGACCATGGGACGCTATCGGGAGGCCATGGCCGCCTACCGACAAGCCCTGGCGCGGGACCCGAACATGGTGATCGTCTGGCTGGCCCTGGGGCGCAATGCCTTGGTTTTGGGGCAGACTGCCGCCGCGCTCGAGGCCTTCCAGCGGGCCGCCGCCATGCGGCCGGCCGACCCCCGGGTCCTGGATGAGCTGGGCTGGCTGTATTACAGCCTGGGCCGCCTGGAGGAGGCCCAGCAGACCCTGGAGAACGCCCGGGCGCTCCGCCCGGAGGATTGGCGCATCCTTTATCATCTGGGGGTCACCCTGTATGCCCGCCGCCGCTACGAGGAGGCGGTCCGGGAAGACGCGCTCCCCCGGGGGATCGCCCAGCTCGAGGCCGCCCTGCGCCGGGAGGGGAAAACCTGCTCCCCGGAGACCCTGGCCGCCGAGCCCCGCTGCGCCCGATTGGTGGAGATGGCCTATCTCCTGGGGCTCTCTCACTATTACCTGGGGGATTGCGCCGTCGCCCGCCCGTGGTTCGAGCGGGCCCTCTCGATCTCCCCCCAAGAGGAGAACGCGCAGAAGGGACTCCGCCTGTGCGCGGAGGGCTCCGGCCGGTAGGGGACCTCCCGGGCACCCGATCCCTCTTCCCCCGCGATCGCCGGCACATAGGATGGAAAGAAACGGGGAAATTCCATGCGGCAGAACCGAGGGCGCATCCGGAACGCGATGGGGATCCCGCTGGGGATCCTGGTGGCCTGCTTCGCTGTGGATCTGGTCGGCCTTCCCCCGACGTTCGTCCACAACGATGAGGCCCACGGGGCGATCGTCCTCATCTACAGCCTTCCGGAGACCCTGCAGGCGGTGGCGCGGGACAGCCACCCGCCCCTCTACTACATCCTCCTCTGGGGGTGGCTCCGGCTGGTCCCCCATCCCTTCGCGCTGAAATTCGTCTCGCCCTTCTTCGCCCTCCTGGCGCTGGCCCTCACCTACCGCCTGGTGAAAGCGGCCGCCGGCCCGCGCCCGGCGGCGCTGGCCATGCTCCTCCTCGGGCTCAACCCGCTCTTCTTCGCCATGGCCACGCTGGGCCGCATGTATTCGATGGCCATCGCCTGGAGCGCGCTCGGGGCCTGGCAGGCTTGGCGGGGACGGGATCGCGCGTGGGTCCTCAGCGCCTGGGGGCTGACCCTCACGCATTTCTACGGGCTCCTCTTCCTCCCGGCCCAGCGGCTGCTGGCCCCCGGGCCGCGTTCCAGGATCCGGGAAGCCGGCCTCCTCGCCCTCGCCGCCCTCCCCCTGTTCCTCTGGTCCGCCGTTGCGCTGGGCCCCTCCCTCGCCCACACCGTGCGCACCCTGAACCGCATCCCGGTCCGCCCGACGCCGCTGGAGGTCCTGGCGAACCTGTTGGGCGCCATCGGGATCGGCATCGGGGCGGACGGGCGATGGGGATGGGTCGGCGCGGCGGTGGCGGCGCTGGGGATCGCGGCTGCGGCCTCCCGACGGACCCTTCCCCTCGGCCGGGCGATGGCGATCCCGGTGGGGATCGGGCTGGCGCTGGCGGTGCCCTTTCCGTTCTACGCCGCCCGCTATTTCTCGCCCCTGCTCCCCGTTTACGGGTGGGCCCTGGCCTCCGGGTGGGGCCGCCGACGGCGCTGGATCCTGACTCCCCTGGTCCTGGGCGCAGGGCTTTACGGCATCGGCCGGACGTGGGCAGTCTACGCGAACGCCCCGATCTATGCCGAGGCCCAACGGGAGCTTTACGCCACCCTCCACGCCCTCGCCCACCCGGCGGATCGCCTCCTCTTCCACGGCTACTGGAACGAGGCGGAGATGGCCCTGTTTTACCCGGAAAGCCGGGATCGCCTGGAGGCGCTGGATGATTTCCGCGTGGAAGCAGGCTTAAGGGCGCCCACGTGGTTGATCGGCGTGACCTTCTTCCAGGAACTCTATCGGCCCGCGGCGGCGGCGCTCGCCCGGCTGGGGCCCTTCGATCGCCACGCCTGGTATCCGATGGCCGAGGTCTTCCGCTTCGTCCCCTGGCCGGAGGGCGCCCCCTGGCAACCCCTCACCGTCCGCTTCGAGGAGGGCATCCGCCTGGAGGCGGCCGCGCGGGTGGATCCCATCGCCGAGCCCCGGGGCACCGTTCGGATCGGCCTGCGCTGGCGCGCCGAGCACCCCATCGGCCGGCGCTACGTGGTCTTCGTGCACCTCTGGGACGAGGCGGGGCGCTACCGGGCGGGGACCGATCGCGAGCCGGAGCCGCCGACGGCGGCCTGGGAGGCCGGATCGGTCGTCACCCAGACGGTGGCGGTGGCCGTGCCCCCCTTCCTTCCGGCGGGGCGGTATCGCGTGATGGTCGGCCTGTATGAGCCGATGGAAACCGGATGGCGGCGCCTGCGGACCGAGGAGGGGGCGGATGCGGCCGCCATCGGCTCGATCGAGATCCGCCCCCGCTTCGAGGGATCCCAGCCCCGCGGGCAGGCGCTGCCGAGCGGTGTCACGATCCTGGAGCGCGGGGTGTGGCGGTCCGAGGTGGACGGGGCGCCGCGGTGGCGGGCACACCTGACCTGGCGGGTCGATCGGCCGCTGGCGGAGGACGCCCACCGCCTGCTCCTTCAATTCCCCGATGGGACCCGCGCGCCCCTGATGCCGCCGGAGGGATGGTCCCCAGGCCCCCGACAGGCCGGGGAGGTCGTCGCCGAGATCTGGGAATGGAGGGATCCGCTTCCCCCGGGCCGCTACACCCTCCTGTGGGAGGGCGGTGGCCTCTTCCCCCTCCAGACGTTCCGGGTCCCCCCCGAGGGTTATCAGTGGAATTACGATTGGCTCTTCCTAAACCGCGTCCCGTGGTGATTTGGCCAACCTCCAAGCGGACGGTTCCCCGGTAGCGCGTGCGGGGGGAAAATCAAGGTGGAGCCCGGTCCCCGCGGTGGGGAGAAGCGCCAGGGGAAGCCGGCGGCACAATGGGAGGAGGGGTCCGTGAAGACGGTGGGAGCGCTGCTGGCCGCCCAGGAGCCGGCCCTGCGGTTTTTCGCCGGGCTAGTCTATTACACCCTCGGCCTTATCTTGATCCTGCAATCCCGGGGCCACAGCCGGCTGCGCCTGGCCCGCAGCCTCCCGTGGCTGGCCGGCTTCGGGATCCTCCACGCGGTGTATGAATGGAGCGGAGTGCTCCTCCCTCCGGAAACCCCCTCCACCGAGGAAGCCCTCAGCCTCCTGATGATGGGCCGGATCACGGCGCTGGCGCTGGCCTTCCTCTGCCTGTTCGAGTTCGGCGCCGACATCGTGGCCCCCCTCGGACCCCACTGGCGATGGCTGCGGCCCATCGGGTGGGCGCTCTTCGTATCCTGGGGGAGCGGGACCTTCGCCCTCAGCGTGCTCCCCGCGTTCCCCCTGATGGAATGGGCGCGCTGGGCGGAGGCCAGCGCCCGCCTCCTCCTCGGCTTCCCCGGCGGGATGCTGACGGCCTATGCCCTGCGCCGGCACACCTTCCACCTGCTGGTCCCCCTCGCCCGCCCCCACCTCATCCGCATGCTTCGGACGGCCGGGCTGGCCATCGCCGCCTACAGCGTCCTGGCCGGCCTCGTCGGCCCCGCGCTCCCCCTCTTCCCCCTGGACCGGATCAGCGAGGAGGGCCTGCGAAGCCTGACCGGGGTGCCGGTCTTCCTGCTGCGCAGCCTGGCTGGCATCGTCCTGGTGGGCGGCATGGGGCGGGCCCTGGAGGTCTTCGAGATCGAGCTGAGCAGCCGGCTGAGCAGCCTGGAGGAGGCGCAGATCCTGGCCAGCGAGCGGGAGCGGATGAGCCGGGAGTTGCACGATCGCACCCTGCAGATGATCTACGGCGCCGGCCTGCTGCTCCGCAACGTCCAGGCCCAGGCCCCGTCGGACACCGCCCAGGCCCTCGATCCGGTGGTCCGCCTGCTCGACCAGGCGGTCCAGAGCCTGCGGGAGATCCTCCAGGAGCTTCAGGCCCGCCCGGCCATGGCGAGCCTGACCGATGGGATCGAGCGCCTCATCCGCGAATACGGCCTCCCGGCCCTGATGGACGTGGAGACCGAGTGGCGGATCCCCGCGGACGCCCAGTTGCCGCCGGCCCAGCTCCGCCACATCCTGGCCATCGTCTCGGAGGCTCTGAGCAACGTGGTCCGTCACGCCCGCGCCCGGCGGGTGCGCATCACCGTGGCGCTCCAGGATGAGCGGCTGCAGATCCAGATCGCCGACGACGGGCGGGGGTTCGGCCCGGACGCCCAACCCGGCTTCGGCCTGCGCAACATGGAAGAGCGGGCGCATCTCCTCAACGGCCACCTCGAGATCCAGAGCCAGCCGGGGGCGGGGACCACGGTGCACTTAGAGGTCCCCTGGGCCGGGATCCGCCGGGAGGACCTGCATCGGTCGCTGGGGGCGGGCCAGCCCTAGCCGGAGGAACAGCCAGGGCGCCCCCCAAGTGATCCAGAGGCCGATCAGCGCATACCGCGCGAACCGGAGGGGAAGCGCCACGAGCGGGCCCCCGGGGAGCCGGGCGAAGGCCGCTGACAGGGCGAGGTAGATCGCCGCCAGGGTGGCTAAGCCCAACACGAGGCGGGCGGCCCGCCCGCCCCACGGCCCGCCCGGATCGAAGGGCTCCCGGCGCGCCTCCCCCAGCGCCCCCCACGCCATCCCCAGCCACGCCCCGAGCGGCACCGCCGTCTCCGGGGTGCCGTGAAGGAGGAAGAGGAGGAGGACCCCGCCCAGGGCGAGGAGGGCTGCGGTCCGGGGCGCGCGCCCGACGCGCCAGGCGAGGGGCGGGAACAGCCGCACGGTCGCCACCGCCACCAGCGCCCCGACGGCCCATCCGGCCAGCACATCGTGGAGGAAATGGACCCCCAGGACGACTCGGGAGAAGCCGATGAGGAAGATGAGCCCGATGGCGAAAGCGGTGAACAGCGGGCGTCGCACCATCCCGGCCAGCGCCCCCCACATCGCCGCGGCGTTCAGGGCGTGGCCGCTGGGCAGCCCATACCCCAGGGCCTCCCCCCCGGGCAGGAGGATGCGGACCTGATCCGGGGCGACGTGGAAGGGGCGGGGCATGGCGAAGAGGTCTTTCAGGACGAAGGTCAGGTAGCTCCCCAAGAGGAGCGCCGTGGCCGTATAGAGCACCTCCCGTTTGCGGTAGCACCAGAGCAGGGCGGGCAGCAGCAGCAGGAACGCCTGCTCCTCGCCCAGGAACGAGACCCCGCGCCAGAAGGCGATGGCCCACGGCGGCTGCAGGCGCTGCAGCCAGACGATCCCCTCGATCTGCCAACGCATCCAGTCGGGCATCTCTCCCTCCTGCGGCTGAGTGAGCCTATCAGCCTACCCCCGAAGCAGGGCCTTTGCCCCGTCGCAGACCTTCCGCCGTTCGGGGATCCCCTCCGACCCATCCGCCGGGAGGCCCACGGCCGCTTTGGGTCGGGATCGCCTCCTTCACGGGGGCCGAATCGTTTTCGGCGGGCGGCTCTCCCAAGCCGCCGGTGCGGTGCCCCGGGAGGCGCGCCCTCCGAAAAAGGAGATCGGCGCGTCCGAAGGGGCATCCGGCGGACCGGGCAAAAGCTCTACCTCGGAAGTAGGGCTTTTCAAAGTTTTAACGCAGGGACGAATAAGAGAACAGGAAGCCAGGGACAGGCCGACAATTCCCGCCAGGCATCAGGAACATAACGATAGC
>FWWM01014553.1_pt1 | contig 11941 bp, 7 predicted proteins | sample 2228351 | NCBI WGS metagenome assembly FWWM01 (sample SAMEA103939774, study PRJEB20133) | metagenome | reverse complement strand
CGGCATCGTGGACGGCGTCATCCCGGAGCCCCCCGGCGGAGCCCATCGCGACCAGTTCGGCACCGATCCTCTCGGCGACCGCCAATGCTTCGGCTGCGGGGCGCGTGCGGCTGACCAGCATGCGCGGGCGGTCCGGCATCGCCTGCAGCGGCGCGGGGCGATCCGAACGGAGCACCAAGCCGCCCTCGAGGCCGGGAAGGGCGACCGCACCCGTGTGCGCGGCGCCGCCTATCGCCAGCCCGACATGGACTGCCCAGTCGCTCCGCCCCTCGCCATATTCGCGGGTGCCGTCGAGCGGGTCGATGATCCACACCCGCCGCTTGTCGAGCCGTTCGTCCGTATCGCGGCTTTCCTCGGACAACAGGCCGTCGTCCGGTCGCTCGGCCCGGATCGCCTCGACCAGCAGGCGGTTCGCTGCCGCATCGGCGGCATCCCCCAGCGCCTTGCCCGACAGGCCGGAGCTCGCCCGCAAGTCGAGCAGCAGGGCACCCGCCTTTGCAGCGAGATCGGCTGCGAGCTCGGCATCGGTCATGCTCATTTGAGGGGCATGATCCGGGCGATGATGTGGTCGGCCGCTTCGTCCACGGTCATTTCGACGGTGTTGACGCGGATTTCGGGCGCTTCCGGCTCCTCGTAGGGGCTGTCGATGCCGGTGAAGTTCTTGAGCTGCCCTTCGCGTGCCTTCTTGTAGAGGCCCTTCACGTCGCGTTCCTCGGCCACCGCCAGCGGCGTATCGACAAAGATCTCGATGAACTCGCCCTCGGGCAGCATCTCGCGCACCATCCGCCGCTCGGCCCGGTTGAAAATGTCCTCAAACCGCGGCCGTACCGCCAGCTCGCTTTCCGTGTAGCCCTCACGGTCCACGTTGGTGGAATCCGATAACAGCAACAGCACCCCCCGCTTGCCATAGTCCGCCAGAGTGTGCAGGTCGAACAGCTTGTGATCGGTCGGCGTCGGGTCGACTTTGAAATCGCCGGTGTGGATCACCACCCCCACCGGCGTCGTGATCGCCAGCGCCACCGCGCTGACGATCGAGTGCGTCACGTGAATGAACTCGATCTGAAACGGCCCGACCTCCATCCGCTCGCCCGGCTTGACCCGGTTCAGGGACACCTCGCTGCCCAGATCGTGTTCTTCCAACCGCCGCTCGACCAGCGCCAGCGTGAACTCGGTCCCGTACACCGGAACATTCACCTCGGACAGCAGAAACGGCGTCGCGCCGATGTGATCCTCGTGCCCGTGCGTCAGGATCAGCGCCCGCACGTGCTCTCGGTTCTGCTTCAGATAAGCAAAGTCCGGGGTTACGATGTCCACCCCAAGGAGTTCCTCTTCCGGAAACATCATTCCGGCGTCAATCACGATGATGTCGTCCCCGTACTGCAACGCCAGCGAATTCATTCCGAACTCACCCAGGCCACCCAACGGGATCACTCGCAGCTTCTGCTCCGTCATAGAAAAATCAGCGTAGCACACAGGCGCGATTTCAACATCTGTGGAAAATCTGTGAAAATCCCTCTCCCGCCGGTTGGACCCCCAATAGCAGAAATGCTCACCGGCTGGTGAGCATTCTCTGCCGCCCCTCGCCATTGAGAGGCAATCTTCATTGGGAGAATCAGATTCGACGGCTTCGCAACCGCCAAAACCTGTACGTGTCTTGGAGTTTAGGTCGAGAACGAACTGAAGTCAAGCAAAAACTTGAGGAAAATGATGTCGTGTATCTGTCTGAGAATAAACAGATTCTTCATCAGCTAAGTTTTCCACAGGCTGTGGAAAACTCTCTGAGCCCCCTCGCCAAACCCCCAGCTTGAACCCTAAGACAGAGAAAGAGCAAGAGTTACCTGTCTCCGAGGTGCAGCAGAATCATCGGGTCTTCCTCGCCCACCTTCCGCCAGAACCGCAGAAACCGGAACCACCCGAACAGCACTCCAAGCACCAAGGCGAACAAAAGTAGAAGACCAATCAGCGCAAACGCCGTCAGAATGAATTCCGCCAGCGATAGCCCCGCGTCGCTCGTGAACTGATCCCACGTTATGTTCGCCCGGTAGTTCACCTTCGCCAGGAGCCGCTCGGCTTCATCCGCATCCGGCGCCCCGCGAATCACCGCCACCAGCGGCCCGCTCCGCTTCACGATGCTGCCAGACAGCATCCGGAATTCCACCAGCCGCTCCCGCGCTATGTGCGGCGTGGGGTAAGAGAAAAGGGCCATTTCCAGATCGCCTTTCGGGGATTTGTAGCGCGCCACCACCCCCTCCACCCCATAGTGGAACCCCACCACCGACGGCGGCACCGCCGGCCCGAACTCCTCCAACGATGCCGGCCCGATCACGAAGCGCTCCGTGCCGGCGATCCGGTTCTCCTCCGGCAAAAACGATGGAAAGGTCGGCAACGGCCCCGTCTCAAACATCGGGATCACCAGATACATGCCGACAAGCTCGTCGGCGGTCGGCTTTCGCCCCTCGAACCGGAACACGTAGTTGCCGTAGCAAAGCAACACCCCGCCGTCCCACTCTGTCGCCAATTCGGCCAGCTCCGACGCTCGCCCGTTGGCCGGTCGCATCCAAAGGTACGCGGCCATCGCGCTGGTCGAATCGGCGAACCGCCAGGCCCTGGCGGTGAACTTCTCACTCTCCAGCGCGTAAGTGGCCGCCTCGCCCTCCTCGAAGCCCAACTCCTCCCAGACCGCGCCTTTGCCCGGAGCCTGCCGTTCGATCGAAATGCGCTTGAAGCCGTAGAATTCCTCCGGCCAAATCGCCGCCCGGCCGCCCCCGGCGACAACCAACACCAGACCGCAACTCAGGCTCAGGCGCCGCAACATTTCTTGTACTTCTTGCCGCTGCCGCAGGGACACGGTTCATTCCGGCCGATCTTTTTGCCGCGCACGACCGGCTGCCGCCCACCCGCCGCACCGCCGCCGACGAACTGCAATTCGTCCAGTTCCCTTTGCTTCTTGCGCTGGATGTTCCGCGTAAACTCTGTGACCACGCTGTCGGCCGCCGGGCGCGGCCGCGACGCCGCCACCACCAATTCTCCGCCCTCCTCCTCTTCCCGCGGACCTTCCGCCACCAGTGGCCGGCTGGGCTCGGCCGGTTGCAAGAAGTACAGCACCCGGACCGTTTCATCCTCGATCCGGTCCAGCATCTCATTGAACAGGATGAAGGACTCCTTCTTGTACTCCACTAGCGGGTCCTTCTGCCCATAACCGCGCAGCCCGATGCCCTCCCGCAGGTGATCCATCGACAGCAAATGGTCCTTCCACTGGCTGTCGATGACGTTCAGCATCACGATCCGCTCGGTCTCACGAAGCACCTCCGGAGGAATCCGCTGTTCCTTCTCCTCGTACTTGGCGACCAGCTTCTCATAGATCTTTTCCTCAATCTCCTCCCGCGGCAGGTCGGCCAGCTCCTGCGGGATGATCTTGACGCCAAACTGCGTGAGTACATCGGTCTGCAAGCCCGCCAGATCCCACTCGTACGGCTTCACATCGGCCGCGCACCGCATGTCCATGTAGGAGCCCAGGATGCCTCGGACCATCTCCAGCACCCGCTCCCGCATGTCCTTGCCTTCCAGCAGCTCGCGGCGCATCCCATAGATCGCCTGCCGCTGCTTGTTCATCACGTCGTCGTACTCCAGCAGGTGCTTCCGCGCGGCGAAGTTCTGCGCCTCCACCGCCTCCTGCGCCTTGGCAATCCGCCGCGTGATCAGGTTGGACTCGATCGGCACGTCCTCCTCCATGCCCAGCCGCAGCATCAGGTTCTGGATCCGCTCGCCGCCGAAGATCCGCAGCAAATCGTCTTGCAGCGACAGGAAGAAGCGTGAGCTGCCCGGGTCCCCCTGCCGTCCGGCCCGGCCCCGAAGCTGGTTGTCGATGCGCCGCGCCTCGTGCCGCTCGGTCCCCACAATGTGCAGCCCGCCCACCGCCACCACCTCATCGTGCTCGCGGTCCGTCTGCTCTTTCATCGGCCGGAACACCGCCTCCCATTCCTCCTTCGAGACGCTGTCGGGATCCTTGCCCTGCCGGCGGAGTTCCTGCTTGGCCAGGTACTCGGGGTTGCCGCCCAGCAAAATGTCAGTGCCCCGACCCGCCATGTTCGTGGAAACCGTCACCGCCCCTTTGCGCCCCGCCTGCGCCACGATCTCGGCTTCCCGCGCGTGATTCTTGGCGTTCAGCACCTCGTGCTTGATCCCCATCCGCTTGAGGATCTTCGAGAGCTTCTCGGATTTCTCCACCGAGACGGTGCCCACCAGTACCGGCCGGCCGGTTTCGTGCTGCTTCTGTATCTCTTTGGCTACGTTGCGCCACTTCTCCTCCTGGGTCCGGTAAACAACGTCCGGATACTCCCGCCGGATCAGCGGCCGGTTGGTCGGGATCTCGACCACGTCCAGGTTGTACGTCTTGGCAAACTCGGCCGCCTCGGTCATCGCCGTGCCTGTCATGCCCGCCAGCTTCTTGTACATGCGGAAGTAGTTCTGGAACGTGATCGTCGCCAGCGTCTGGTTCTCCCGCTCGATCTTGACCCCCTCTTTGGCCTCGATCGCCTGGTGCAGCCCGTCACTCCACCGCCGCCCCGGCATCAGCCGGCCCGTGAACTCATCCACGATGATCACCTGGCCGTCCTTGACCAGGTAGTCCCGGTCGCGCTGGAACAGAACGTGCGCTTTGAGCGCCTGCTCGACGTGGTGCCGGATCGTGATCGACTCCCAATCGCCCCCTTCAAACAGTCCCGGGCGGTTCAGCAGCTTCTCCACCTTCAACGTCCCCTCTTCGGTCAGCGCCACCGAGCGATGCTTTTCGTCCACCGTGTAGTCCCCGGTCGTGTACTTCTCCCCGGGCTCCTTGCCCGGAATCTCCTCGCCCCGAACCAGCTTCGGGATGATCGCATTAATGCGGTAATACTTGTCGGTCGACTCTTCGCTCGGCCCCGAGATGATTAGCGGCGTCCGCGCCTCGTCGATCAGGATCGAGTCCACCTCGTCGACGATGGCGTAGTGGTGCCCGCGCTGCACGCAGTCCTGCAGCCGAAACTTCATGTTGTCGCGCAGGTAGTCGAATCCGAACTCATTGTTAGTTCCGTAGGTGACGTCGCAGTGGTAGCTGCGCTGCCGCTCGGCGTCGGTGAGGTCGTGCACGATCACCCCGACGCTCAGCCCAAGGAACTTGTAGATCTTTCCCATCCACTCGGCGTCGCGCCGCGCCAGGTAGTCGTTGACCGTGACGACATGAACGCCCTTGCCCTCCAACGCGTTCAGGTACACCGGCAGCGTCGCCACCAGCGTCTTGCCCTCGCCGGTCTTCATCTCGGCGATCTTGCCTCGATGCAGCACGATGCCGCCGATAAGCTGCACATCGAAGTGCCGCATCCCCAGCGCGCGGCGGCCCGCCTCGCGGACCACGGCGAAGGCTTCGATCAGCAAATCGTCCAGGCTGGCGCCCTGCTCCAGCCTTTGCTTGAACTCCGCCGTCTTGGCCGCCAGTTCGGCATCCGAGAGCTTTTGCATCGCCGGCTCAAGCTCGTTGATCGCCGCCACCAGCGGCTGCATCCGCTTGAGTTCGCGCTCGTTCTTCGTGCCGAAGATCTTCGCGAGAATGGAATCGAGCATGGCTTGGGGGCGCCCTTCCCCACATTGTACTGCAGGCGCGCGGAGTAAGTTCGATCCGGAACGATCGAGTCTACTTTAGGTGACGCCGCACCGCGTCGACCAGTTCCCCCCGTTGAATCGGTTTCGACAGGAATTCGGCGCAGCCGGCCGCCCGGCAGGTTCGGGCGAACTCTTCCGAGCAGTTCGCCGTCAGCGCCAGCACCGGCGTCGCCCCATAACCCGGCAGCCGCCGGATCGCCGCCGTCGCCTCCAAGCCGTTCACCCCCGGCATCTGCATGTCCATCAAGATGAGGTCGTAGCGGCGGCTCGAGGCCGCCCGGACAGCTTCTTCACCCCCGACGGCGCACTCCAGCCAATAGCCGGCCTGACCCAAAATATGGGTCACCACACGGCGCGCCACCTCGTTATCGTCGACCACAAGGATCCTCGGCCGCCGCTGCTCTTCCACCTCCGCGCCACGGCCGGCCGCCGCCTCCCTCCCCCCGGCGGACGGAACCTCCAGCGGCAACGTCAGCCGGAACGTGCTCCCGGCCCCCGGCTGGCTTTCCGCCGTGATCGAGCCGCCCATGATCTCCGCCAGCCGCCGCGCGACCGCCAATCCGAGCCCCATCCCCGAATGGGACCTCGACAGCCCCGTTTCCATCTGCCGGAACGGGTCGAATACTGCCTCCAGCTTCTCCGGCGGGATGCCCACACCCGTGTCCCGGACGGCGATCTCCACCTTCGCCACACCGTTCCAGGCGCCGGGGGCGCTCACCGTCACTTCCACCTCCCCCCGCGCGGTGAACTTGATCGCGTTGGCTACCAGCGGCGCCAGCGCTTGCCGCAACCGCCGCGCATCGCCGCAAACGTACTCGGGTAGTCCGCCCGCCGCCCGGTAGCCGATCTTCAGCCCCTTCGCCTCCGCTTTCGGCAGCAAGTCCCTCACAACCGCGCCCACCGCATCCGCCAGGCGGAACTCGGCCTTCTCCAGCCGCACCGGCTGCGCGCTCAGCGCCGCATACTCCAGCGCCGCATTCAGCATTTCCATCAACTGCTCGGCGCACAGCCGCGCCGTCGCCACATAGTCCCTCTGCTCGTCGGTTAACTCAGTCTCCATCAGCAAGTCCACCATCCCCACAATCCCGCTCAACGGCGTCCGGATCTCGTGGTTCAGACTCGCCAGAAACTGGTCGCCAATGCGGACAATCTCCGCACCACTCCCGGCATGGGAAACCATCGTCCCTTCTATCGGCGGAGAGTAGCACCGGCTGTAGCCCGCCTCTCCGCATCTCGCCTCCCATCGGACCCCCACCGGCCAGGTCTTTCGCCGCCAACGACCATGAACAGTTGGCCCTTGCCGCCTCACAGTGGCCGCGTCCGGCACGTGCTCCCGCAGCCTCTCATGCAGTAGTCGTAGCAATTCTTGTGGGCGAGGTACACCCGGCGAAAAGACTCCTCCAGCGTCTCGCCCAACTCGAAGCGCGGGTCGTCATAGATCACAGGGCACGGGTAGTATCGCAGTTTTCCTTCGATCTTCTGGATGCAGCGGCTGAAATGGCACATCAACGATTCAGGAGGCTTGTTCAGAATCGAGAAACACCCGGTCGTGATGAAAACCTCGGGCCTCGGCTGCCGCCCCTGTTTGGCGAGCTGTACGAGCTGATGCCCCATCTCCACCAGGTTCTCTATCAGGTTGACCTCGACCGCGATGCCCAGCCCGCGGAACCGTTCTTGATAGGCCTCGCGGATCTCCTCATCGGACCGTCCGGCGAGAAACGGGCGCTCGGCCGTGATGATGGGCACGAAACCCATAGCGCTGAGCTGCTCTATGGTTTCAAACGTCTGCGCATAAGTGCCCTTGCCTCGGATGGCGTCGTGCTCGGCCGCAATGGGGCTTTCCAAGGTAATCCGCAACTGCAGCCGGTCGCCGTGCCGTGCCCGCAACTCGCGCAGAGCATCAAAATGGTTGCGAATGTACCGCCGCCCGTTGGTCAGAATCTCCACCGGCGCAATTTCGAGCGCACACGCCAGATTCTTCAAGAACTCCTCGTTTCTTTGCGCTCGCCCGCGCAGGACTTCTTCGTTCACGAACGCCTCGCCGCCAGTGAAGTAAATCTTTTGGACGCTGAACCGCTCGGCCTCGCGCAGGTGAGGCCGCAGCTCGGCACATGTGATCTGCTGCAGACGGTGATTCGTTGGCGAGGAGGCGGTGTAGCAGTGGGTGCACTTCAAATCACACACCGAGCCCTGCATCACCCAGAGGTCCTCGAGCACCGGCCGGCCGTTGACTTTCTTGGGATCCACAAATCCGCGTTCCTGGCCCTGCGCATTCGCCAATTCCAGACCTTCCGGATGTCGGCATACAAGAGCGGCTGGTCGCCCCGCCATCAGCAACATCCTTCCGGGCCGCACCCTCCCGCGGCGGGGAGAATCGTCCTTCGGTAGCGCCTTCCCTTGGTCTGGCGCGGGTCGCGGGTCACCCCCCCCTTGCAGGCAAACGGACGGGCCCGCTCCACCGGTACCTCTCGCGCCGGCGCCACCGGGACTATTTCGGCCTCGTAAGGCCCGGCCGTCAGGAGCCGGTACGTCTTGTCGCAAACGGCCGTCCGCCGTCCTCGGTGCAGTACGTGCCCGTCGTCATCGCGCACTTCCTTCCAGGGTCCTTTGTATATAACAGCCTGATGGCGCTCCAGGCACGGACCCTCTTTCCCCTTGCGCGCCGTCACCGTAATGGACCGGAACTCGATTCCGCGCACGGTCTGCCATGGCCTCCGGTCGTACTTCGCAATCTCAATCCCATAAAAGCCCGCTTGCTCGAAGGCCTCCAGAAACCGGTCCTCGCGCAGGGCTCCAGCCAGGCAGCCGCTCCACAGTTTCGGCTCGGCTTTAAGTTCCATGGGGACGTCTTCGTCGGAGACGATGTCGCTAATGGCCAGCCGCCCGCCGCCCCGGAGCACGCGGTAGATCTCGCCGAACAGCCGCCCCTTTTCAGCGTCCGGCACCAGGTTCAGCACGCAGTTGGAGACGACAAGGTCCGCCGATTCGTCCGGCACCAGCGGCGCCTCGTTGCGAAGCCGCTCCGTAAACGCCTCAAACTCGGCCAACTCCATCGCCGTCCGCACTGGCCGCACGCTCAGGTACGTGTCGACCTCGTCAAGAGAAAGCCGCAGATCCTGGATCCGTGCGCGATAGAAGTGGACGTTGTCGTACCCCAATTCTCGGGCAATCGCAGGCTGGTGCTTCCGCGCCAGCTGCAACATCTCGCCATTGAAGTCCACTCCGATCACCTTGCCCCTCGGACCGGCGATCTGGGCTGCAATATAACAGATTTTGCCCGCTCCGGAGCCGAGGTCCAGCACCGTGTCGCCCGGCTGAACAAACGGTGACGGATCCCCGCAACCGTAATCCCGCTCCAGAATCTCCTGCGGAATCACTTCCAGATAGCGGGGATCGTAGGATACCGGGCAACACAGCGAAGCCTTTTTGGCGCGCGCCGCCGAACTGTATCGCGCGTGCACGGCTTCCTCTATGTCGCTGACACCGATGGTCGGCATAGCAGAACTTCCCATCATGTGGTCGTACTTTGTCCTGGCACTTCGCACGAGACGGGGAAAATGTTACGCGCGGATTCTCCACCGGGAACAAACCGACAGTAGTGACCACAAAAAGCGAATCTCGACTGCCCCGTGTGGGTGCCCGGTTCCGCCAGCGTAACCCGGCTGGCCGGCCCCGCCGAAAATCAAAGGGCGAGGGTCTTTGGTGCCGCTCGCGGGCCATGGACGAAGATTGGGCAGCCTTGGGCCACCTCTGGTGCTGTCAGAAGCCGGCTAAGTCGTCCTGCCATGGCTCATTGCCACGAATGCCCCGCGGCCCGTCGCCCTGCTCCTGGCCGCCGGGCGCACGCTGGTTGCTCTCTACGCTATCGCCTCGCACGGAACGACAAAGATGACCCGCGCCTCGGCCTCATGACCATGCAGCCGCCTGGCGCTCTAAAACCCCGCCGCCGTAACCGGATTACACAGCCCAAATAGACCATTGGGCACAGATGAAGCCCGGGAGAGTGAGGCTGCGACGAACCGGTCCCACTCACCCCGTTAAACGCTGGCAGTTCCCCAGAGGTTGTCACCGAACCCGCCCGGCATAGCGCCGGCACGAAGCCCTCCGGTTAGCGAGCCCTCCAAGACCGCGATTGCGAACCTGCTCGCCGCCGACGCCCCACGCTAACATGACAATAGGGATGCTATCCAGGCTGGGTTGGATCACATTGAGCATCGCTTCTCTGGCGGGGTTGACGCGGGGTGGCGCCGGGATCCAGTTCCGCAACATCGCCAGTGAAGCGGGGATCGATTTCGTCCTGAATCACCACCCGACGCCCGACAAACACATGATCGAGATCATGCCCGGCGGCTTGGCGGCCTTCGACTACAACTCCGACGGGCTGACGGACCTCTTCTTCACTAACGGGGCAGTGATCCCGTCACTCGAGAAGGAGTCCCCAAAGTACTTCAACCGTTTGTATCGAAACGAAGGCGGCATGAAGTTTACCGACGTCACCGAGCAGGCCGGCGTGGCCGGGGCCGGCTATTCGATGGGCGCAGCCGCGGGTGACTTCAACAACGACGGTCACGTCGATCTGTTCGTGGCCGGAGTATTCCGCAACCTCCTCTACCGTAACCGCGGCGACGGAACCTTCCAAGACGTGACGCCGGCCAGCGGCATCACCAGCGACATGTGGTCGGTGGCGGCGGGGTGGTTTGACTACGACAACAACGGGTGGCTGGATCTGATCGTCATCAACTACGCCGAGTGGACACCGCAGTGGAGCCGCTTCTGCGGCGACAAGGAGCGCGGCATACGGGTGTATTGCCATCCCAAATACCTCACCCCTTTGCCGAACCAGCTCTACCGGAACTTGGGTAATGGCCGCTTTGAAGACGTCTCAGACAGCTCCGGGATCGGCCGGCACCGGGGACGCGGCATGAGCGTCGCGTTCGCCGATTACGACAGCGATGGGTTCATGGACGTTTTCGTCACCAACGACAATCTGCCGAATTTCCTGTTCCGCAACCTCGGCAACGGCAAGTTCGAGGAAACCGGACTCCTGGCGGGGGCGGCTCTGCTGAACCACGGCAAGCCGGTGGCAAGCATGGGGGCGGATTTCCGCGACTACGACAACGATGGCCTCGCCGACATTGTGGTGACCGCCCTGACAGGCGAGACGTTCCCCCTCTTCCGCAACGCGGGCGGGCTGTTCGAGGACGCCACCTACCAGAGCCGGCTGGGACCATTGACCGCGCCATGCAGCGGCTGGGGAGTCGGTCTGTTCGATCTCGACAATGACGGCTCGAAGGACCTGTTTACTGCTGGTTCCCACGTCAACGATCGCATCGAGCTGTTCGAGGCCACCCAGTACAAGCAGCCGAACCGCATTTTCGCCAACCGCGGTGATGGGACCTTCGAGGATGTGTCAAACCAGGTGGGGAAGGGCTTTGAGATCCCACGCGCCCACCGCGGCAGCGTGTTCGCCGATTTCAACAACGACGGCAAGCTCGACGTCGTCGTGGCGAGCCTCGGTGAGCCCGCCGAGCTCTGGGAGAACGTCAGCCCCGCCAACCACGGATGGCTGATCGTCAAGCTTGAGGGAACCCGCAGCAACCGGGATGGAATCGGCGCCCAGCTCACGATGATGGACCAGCACAATCACATGACCACGAGCGTGGGCTACGCCTCCTCCAGCCACTTCGGCGTGCATTTCGGCGTCGGTCCCCGGTCGCGGATCGAACGCCTCGAGCTCCGATGGCCCTCAGGCACGCTCCAAATGATCGAGGACGTTCCTTTGAACCAAGTACTAAAGGTCCGCGAGAACAGCGGCCCGGAGCCGCTCACGGCGCGGTGATCTGCATCTCCTCGGCGAGCCGTTTACGTTCGGCGGCCGCAGCCTCACGCAGTTGCTGGGACTTCGCCAACGCCTCTCGCGCCAACTCCGCCTGGCCGCTCATCTGGTAGGCCCGGGCGAGCTGGAAGTGGAGGCTACCGTCGGCGTCCGAAGCCACGGCTGCCTCCAAGTGCGAAACGGCGGCAGCGCCTCGGCCGGCCTGCACAAGGGCGCGGCCCAGCGCCGACCGGGCGGCGACAAAGTCCGGTTGAGCTCGTGCGGCCTTCTCCAAGTATGGAATAGCTTCTTCGGCGCGCTGTAGGTTCAGCAGCGTGTCGCCGAGCAGGAAGTTCAGCTCCGCCGAGCTGCTATCCTGCCGGATGAGTCGCTCGAACAACGGCAGGGCCGCCTGGTAATCGCGAGCTTGGCCGAGCGAGAGGCCGAGCTCGCGCTCCGACAGCAGCATGCCGTTGCTCTCGACGCCGC
>FWWM01015039.1_pt1 | contig 11945 bp, 10 predicted proteins | sample 2228351 | NCBI WGS metagenome assembly FWWM01 (sample SAMEA103939774, study PRJEB20133) | metagenome | reverse complement strand
TCATCGGCGCCGTCTGTGCCTGGGCCGGGGAGGTGGGCACACGGCTGGAACTTGAGGGCGTTCAACCGCGTGGACTGGGCTGGACAGCCCTTTCTTTGACCCTGGGGGCGGCCACCCTTACCGGTCGTGTGGAGTGGAACCTTTTCCCCTTGGGCTTGCGCCGCGCAGGTTTGCACGGTTCGTCCTCTGTGGGGCCGTTCACCCTGCACAGCGAGGCCTACGTGTTGGCCCCAGGCCGCGTGAACCTCGCGGGTGGTGGATCGTGGAAGGGCCAGTGGAACACGTTCCTCGGCCTGGTTTCCCTGCAAGGAGGGGGCAAGGTTGCGCTGGCCGATGCCCTGGGCGTCCGTTTCCCTTCGGCCTTGGCTTGGGGATCGGTTCGCGTGGACGTGGAGAACCTTTGGGTGGAGACCGGGGCGGACTTTTCTTGGCCTGGGGGGCTCATGCCGGGGGAGGTGCGGATGGGGCTAAGTGGGGAGAGGTGGATCGTGCTCTCCCTTTCCGTGCATAGCACCGGCTTAGAGCTGGGGGCTTCTCAGGGCCGTTGGACCGCCGTGACCTTTCTTGCCTTTCCTCCTGTGACCTCCCAGGCGGTGAGCTTGAGTTACGGAGATGGGGATCGCCGCCTTCAAGGCCGGTTTATGTTGCGCCCTGGGGGGCTTTGGAGCGCCGCGGTGAATTTTTTGGCTCGGCAATCCCCTTGGTCGGCTTCGGTGGCCATCAACTTCACCTCCCAAGGGCTGGACAAGGCGAGTCTGGAGATGGTGTGGAGTTTCTAGTCCTCTAGAGGGAAGTGGAGAGGGAGGGCGGCTGCGCCCAACAGGCCCACATCGTCGCCCAAGGGTGTGGTGACCAAGCGGAGCTCTCCTCGCACCCAAGGCCGGGCCGCTTGCTCCACTTTGGGAGCGAGGAATTCCCACGAGCCGATGAAGCCTCCCCCGAATACGAACAGCTCGGGCTCGAGGGCTTCCCAGAGGATGGCCACGGCCTGGCCCATGGCCCTACACGCGGCCTGTACGAGCTTTTGTGCCGTGGGCTCCCCCTCCTGGGCCAGGGAAATGAGCTCCTGGGCCGAAAGGGCGCGGCCCAGGCGCCGCTGGGCCGCACGGGCCAGTCCTGCCCCACCAGCCAGCGCCTCCAAGCAACCCCGCTTGCCGCAGCCGCAGCGGGGGCCTCGGGGTTGCAGCACCATGTGCCCGATTTCCCCCGCTTGCCCTGTAGCTCCCCAAACCACATGGCCTCCTGCCACGATTCCCCCGCCGATGCCGGTGGACCAGGTGATGTACACAAAATCCCGGGCGCGGTGGCCATATTCCAGCTCGCCGATGGCGGCCGCGGTGGCGTCATTGGCTACGTAAACGGGACAGCCCAGCGCGGCTTGAAGCTCCGGTCCTACACGAGCCTTCTTCATTCCCGCGGGCAAATTGGGCGGGTTGAGGAGCTGGCCGGTGCGCATGTCCACAGGGCCGGCCACCCCCACCCCCACCGCGTCGGGCTTCGTCCACCCCACCTCTCCTAGCACCTCATGGACAGCGGTCACGATCTGCGAAAGCCCGTGGGTAGGGAACACGCGGCGGGCCCCAATCCGCCCTTCGACCACGGCAGCGACGCGGGTTCGCGTGCCACCAATGTCAATTCCGATCCAGCGGCTCATGGTTGGATGATACCGCTTGGGCCCGGCCTGTTGCCTGCCCGGCTGGGACGGTGTATATACAGAGCCATGCGGTGGCTGAGGGGACGGAAGCGGTGGCTTCTGGGCTTGCCGGTTCTGGTCTTCGTGGGGTTGGGTTTGGTTCCTGGCCTGCCCCATCCCACGTTGGGCGTGTGGTGGATTCCTGCCCCGCCCCGCAACGAAGTGCCCCTTCCTTGGCCCGGCGTTGAGCGCGTTTTAGTTTTAGCTCCGCATCCTGACGATGAAGTGCTGGCCCTGGGCGGCACCATCGCCCACTGGGTTCAGGAAGGGGCCCAAGTGGTGGTGGCGTTCCTCACCAACGGGGATGCCAACACGGCGGCCAAGCGACTGCTCACTGGAAACCCCTTCCACCGGGCTGTGGATTACCGCGCGTTGGGCTATCGCCGGCAAAAGGAGGCCATGCATGCCCTGCGCACCCTCGGCCTTCCCCAAGGCCATGCGCTCTTTTTGGGCTTCCCCGATCAAGGGCTGTCCAGCCTAGCCCACAAGTACTGGGACTCCGCTGTGGCCTATCGAAGCCCGTACACCAAAGCCGATCGCGCGTTTTACGTCAACAGCTACGAACCGGGGGCACCCTACACCGGACAAGCCCTTGCGGAAGTGTTGGCCGCTATCTTAAGGCAATTCCGGCCCACCCTTGTGTACCTGCCCCACCCCGAGGACCGGCATCCCGACCACGCCGCGACCGTGCAGTTTACCGTGGCGGCCCTGTTGAAGGCGCAGTTGGAGGAGAGCCCGGAGTTGCGGCTGTACGTCGTGCACGCTCCTCAATGGCCTAAGCCGCGCCGGCTGAGCCCCCAGCTCGGCCTGGAGGCTCCGCCGGCCTTGGGCCAGTGGGTGTGGCAGAGCAACGAGCTGACACCGGAGTTGGTGCGGGTGAAGTTGGCCGCGGTGCGTGCCTACTCTTCCCAGAGGCTGACCAACGGCCGCTTTTTGGCCAGCTTTGTGCGGGCCAATGAAATCTACGCCGTGTACACACCGGTGCGGCCCCTTATGCCCTTCGCTCCAGGCACGTGATGAGGTACGGCCGGCGCGGGGCCTTCTCCACGTGCTCCCCAACCACCACGAACCCGGGCAACATGGTCAAGGGACGATGGATCACTTTGCCCGCAGGCCACGCGCTCACCAACACCACATGCCCTCCCATGGCCACTTTGGTCGCCAGGCGCTGGGCCAACCGCCGCAAGTTGGGCCAACCCAGGTAGTAAAGCACCTCCGAGCACACCACCAAGTCGAACTCGCCGTCCGGGAGCTGTTGGGTCACGTCCATGAGCAGGAACTGCACGCGGGGGTCGTGCGGGCAACGCTGATGGGCCCGTTCCACAGCCGGTGGTGCGAAGTCCACGCCCACCACCTCGCGGGCCACCCCCCGCTCCACGAGCAGGCACGAGAACAGGCCCTCACCGCAGCCGAGGTCCAGGGCTCGGCGGTACGGTGGCGCTTGCAAGTCGGCTTTTCGAGGGAGGATCTGGATCTTCTGCTCGTACTTCCTCTGTTCGTAGGCGCTGTTCTCGTAGTCCCAGGGGTCGGGGCGACGGTAGCGCCAACTGAACAACCTTGGCAGCCACTGGGGCCGCAGGAAGACGCCATAGACGCAGAGGCTTCCCACTTCCAACGCTCCGCGGACCGTGCCCCAGAGGGGCGTTGCTCGCCGGCCACCTCCTTTCCGGGGGCGATGAAGGCGCACCAACCCCTCGCGGAGCAGGAAAAGAAGACCGGCTCCTACGACCAAAAGCTCCAAAAACCGCACGGTGAGGGAAAAGGCCAGCGCTTCCGCGGGTGTGAGGCCCACCAGGCGGAGGATGCCCACCCGGCCGCCCTCCGCTGTGCCCAATCCGGCCGGCGTGAGCCACAGCACCGTGGTGAGCACGGCGTTGAGGTTGAAGTAGGCGGCGAGCTCGGGCACGGTGAACAGCCGCCCCTTGGTGAAGTAAAAGAAGATCTGCGGCCGCAAATAGGTGCAGAGGAAACTCAGCGCCTGGAGGAGAAAGGCCAAAACCGTGGGCTTCCACCGCGTGGAGAAAGCGGTATAAACGTCCTGTTCGATTTCCTGGACCTTGTGGGCCCACTCCAGAGGTTTACGCCAGCCCCGCCGCAGTCGGCCCAAAGCAGCCACAATTCTGGACAGCCAGCCGTAGTTGCGGGCAAAGCTGAGAACCCCCAAACCCACGGCCAAGGCCAAGCCCGCCAATACCAGCCCCACTTGGACTTGGCCCCACAGCGGGAGCAGGTCCGCGGCGAGGACAAACGCCCCGCCGAGGAGGGCGAACAGGACGAGGCAAATGCCCGCCAGCAAGCGGTCCACAAACAGGGAGGCGAATGCGGTGGTCCACGGCCGGCCGGACTTGCGGCTCACCAGCCATGCCCGCACAGGTTCCCCTCCTACGTAGGCCACGGGCGTGAGGTACGAAAGGGCAAAGCCGGCGGCGCTTATCCCCGCCACTTGGGCCCACCTCAAGCGGATCCCATAGGCGCGGAGGAGCACGCCCCAGCTCAGAACCCAAAAACCTGTGGCCAGAAGGTCGTTGAGGAGCATGGCGCCGAACCCCGACCAGCCCAAGACGCCGATCTGCTCGAGCACCGCCGCGGGTCCGATAAGGGCCAAAATGGCCGCCCACAGGCCTGCCCCCACCAGACCCAGCACCATCACCAGCACCGCTTTGCGCATGGTGCAAGAAAAGTACCCACGAAACGCGGGAAAGTCTAAACGAGGGGCCTCCTCAGGCTGCAACGTCCACCTCTTGCGGCCGCCGCGAAGTTGAAAAAAGCGCGTTCCTGACGTACACTTAAGGGCTTTATGTCCGAACGGATCGAAATCGCCTACATCGAAGACGAGATGGAGCAGTCGTACATCGACTACGCCGTCTCCGTTATCCGCGGCCGGGCTATCCCCGACGTGCGCGACGGCCTCAAACCCGTGCAGCGCCGCATCCTGTACGGGATGAGGGAGCTCGGACTTACCCCCGGCAAGCCCCACAAAAAATCCGCCCGCATCGTGGGGGAAGTCATGGGGAAATTCCACCCCCACGGGGACATGGCCGTGTACGAGGCCATGGTGGGGCTGGCCCAGCCCTTCTCCACCCGCTATCCCCTGGTGGACGGCCAGGGCAACTTCGGCTCGGTGGACGGGGACGAACCCGCGGCCATGCGGTACACCGAGGCCCGCTTGGCCCCCATCGCCCTGGAGTTCCTCGAGGAGCTGGACGAAAACACGGTGGACTTCCTCCCCAACTTCGACGGCTCCCTGGAGGAACCCGAGGTCCTGCCCGTGCGGTTCCCCCACATCTTGGCCAACGGCGCGTGGGGCATCTCCGTGGGCATGACCACCCAAATCCCTCCCCACAACCTGCGCGAGCTGATTGCGGCCACCCTGTACGTCCTCGACCACCCCCAGGCCGAGGCCGATGAACTCTTGCCCCTCCTCCCCGGCCCGGACTTCCCCACCGGGGGCATCATCGTCGGCCGGGAAGGCATCCGCGAGGCGTACCGCACCGGCGAGGGCAAGTTCACCGTGCGCGCCCGCGCCGTCATCGAAGAAGACCGCATCGTCATCACAGAAATTCCGTACCAGGTGCGCAAGAGCACGATCCTGGAGTCCATCGCCGCCAAGGTCAAAGACGGGGAAATTGAGGGCATCACCGACCTCCGCGACGAGTCCGACCGCGAGGGCCTGCGCGTGGTCATCGAACTTAAACGCGACGCCTCGCCGCAACACGTCCTCCACCGCTTGTACAAGCTCACCCCGCTTGAGCGCACGTTCTCTTGCTACTTCCTGGTCATCCAGGACGGCAACCCGCGCACACTCCCCTTGCCCAAGATCCTCAAGGCGTTCTTGGACTTCCGGCGGGCCACGGTGCGCCGCCGCACCGAGTACCGCCTGAAAAACGCGCAAGAGCGGGCCCACATCCTCGAAGGGTACAACCTGGCCCTGGACAACCTTGACCAGGTGATCGAGATCGTGCGCACGGCAAGCGAACCGGCCCAAGCCGAGGCCCTCCTCGCCGCGGAAATTGGCCTTTCCCCCAAACAGGCCGACGCCGTCCTCAGAATGCGCCTGTCCCAGCTGACCAAACTCGAGCGCCGCAAAATCAACGAAGAACTGGCCGAGCTTGGGGCCAAGATCACGGAGTACCAAGCCGTGCTGGCCAATCCCTCCGTGCTCGACAACGTCATCCGCCAGGAGCTGCAGGCCATTGCTGACCGCTACGGGGATGCCCGCCGCACCACCATCGTGGACAGGGTGGACGAGCAGGAATTTGCGGAAATGGAGGTCCCCCAGCGGGATGTGATCCTGTGCGTGACAGCCAAAGGGTACGTGAACACCACGGAGTGCGAGGCGTACCGGGCGCAGGGCCGCGGGGGCAAGGGCGTCATCGGCATCCGCCCCAAAGAGGGGGACTACCTGCGCACCATGGTGGCCGGCCACACCCACCAGGAAATCCTCGTGTTCACCGACCGCGGCCGCGTGTTCCGCTTGCCCGTCTCCCGCCTGGAACTGTCCGACCGCGACTCCGTGGGAAAAAACCTCCGCCAGTACGTGGAAATGGCCCTGGACGAGGAGGTCAAGGCCGTGCTCCCCGTCGATGGTTACGAGGAGGAGTTCATCCTGTTGGCCACGGCCCAAGGCATTGTGAACCGCAACGCCCTTTCCGACTACGCCAACGCCCACTCCAAGGGCATCATCGCCCACGCCATCCCTAAGGATGACCACTTGGTGGACGTAGCCCGCACCGCCGGCACAGGGGAAGTGCTCCTCGCCACGCGCAAAGGCCAGACCATCCGCTTCCCCGAGGAGGAAGTGCGGGTGACCCGCCGGCCGTCCAAGGGCGTGATCGGTGTGGACCTGGAAGAGGGCGACGAGGTGGTGAGTCTCGTGCCTTTGATCCCCGGCGAGGGACGCAAGCTCCTCTTCGTGACCGAGTTGGGGTACGGTAAGCGGGTGGAGCTTGGGGAGTTCCCGGTGCAGCACCGCGGCGGGCGGGGCGTGATCGGCATCAAACTGGACGAACAGGTGGGCGATCTGGTGACCGCCTTGTTGGTGGCTGACGAGGACGAGGTGGCCGTGTCCACAGCCCGGGGCAAGGTCATCCGCTTCCCCGTGGCCCAGGTGAGCACGTTTTCCCGCTACGCCCGGGGTGTGCGCCTGATCCAGGTGGATCCAGGTGATCAGGTCGTTTCAGCGGTGGTGGTGTGATGGACCTTCGCGCAAAAATTGAGGAGCAGATAAGGGTTTTGGAGAAAAACGCGGAGACGCTGTTGCCGCGGGAGGAGCTCGCTGCCAAGTTGGAGCGCTCGATCCAAGAGCGCCGGCCCCTGCGGGTTAAATTGGGCATTGACCCCTCCGCTCCGCACCTCACCCTGGGTCATGCCGTGGTGCTTCGTAAGCTGCGGCAGTTCCAGGACTTGGGCCACACCGCCGTGCTTGTGGTGGGCGACTTCACCCGCCGCATCGGCGACCCCTCGGGCAAGTCCAAGACCCGGGAGCCCATGTCGGTGGAGGAGATCGAGCGCAACATGCGCACCTACCGCGACCAGGCGTTCAAAATCCTCGACCCGCGGCGCACCGAAGTTCGCCACAACTCGGAGTGGCTGGAGAACCTCACCTTGGCCCAGGTCATCGGCCTCACCGCCCGGTACACCGTGGCCCGCATGTTGGAGCGGGACGACTTCGCCCGTCGGTTCCGCGAGGGGAACCCCATCACGATCATGGAGTTCCTCTACCCGTTGGCGCAGGCCTACGACTCGGTCATGGTGCGGGCCGACGTGGAGCTGGGCGGCTCCGACCAGCGGTTCAACCTCCTCATCGGCCGGGACATCCAGGAGGCGTACGGTCAAGAGCCCCAGGTCATTTTGACCATGCCGCTCCTCATCGGCACGGACGGGGTGCACGCCATGTCCCAGTCCCGCGGCAACTACATCGGCGTGGCCGAGCCGCCCGAGGAACAGTTCGGCAAGATCATGGCCCTGCCCGATGAGCTCATGCCCCAGTACTACACGTTGCTTACGGAAACGCCGTGGGAGGAGGTGGCCGCGCTCCATCCCAAGGAGGCCAAGAAGCGGCTGGCGCGCACGATCGTGACCTGGCTGCACGGGGCCGAGGCGGCCCAGCGGGCCCAAGCCCACTTCGAGCGGGTGTTTGAAGAGGAGCTGCCCCCCGAGGAAATGGCCGAAGTGCACGTGGGCGACCTCCTGGACGAAGACGGGCAGATCGGCATTGTGGACCTGCTGGTGGCCACGCGCCTGGCCTCTTCGCGTTCGGAGGCCCGCCGGCTCATCGAGCAAGGCGGCGTGCAGCTTGACGCCATGAAGGTGCAGTCGCCCAACGACCGGGTGGAAGTGCGGGCGGGCATGGTGCTGCGGGTCGGCCGGCGCCGGTTCGCTCGGTTGATCCTCTGAGGAGTTCCGGTGGACCGCGTCCGCGTGGCTGTGGTGGGCGGGGGGCCGGCGGGTTACGTCGCGGCCCGCAGGCTCGGCCAACTGGGCGTAGAATGCGTCCTCATCGAACGGGCCCACCTCGGCGGCACCTGCCTCAACTGGGGCTGCATCCCCACCAAGGCGCTGTACGCCGCCACCCAGGTGCTCGCCCGCAAGGAGACGTACGCCCGCATGGGCGTGGCCGTGGCAGTTCAGGTGGACCTGGCGCGGCTGCGGGCCTGGGTGGGCGAGGTCGTGGCCCAGCTGCGCTCGGGCATCGAGAAGCTGCTCGCCGCCTCCAAGGTGGAGGTGGTGCGGGGCGAGGCTTCCTTGGCTGGGCCTGGGAAGCTGCGCTTGCGCATAGCCGAGCGCGAACAGGAGCTTCAGGCCGAGGCCATCGTGTTGGCCACGGGCTCAGCGCCCGTGGAGCTCCAAGGGCTTCCCTTCGACGGCGAGCGGGTGTGGTCGTCGGACCACGCCCTTGCCCTTTCCAAGGTGCCCGAGCGGCTGGTGGTGGTGGGCGGCGGCGTGATCGGTCTGGAGATGGCCACGATTTACCGCCGGTTGGGGAGCCAGGTCACCGTGGTGGAGATGATGGACACCTTGCTGCCGGGGGTGGGCTTGAGCCGCCGGGGTGAAATGTTCCTCCGCCAGGCGCTGAAGAAGCAGGGGATCGAGGTGCGGCTGGGCTGCCGGGCCGAGGGATTGGGCGCGGAGACGCTGGTCGTGCGCACGGGTTCGGGGACGGATGAGGTGCCCGCGGAGGCGGTGCTCGTGGCCGTGGGGCGCAAGCCCAAGCTGGACGGCCTGGGGTTGGAAACCGTGCCTGTTCACGTGGACAAGGGGTTTGTGGTCACCGACGCGCGGTTTCAGGCTGCACCGGGGGTTTACGCCATCGGCGACCTGAGGGGGGGCTGGCTGTTGGCCCACAAGGCTTCCCACGAGGGGCTGCTGTTGGCCGAGCAGCTGGCCGGCCGGGAGGTGCCCGCGCACGACTTTGTCGTTCCCCAGGCCATTTTCACCCAGCCGGAGGTGGGGTGGGTGGGGCAGCTTGAGGGGCCGGGGTTTCGGGTGGGCCGGTTTCCGCTTGGGGCGCTGGGCCGCGCCTGGGCGGAGGGCGAGCCGGAGGGGCAAGTTCAGGTGGCAGCCGATGCCTCGGGGCGGCTTGTGGGCGCGGAGATCATCGGGCCCCACGCCTCCGACCTCATCGCCGAGGCGGCGTTGGCCGTGCAGGCCGGGCTTACCCTGGAGGAGTTGGCGGCCACCGTGCATGCCCACCCCACGTTCCCTGAAGCCCTGTGGGAAGCCGTTCTTTCCGCGTTCGGCCGCCCTCTGCACACGGCGTGACCGCGATGCTTGATGGATCGCCTGTTCCCTTGTTGCAGGGGCATCTGCAAGTCCGGCTGAAGTTACCCCTTGCAGGCTGCACTGCCCCTGCTTAAGGAGATCGCTTCTCGCCCAGCCTCGGCTCAAAAGGCTTTACATCGCTCCTGAGGACCCTGTTTTTCCTCTGCTGGCCCGAATTGGAGCACCTCGACACTTGGTCAAACACACCGAGAATTCGTTCGCAATGAGGGACCCAAACCTGAGGCGGTAGCACCGTGCATCTCTCTGCCCGATCGCGGACGTAGGGACTCAGCTCGGGGATCTCCTTAAGGCCAGCCCACAGCCGGTCACGGACCGCTTTCCCCCCTGTAAGCCAGCCGAAGTTGAGCCTCATCTCACCTCTGGAAGTGACGGTGAACAGCGACTTGTTGTCCACGGCCAGGAACTTCGGATTAAATGAACCTGTATTTGTCCCTGTACCCCATGTTATGATGTCTGCGCGAGCCTTGGCGAATTCGTAGAGTTTTCGCACCGCTGCCACTGTGGTCGGGTCTACCTTGCCTTCCAGATCGCGGAAAAACGAGGTCTCGTCCCATCGCTGCCTTGTGTGGCCAGGAATTTCTTTGCGCACCTCTTCTCCAAATACCTGGGGGACGAAGACCTCGAGGTCCTGGTCTTCCGATACGTAGCGTTGTAACTCAACCACATAGACGCTGAACTCGCTGTTTCGGTTCACGTACTACACTAGCTCTTTCAGGTCTGGGGGTACAGTGTCCATGAGGATCAAAAAGCGGAACGCGCCTGAGGAGATGTTTTCCCTCATCCCATCAAGCACTTCTTTCGCGTTGCCAAATTGTCCCTCAAGAAGCTGCTTCAGGTCCAAGTCCGCCTGAGAGAGCCTCTGGCTGAGCATCTGTAAAACGCCTCGGGATCTTGGTAGCTACTCCAGAGAGCCGCGCCATAGTCGAGTACTTGGGCCAGGACCTTCCTTTTGTCAGGATTTTTGAACAGCTTTGTCTCCACGATGTAGATCTCCCCATCGCTGTCTACGCCCAGGAGGTCAATCGGGCCTGACCGCGTGGGTGTTTCTTTGTCTAAGATGAAAAACTCTACATCCTCCTTGATCTCATCAGTGGGCAGGAGGTCCGGGTTTGAGCGAATAAGCTCCTGAAGATCTTGTTCAGCGGGGTATTGGCTTCTCTTCATTACTTCTGCTTTCTTCCCCTTGCGTTTTAAAAGGATCGCCATGGAATCCACTCCGCCTACGATTATATCTTCCAGCTCCTGGCGTAAGTTGGCAACTCGTTGGTTAAGCGGATGGCGTTGCGTGTCTCAGTTAGCCCCTTTGGCAGAAGTGGAAGTTCGACCATTGGGCCTTTCGCCGATGTTTGTGGCTACTCCCGGGCATATAGCTAGCGGGCAAGCTAATGCTCTTCATTGGGGCTCCTTCCACCCTTCGGGGTCAGATGCTGTATGGCATGTCAACCCCCTGAGGCCGCAAAGGCCCGATAAGGTTGCCCAGTGCGGTACACCACATGAGCGATCAAAAGAAGCTTTCGCGCCGCAGCCATCCACGCCACCCTCTCCACCTTCGTTCTTTTTGGGCTGGTGCTAGCGCATGGGGGCAGGTCTTTACTTTTAGTTCCCGCGAGGCTTTCCCACCCCGCCTGACGATCGCACTCACCGTAATGTATAAGAATACCACCAATACGTGAATCCATGAAGGCCCAGGTCTTTACTTTTAGAGTAGTAGGCTAGCCCCGGCTAGGCCTTACTTTAAGGAGTAATTTTGTACGCAAGGGGATCAGCCCCGGCTTGCAACTCCACGCGGGTCATGGAGAGCTTCCGTCAGAATGACAAGCCCGAGCGCCGACGAGACAGCGACACAAAAAGTAAAGACCTGACCCCAAAGTTGGCACAGTCAAACAGAGCGGTAAAGAACGCTTGAGTCCGTCCAAGATCGGTAACTGACCATTCCGATATGGCAGATTCCGTGCTTGGCCATATGAAGTCACTAGTCTTCTGCCCAGGCAGGCATAGCCAGCATGTAGTGGGCGGCACGGTCCATCGCTTGCTTTTCGGTGATGCCAGGTTGCCAGCTCTTGAGCCAGGTCGCAATCCCCTTCTGCACCCCCGCCCGTGCCTTAAGCTTGCCAGCAGCATCGGTACAGTATTTGCAATACTTGTCCGAAAGGCCCTTGTACTCCGAGGAAAGCGGCACCCCACATGACTGACAAAACTTTTCCATCGTACACCTCCTATAAGTTAGAAGATCAGTGTGCCACCAGAGCACTTGGTTAGCAAAGAAACGACTTGCCTCATTAAAATTGTTACCGAAGGGGTTATCGATTCCTCAAAATGGGTGTTACCCAAGCTTGGGAAAGGAGGAACCGATGACCCACGCCAGGATACGGGAAGGGGTGGAAAGCTGGCGACCCAGGTATCTTAGGGCCAGCCGGAAGGAGAAGACCAGGATCCTCAACGGGTTTGTAGCCCTCACGGGCTACCACCG
>FWWM01002381.1_pt1 | contig 11946 bp, 10 predicted proteins | sample 2228351 | NCBI WGS metagenome assembly FWWM01 (sample SAMEA103939774, study PRJEB20133) | metagenome | reverse complement strand
GGACCAAAGGACTGGTCTAAGGCTAATTCACCAAGAATTTACAACGCAAAGGAGAAAAAAACGGATGTTACTTAGGGAAAAACTTCTGAACGGTGAATTCGTATTTACAGTTGAGATAACTCCGCCAAAGGGATCTGATGTAACAAAATTGATAGAAAAGCTAAGGCAATTAAAAGAGCTTGCTGATGCAGTAAATTTTACAGATAATCCATCAGCAATGATGAGAATGTGTTCATTGGCTGCATGCAAAATTTCTTTAGAGCTTGGATTTGAACCAGTGTTTCAAATGGCTTGCAGAGACCGTAACAGAATTGCAATTCAGTCGGACCTTTTAGGTGCTCATGCTTTAGGCATAAGAAATATTTTAGTGATGACAGGTGACCATCCTATATGGGGAGATCATAAAGAAGCTAAACCTGTATATGATATAGATTCATCTTTGCTGATAAAACTTATAAGAAACCTTAATTACGGATTTGATATTAATGGAAATAAGCTTAATGGAAAAACCGAATTTTTTTTGGGTGCTACTGTGAATCCGAATGTTGAACCTTTAGCTCCACAACTTAAAAGATTTGAACAGAAACTTAAAATGGGAGCTCAGTTTTTTCAAACACAGATGATTTTTGATATTGAAAAACTTGAGAGATTTATGGAACATGCAGAAAAATTCAATACAAAGGTTATAGCAGGTATTGTAATGATAAGGAATAAGAAAATGTTGAATTATCTTGCAAATAACATTCCCGGAGTTGTTATACCTAAGGAAATAATCAATAAAATAGAAAATATGAATGATGAGGATGTAAAAATTTTTGGTATGGAATTGGCAGGTTCAATAGTTTTGGATATAATAAGAAAAGGATTGTGCCATGGAGTTCACATAATGGCATTCTCAAATGTAGAGGAAGTTAAAAATTTGTTAAATTTTATTAGAAATTGAGGTGTTAACCATGGGCCTTGTTGGAGTAAGTTTATTAGGAGAATATTTAGTAAAAAAAGGATTGATAACCGAAGAACAGCTTGTTAATGCCCTAAGAGTTCAAAAACAAGAGGGTATTAGGCTTGGGAGTGCTCTTATAAAATTAGGTTATCTTAATGAAGGACAACTAATAAAAGCTTTAGGAAATATTTACGGTTATCCAATAATTAATTTGACCCCTACAGAGGTAGATATAACTGCTTTCAAATTGATACCGAAAGAGACAATAAATAAATACAAGATACTGCCCTTTTTAAAGACAGGAAATACTGTTAAAGTAGCAATTTGTGAACCCAATGTGGTTGAACATATAAAATTTCTTCTTGCAGGTTACAATGTTGAGATTTATTTAATGAAAGAATCAGATATAAATAAGCTTTTAAGCAATCTCTTGATTAAAGATAATAAAGATCAGAAATCAGATGCGGTTTTAGAACTTGTAGAAAGTGCTGTAACTGAAATAACTCAAGTTGAAGAGGACGAAACGAAACAGGAAGATGTATTAAGAGTTGAAGCACCCATTATCACTCTTGCTAATAGAATAATAATAGATGCTATAAAAATGAGAGCCAGTGATATTCATATAGAACCATATGAAAAATATGTAAGAGTTAGATATAGGATAGACGGAGTTCTTCAGAATATAATGGATTTACCATCAAAAATAAAGGGCTCACTGATTACAAGATTAAAAATAATGTCGCATCTTGATATCTCTGAAAGAAGACTTCCACAGGATGGAAGAATAAAAATGAGGATAGGAGAAAAAGAGGTAGATTTCAGAGTTTCAACTCTTCCAACTATTTATGGAGAAAAGGTCGTCCTCAGAGTTCTTGAAAAAGGTAATCTTCAACTTGATCTTACAAAATTAGGATTTGAAGAGATTTCTCTTAAATTCTTTCTTGAAGCATTGGAACATCCCTACGGTATGATCCTTGTTACCGGTCCTACAGGTTCAGGAAAAACAACAACTCTTTACTCTGCTCTAATGAAGCTTAACACGCCTGAGGTGAACATAATGACAGCTGAGGATCCTGTAGAATATAACTTCCCTGGTATTAACCAAGTTCATGTAAGAGAAGACATAGGACTTACATTCGCATCCGCCTTGAGGTCATTTTTAAGACAAGACCCTGATATTATAATGGTTGGTGAAATAAGAGATTATGAAACAGCTGAAATTGCTGTTAAAGCTGCACTTACAGGTCATCTTGTCCTCAGTACTCTTCATACAAATGACGCACCAAGCACAATAACAAGATTAATAAATATGGGCATTGAGCCATTTTTAATATCTTCCTCTGTAATATTAGTTGTTGCTCAAAGACTTGTAAGAAAGCTTTGCCCAAAATGCAAAAAAGAGGAAACTATTTCAAGTGAGGCATTATTAAAAATTGGAGTGTCTAAAGAAAAAATTAATGGAGCCAAAATTTATGGTCCACAGGGATGCTCTGAATGCAATAATACTGGTTATAGAGGTAGAATTGCTTTATACGAGGTTATGCCTATCACGGATACAATAAAGGAACTAATTGTAACAGGAGCTACTGCTGAGGAAATTAAAAAGGAGGCAATAAATGCTGGAATGTTAACACTAAGACAAAGCGGAATACAAAAATTATTGCAGGGCTTAACTTCAGTGAAAGAAGTTTTAAGAGTGACAGCTGGAGATTAATTGTGCTTTCTACTATAAAAACTGATTTTTTAATAATTGGAAGTGGAGTTGCTGGACTGAGGGCAGCAATTGAACTTGGTTCAAAAGGAAAGGTTTTAGTAGCCACAAAAGACATTCCCACAGAAAGCAGCACTGAATATGCGCAGGGAGGCATTGCTGCTGCCTTAAGCGATGAGGACGAAATAGGCATACATTATGAGGATACAATAAAAGCAGGAGATGGGCTTTGCAATGAAGAGGCTGTAAAGATACTTGTCAGCGAAGGTCCTGAAAGAATTATTGAGCTTATCAACTGGGGAGCAGAGTTTGACAAAGAAGGTTCAAAGCTTGCTTTTACAATGGAGGCTGCCCATTCCCGAAGAAGAATTCTTCACGCCCATGGAGACTCTACTGGAAGAGAGATAGAAAGGGTTCTCATCAATAAAGTCTCAAAAATGGACAATGTCCAAAAAGCCTCTTTTACTATGGCAATTGATCTAATAGTTGATGAAGGAGTATGCAAAGGTGCAGTTTTGTTAAAGGGCGATGAATTTATAATATGTTATTCTAAAGCAACCTTGCTTGCTACAGGTGGAGCGGGACAGGTATATATCAGAACAACAAATCCGAGAGTCATAACAGGTGATGGGATGGCTATGGCATTCAGGGCAGGTGCATATCTTAAAGATATGGAATTTGTTCAGTTTCATCCTACTGCCCTTTATGCAAAGGGAGTGCCTGCTTTTCTTCTGAGTGAGGCATTGAGAGGCGAAGGAGCAATATTGAGAAACATTAATGGCGAAGCATTCATGCTAAATTATCATCCCAAAGCTGAGCTTGCTCCAAGAGATGTTGTTTCAAGGGCAATAATATCAGAGATGGTTCGGACAAATTCAACCCACGTATATCTTGATCTTACTCATCTTGATGAAGAATTTATAAAAAAAAGATTTCCGACAATTTATTCAACATGTTTGAAGTTTAATTTTAATATTGCAAAGCAGCCAATTCCTGTGTCTCCTGCTGCCCATTTTATGATGGGAGGAGTTGAGACAGATATTAATGGGAGAACGAATATCAATGGATTATTTGCAGCGGGTGAGGTTGCATGCACTGGAGTGCATGGAGCAAACAGGCTTGCAAGTAACAGCCTTCTTGAAGGGCTTGTTTATGGATACAGAGCAGGTAGGGAGGCATCAAGATACTGCGAAGGTTTAGAAGGAATTAAATTCCCAATCAATGTTGATATTAAAAAGCCTGTGCATTCTGATTCAAAGGAAATAGCTAAAATTAGGGAAGACTTAAAGAATACAATGTGGGAAAAAGTAGGTTTGATAAGGTGTGGTGAATCTCTTGGCATAGCTCTTTCAAAAATTATGCCTTATTATGAGAGAATTTCAGATGCTTTTTTTATTGATCCCTTTTCCGTAGAACTCAAAAATATGGTTACAGTTGGATTATTGATAACGCTTTCGGCATTACACAGAAAAAATAGCGTTGGAGCTCATTATCGCAGTGATTACAAAGAAAAACTTCCGGGATGGGAAAAACATACAATTATTTATAAAAAAGGCGAGGAGATAAAGGAGATAATATTAAATGAGAAAAGCTAAAATTGTATGCACAATCGGACCTTCTTCTGAAGATAGAACTATAATCAGAAGTTTAATAGAAAAGGGAATGAATGTTGCTCGTCTTAACTTTTCACATGGCAACGAGGAATGGTTTAAGAAAATTGTAAAAAAAATTCGTGAAGAGTCAGGCAGACTTAAAAAGGCTGTAGCGATTCTACAAGATTTACAGGGTATAAAAATTAGAATAAGCGATGTGCAGGGTGGTGAAGTTTTTTTAAATAATGGAGAAATTGTTGAGATTTTTCCCGGGAATGAAATTTCTGACTCAAAGAAAATATATGTTTCCTATCCAGCACTTTTAGAGGATGTTAAAGTCAAGGATGAAATTTTAATTGATGATGGGCTTATTAGGATAAAAATTATAGAAAAGATTAGTGATAGACTAAAGGGAGTTGTAATAGAGGGTGGAGTTCTCAAATCAAGAAAAGGTGTTAATCTCCCTTACACAAGAACATCAGTCAGTTCTTTTACTGAAAAAGACAAAAATGACCTTCTCACAGGAATTGAGCTTGATGTTGATTATATTGCATTGTCTTTTGTTAGGAGCGCTGAGGATATAAAAACCGTCAAAGAATGGGCTAAGAAGAGAAATTTAAAATTACCACCCATCATTGCAAAAATAGAAAAAAGAGAAGCTCTTCAGAATATTCATGAAATTTTGGAAGAAGTTGAAGGGATAATGGTTGCAAGGGGAGATTTGGGAGTTGAACTATTTACATATGAGGTTCCTGTTTATCAGAAACTCCTTATAGAGCTTGCAAATGAGAAAAAAAAGCTTGTCATTACAGCCACTCAGATGCTTGAGTCTATGAGAGAACATACAAGACCCACAAGAGCAGAGGCAACAGATGTTGCAAATGCTGTTCTTGATGGAACAGATGCTTTAATGTTATCTGCTGAAACAGCAACAGGCAAATATCCTGTTGAAGCAGTTAAAACAATGGATTCAATAATAAGCTTTACTGAGGGAAACCTATTTGATAGAATTACTTCTTTTTTCAAAGTTAGCGATTATTTTCCAGAGGCTACTGCCTCAGGTGCAGTAAGAGTTGCGCAGGATATAAGAGCAAAGGCAATTGTTGTTTTTTCCTATTCAGGCTTTAGTGCATTATTAATCTCCAAATTAAGACCATCAATGCCTATTGTAGCATTTACTCCTGATGAAAAGGTTTACAGAAGCCTTTCACTTATATGGGGAGTTATACCCATGTATATGGATAAGAATACAGATATAATAGACAATGCATTTTTAAAGGAAACAGAGAGCAAATTAAAAGAGCTAAATATTGTAAAAGACTCAGATGCTATTGTATTTGTAGCAAGCTCTCCTTTTCTTGGCAACAGAAATGTCATCAGGCTTCATAAAATAGGAGATCCTTTATAATAGGTCTGAATAGCTGTAATTTTTGAGATAGGTTATAAATTCCTCTACTGCAGGCGAAAGAATTGTATTTTTGGGCAGAACAATGTATAAGTCTCTTTTTATTTTGCCTTCTTTCAGCTTTACAATCCTTAAATTTCCACAAGCTACTTCTTTTCTAATTGACCACTTTGAAACTATTGATAGTCCTATTCCTCTTTCAACAGCTTCTTTTATAGCGCCCGTGCTTCCTAAGATTAAAGATACATGCATATCTGAAACGCTCAAATTATGCTCAGCCAAAAATTTTTCAATAACAAACCTTGTACTTGAGCCTTCTTCTCTCAGCACAAAAGGTTCTTTTATAACATCATAAATTGAGACAGATTTTTGATTCCCCATCGGATGATCAGAAGAGCATATGACACATAATTCATCAGAGATAATTGGTTCTACTATATATTTATTTTTTCCTACAAATTCTGAAGTAATTCCAAAATCAATCAAACTTGAGTTTAACATTTCAAGAATTTTCTTATCATTTCCAATTGTGATACTAATTCTTATTTTTGGATGCATTCTTTTGAAATCAACAGCAATAGCTGGGAGAATATAGTTTCCAGCTGTTATTCCGGCTCCAATTTTTACACATCCTTTAATTAGCTTTGTAATTTTACTTATCTCCTTTGCAGCTTCTGCATATAATGTTAAAATTTGCTTTGCGTATTTATATAGAATTTCACCAGCGGGCGTTAGATTAATGGTTCCTGATGATCTGTCAAATAGCTTCGTTTCATACAATTCCTCAAGGGCTTGGATTTGAAGACTAACCGCAGGTTGAGTAAGATGAACAATTTCTGAAGTTTTCGAGAAACTCTTTGTTTCTGCAACTGTACAGAATACTTTTAATTTGTGGTCTTCCATAAACAAATTAATTTTAACATAAAAAATTTTAATAATCAAGTAGAATATACCTCTCATATTGACATTGCCAGATATCATGTTTTATATTATAAAAAATGAATATAAGGGGGTAAGGTATAGTGGTAGAAAGCAAAGTTAAATTGATTCAAAGGCTAAGAAGGATAGAGGGTCAAATAAGGGGGCTGCAAAGAATGATTGAATCTGGCAGAAACTGCGAAGAGATTATTACTCAGTTTGCCTCTATCAACGGAGCTTTAAAGGGCGCGGGATTTCTAATTGTAAAATTTTACATTAATGATTGTGTGACCAAAAGTCAAGGGACTGTTGCAAATATGGAGAAAGATATTGAAAAGGTTCTCAAAACATATATTTCAGCAGTATAAAGGAGGTCGTATAGATGCCTATTTATGAGTATAAATGCAAGAAATGCGGTAAAACTTTTGAAGTATTTGTTCCAATGATATCCAGAGAAATTAGAAATCAAGCCTGCCCTAATTGTGGTTTTGAGGAGACAGAAAAGTTAATCTCGCAAGTCTCCTCTGTATCAAATCAAGGAAGCTCATGTTTTACTTGGAGTGGAGGCTGAAGAATTTAAAAAACTGGCAGTCTGTCAGAGGAGGTTTAACTATGAATATATCAAGAAGAGGTTTTCTTGCTTTAACATCATCCATTGGTGCTTCACTTTTATTGGGGAATAAAGTAGAGGCTGCAGAGGGTAAATATGCAACTTTAATTGACCTTACAAAATGTGATGGATGCAAAGATGAACCTATTCCAAGATGTGTAAAGGCATGCAGAGAATATAATAAAGAGAGATTTCCAGAGCCAAAGAAGCCTATTTTGCCTTATTGGCCCAGAAAAAACTACGAAGATTGGTCAGATAAAAGAGACAAAATTGACACCCTGACTCCTTATAATTGGATTTTTGTTCAAAAAGTGAGTATAAATGGAAAAGATATTTATATTCCGAGAAGATGCATGCACTGTGACAATCCTCCATGTGTAAGAGAATGTCCGTTTGGAGCACTGACAAAACAACCAGAGGGTAATTCTGTAATCAATGATAAGATTTGCTTTGGAGGAGCCAAGTGCAAAGATGTATGTCCGTGGCATATTCCCCAGAGACAGGCTGGAGTTGGTATATATTTGCAAATTCTTCCTAAATATGCAGGTGGTGGTGTTATGTATAAATGCGATTTATGTAAAGATAGAATTAGAAATGGACAGGAACCAGCATGTGTAACTGCATGCAGAGAAAGGCTGGGAGATAAAGCAGTATTTACATTTGGGGAGAGAAAGAAAATATACGAACTTGCATATAAAAGAGCAAAAGAAGAGGGACTTTATATCTATGGAGATAAACAAAATGGGGGAACATCAACCCTTTATCTTTCAGGTGTTCCTTTTGAATCAATTGAGAAATCTCTAAAAGAAAAGAAAGAGAGGTTTCAGATGCCCGTAAAAGTTGAAAATAAAATAGAAACAACATTTAATCCTATCGGCAAAGTATTGCTTTCTGCTGGAGCAATTTCAATGTTGGGAGCAATAGTCGGTGCAATAGCTTCTAAAAAGGACTCAAAGGAGGCAGACAATGAAAAATAGGATTAAAAGACACAGTTTAATTGAGATAATTGAACACTGGAGCGTTGCTATCTCAGGCATTGTTCTTTTGTTTACAGGACTTGGATGCCTTCCACTGTATAAAAGATACTACATTACAGAAATACCTGGCTTTGCATGGACAGCTGATTTTTACTATGTTACCCTTATTCATTACATAGCAGCTATTTTTTTTGTATCCGCTGTAGTTTTTCATATATTTTATCATGGGTTAAGAAAAGACTTTGCCCTTTTGCCTAAAAAGGGTGATATTAAAAATAGCGTAAAAGTTCTTGCAGCAATGATAGGGCTTGGCAAAGAACCACCTTCTGATAAGTATTTGCCAGAACAAAGAATAGCTTATGTAGGTATAGGTCTTGTTGTATTAGTTTTGACAGTCACGGGAATTATAAAAGTTTTAAGAAATCTTGAATGGATCATACTTTCTCCACAGATTGAATCTACAAACACTCTGATTCATACTCTATTAGGCTTTATCTTTATCCTTGCTCTTATTATTCATGTAGGAACAGTTATTTTATTTAAATCAAACTGGCCCCTTCTTAAAAGTATGATAACAGGTTATGTAGATGAGGAATATGCCAAACACAGACACCCATTGTGGTATGAAAGGATTATAAAAAATAAAGAAAAAAGATGACACAGTCCTTGTTTTTTTTCTTTAACTAAAATAAAATAAATTATGCCTAAAAAACTTCTCATAACTGGTGCAACAGGTTTTGTTGGAAAATATGTCGTAAGAGAGGCACTTAAAAGGAAATACGAAATTCATCTCATTGTAAGAAATCCTGAAAAAGCAAAATCACTTTTTAGGGACAATGTTAATGTCTATGCGCTCCGTGATTTTACTGACTTAAATTCTCTTAGAAGAATTCTCCAAAATGCAAATCCCGATTATTTGATCCATCTTATTGGAATTATTCAAGAGAGAAAAGGAAATACTTTTCTTAAAGTTCACTTTGAACATTCAAAGGCTTTATATACTGTACTTAAGGATATACCCGTAAAAAGAATAGCCCACATGAGTGCCCTTGGAGTTGATGAAAAAGCTCCTTCAAAATACCACATTACAAAGCTTATGGCTGAGAATTTTCTCATTGAAAACGGACTTCCCTATGTTATACTTCGTCCATCAGTAATTTTAGGACCTGAACAACTTCTTTTTATTAAACTTAGTGAAATTCTTTCAAAAGTACCCTTTCTCATTTTTCCAGAAATTAAGGGCTATTATTTTCAGCCAGTTGACGTAAGAGATGTGGCAGAGAGTTTTTTAAATGCTTTGGATTGGAAGGAAAATGAAATATTTGAGCTTTGCGGTGACACAAAAGTAACTCTTGGACAAATGGTAAAAGATTATGCCAAAAATAAAGGAAAAAAAGTATTACTTTTTCCAACTTCAAGGTCTTTTATAAAAATTTTTGTGCCTGAGCAGTACAAAATGATGTGGCGAGACAACATATGTGGATACTCAAAGAAAGTAAAATTAATTGAAGAGATTCTTAGAAGAAAGCCAATCACTTATTATGAGTCAATAAAATGGTCTGCAACTAATCAATAATTTCTACTAAAACTTCTTCATCTTCCCCAAATCCAAGAAATTCTGCAGGTATGTGCAAAATTCCATCTGCCCTTACAAGGCTCATTATTAGTCCGGATTTACTAAGAAGTGGTGTTGCCCAAAGTTCTCCTCTTTCTCTTTCTTCAAGAGAAACCCTTATGAAGTCTTCTCTACCTGCCTGTGAATGAATACTTCTTGCAAGACGTGTTTTGATGAGTTTTTTGAATTTTTTTCCCCTTACACCCATCATGTGTTCAATTACAGGTCTTACAAAAAGTTCAAAGCAAATGTAGACAGCCACAGGATGCCCTGGAAGTCCAAAAACAGGTTTACCATTACATACTCCAGCAATGATTGGTTTTCCGGGTTTTATTGAGGCACCGTGAAATAGTACCCCTGGAGAACCGAGCTCGTTAATCACTTGAGCAGTCATGTCCTTTAATCCTGCGCTTGTTCCTCCTGTGATAAGCACGACATCAGCCTGTTCATAGGCTTTCTGAACAGTCTCTTTTATCAATTTGTAATCATCCTTTACAATTCCCATTTTAATTGGCACTGCTCCAACATCTGTTGAAAGTCCAGCAAGGGTAAAAGAATTCACATCTCTTACTTTACCCGGAGTTACTTTTTCAGTGTGTGGAATAATTTCATCCCCTGTTAAAATGATTGCAATCTTTGGTTTTACGGCAACCTTTACTTCACATATTCCAACTCCTGCAAGACCTCCAATATCTTGAGCCCTAAGCCTGCGACCTGCAGGTATGATGAGCTCCCCTTTTTTAATATCTTCATCCTTAAAGATTACATTTTCCCAAGGAGCCACGCTTCTTAAAACTTCAATCATATCATGAGATATTACATTAACATGCTCAAGCATAACGACTGCATCTGCTCCCTCAGGAAGCATACCTCCTGTAGCTATAGATGCTGCTTCGCCTGTATTTATAGAAAAGTCAGGTATAGCTCCCATAGGTATCTCACCCTTAAGAGAAAGATAGGCTGGTGAATTTTCTCTTGCACCAAATGTATCAGATGCTCTTACAGCAAATCCATCAACAGTTGAGCGATCAAATCCTGGAAGGTTTTCAGGAGCAAATATATCTTCATATGTAACTCTTCCGTATGCTTCTTCAATAGGAAGAGTCTCAGGGGACAAGCATTTAAAAGGAATTTCTTTTTTGATAATATTTAAAGCATCTTTAGGAAGAAGATAACTCTTATCAAGCATTTCTTATTATAACACATGAAATCCATTGCAGGTAGCAGAGAGAATCTTTATGGAGTAAGTTTTACCATTTTAGCCTTAAGGGGCTCAGGCACTTCATCTAATGTCACGATATGTAATATAGCATCGTTGGAACTCTTGTTTAGCTGTGTAAGTGTAGTGTTAATCTCATTTATATCAAGAGTCCACATGGCTCCAGTTGCCGGATCAACTATAAGCCAACCAATAAGTCCACCAAATATAAGATTTCCAATTACATACCATCCATTTGCAACAGTGTCCACTGTAACTATATGTTCAGCATAACCAGGTTTGCTTATTTTAACTGTGTATTTTTTGCCTTTGAAAAATCCTCTACTCTTGTCTAAGTTTACAGTAGTTGGAGTAACACCCTCAAATACCACCTTTTCACTTTCATCAAGGATGACTACTTTAGCCTCTGATGGGTTTGAATTAATGGAAAGTTTCTCTGGTCCACCTTTACCGACAATAGTGGCACAACCAGCTATTAACATAACTGAGAACAAACCAAAAAAGACGGAATAGATAACCTTTTTCATACCTTAACCTCCTCTCAATAGTAGTTTTTTCTATCTGGCTACCTGCAATGGATTGTAAGGTAATTTTATTAAAAATTCGGTGTTTACAGGAAGAAAAGAAATGTTTCTGAAATGTTTCTTTTTTGGCAAATTGAGTTTATTACTTTGTTTTAAGAGTAAGCCTCTACTGTGATATAATTCTATAGCACAAAAATGCTTTATAAAGTTCTTGCAGATATAGTTGTTTTAATTCATTTTTTATGGATTGTTTTTTTAATTTTTGGAGGTTTTTTAGGAAGAAAAAATAAAGTAGTAAGATACTTTCATACTTTTGGACTTGCATTTGCTGTTATAATTCAGATTTTTGGCTGGTATTGCCCTCTTACACTTCTTGAGGTATGGCTTCGTTCAAAACATGACCCTTCAGTTGCTTATAAAGGTTCATTTATC
>FWWM01000013.1_pt1 | contig 11954 bp, 8 predicted proteins | sample 2228351 | NCBI WGS metagenome assembly FWWM01 (sample SAMEA103939774, study PRJEB20133) | metagenome | reverse complement strand
ATACAGCCGAGAGCCGTTCACCTTCTGCGACCACTTCGTCTCGCTCCGAAGCTGATACCGAGGGTCGTACGTGAACGCCCAATATTTTCCATCTTTGTCCTTCATCGAGAGCCGAATCCCAGCCTTATCCAGCTCATACTCGAAATCGGTGATCACCGCTCCCGATTCCTTCTTGTCGAGCGTCCTTCTAACGTACGGCATCTTCCCCGAGACATACGCGTGGTTGTTGTCCGTGTCTTCGTAGAAGAGCTCCCGCGTCGCTTTGTTCGAGAGTTCGGTCGCTCGAAGCGTGATCTTCTTGAGTCTGCCGTCGGAGAGGTATTCGTGTTTCGTCGCCTCGCCATCTGGGTTGACAACCTGGTCGAGGTAGCCGTCGTCGGTGTAGGTAAGGTTCCACGTCTTGGCGCTCATGCCTCTGAGCGTAACCTTTTTCTGGGTCACTTGGCTTGCGGCGTCCCAAACGTATTCGAGCACGTAGCGGTGGTCCGTGCCGACCACGAACCCCTGCGGCCCCTGCTCGACCTTGGTCAGGCGCTGAGCCATGTCGTAATAGTACCGCTTCTCGCCCGAAGCGTCCTTCATTGTCTTTCTCAGGTCGTTCTTGTAGTACGTGAACTCGACGTCCGGCTGGCTTGCAAAGACGCGCTTTTTCAGTCGGTTGAATTCATCGTACTCATAGTTTACTACAGATTCGGCCGTGCCCTTTCTGTTGGTCTTCGACTTCACCATCCCTGGCTCCCAGTAGGTGAGGACGACCTGGTAACCTCCTGGGTAATCGATCTGAGTCTGGCGTCCGCTGGCATCGTACGAGAACTGAGTCTCATTGCCGCGGGCATCGGTTTCCTTGATGAGATTGCTTTCTGCGTCGTACTCCATGGTGATCGCCTCGCCGTTCGGGTCGAGGATCTTGACCAGCCTCCCCATCACGTCGTACTCATAGGTGTTGCCATGGCCGTTCTGGTCGTAGTCCGCGACCATATGACAACAATCGAAGATCACGCCCATTACGGTGCCGTCTGCAAACTCGGTCCGAATGAGACGGTCCAGCGCGTCATAGAAGAACTTCGTCCGGTTCCCGCTCGGCCCCCACTCCTCGATAATCCGACCTCGAACGTCGACCTTTTTGTTGAAGGTGGCGCCGGTCGGCAAGGTAATCCGGTCGGGGATACCGTAGGAGTCCGAACTGTTTTGGTTGTATGCAAACGTCGTTTCCTTGTTGACCCCGTTTTTTGTTTTGAGAAGCCGGTAGAAGTTGGCGGCGGTGTCATACGTGTTTGTTACGACGGTCTCGCCTTCTCCATTTGTGATCGTTTTCACAAGGCCGACGCTATTGCCGCCGCTGTCCTGCTCATACGTGAGGGCAGTCAGGTTCCCTTCGCCGTCCTCTTGCGTGAGCGGATCGTGCAGGGCGTTGTAGGTCGTGATCAGTGTAGGCTCTGCCACGCCGCTTGTCGAGCTTGTGATCTCTTGTCGTTCCGTTTTGAGAAGCTCGTGTTCGGTGTCGACGGACGTTCCGTACGTGTAGAGGAGCCGAAGCCGACGCCACGCGCCAGAAGGATTGATTTTTGGCAGGTCTTGCTGAACGAATTCCCATGAGTTGGCGTCGTAGGCGTATTCGGTTTCGTTACCGAGCGGATCAACAATCTTCGTGATTCGATTGCTTGAGTCGAAGTGGTACTCCCACGCGTTGTTGAGGCGGTCGGTGACGGTTCGCAACGTAGCGCTCGTGTATGCGATCACGGTGGTGTTCTGTGCAGCATCCTTTACGCCCGTTACCCTGCCGCCAGTATCATAGGAGAATTCGGTGGCGTCGCCATGCCCATTGATTGCCCTTGACAGACGACCGGCGCTGTCGTATTCGAAGCGCTGCGTCTCACCGATCGCGTTCGTGATTTGAGACAAGCGCTCGCTAGTGTCGTACTGCACCAACGTCGAATACCAGCCGGGGGCATCGGGAGCAGGCTCCCGAATCTCGTTCAGGAGCGTCTTGCCGGCAATCGTCATGTAAAAGTATTGAGTCTCGCGTCCGAAACCGTCGGTTACCTTCGTGATGTTGTTGCTTCCGTCACGAGTGATCGTGATCTCTCGGCCCGTGCGGGAAGTGATCTTCTTCAGAAGACCCGTCGTGTCGTCGTAGATCCACTTGGTGCCGTTGAACCTCGTCAGGATGTATTCGCTGCCCACCTTGCTCAGCTTGTCTCGCTCCTTGCGTGCGGAATACGTCCCGTTCGTCTTTTGGTAGAACCGCTCCGTTCCGTCGGCATCAATCAGCGTTACATCGCCGTTGCCCGCCACCGTCAGGTACGTGTCGTAAGGGCGCATCCACTTGGGGCCCAGCGTCGTTTCGGCCGTACCCATCGAGTTGAAGACGAACACTGGCCCATGCAGCCGTGAGTCGTCCGGCGACGGATACACCGGCCCGGACCCGACGCCACCGCAAGTTACACAACTGCCCGGACCAAGAACCAGGTGAAGATTGCCAGTTGCAACATTCACATTCTGGACCTTGGGCCAGTAGTGTCTACTCCCCCCTTCGCCAGCCATTTTCGTATTCCTTTCGCCCCCGCCCGCCCCGATGGAGCGCGCGGCGAGCCTGATCTTACCTACTTTAACGAATCGGCAACCGGAAAAGTTCCCAGCTGCCAAACAACCCCGGCGCCGAGCCGATTGGGGGATGGTTCAGGGCCGATTCAGAGGGAGTGGACGCTCTTGCCGAATTCCGCCACCTCGAACGCCTCTTTCAGCACTTCGGCGAGCGTGGGGTGAGCGTGGATCATATCGGTCATATACTCGAGCGTGGCTTCCAGTTTGATCGCCGCGACGCCTTCGTGGATCAGGTCCGTCGCGTGCGCCGAGATGATATGGACGCCGAGCACCTCGCCATACTTCTTTTCCGCGACGATTTTGACGAAACCTTCCTGCTCGTTCGCCGCCATCGCCTTGCCGTTCGGGCGGAACTGGAACTTGCCGGTTACGACTTCGTACCCTTCGGCGCGCGCCTCGCCTTCCGTCTTGCCCACGCTGGCGACTTCGGGGACGGTGTAGACGCAGTTGGGGACGGCCTTGTAGTCCATCTCTTTGCCGTCGTTCAGCACGGCGTTGTGCGCAGCGACGATGCCTTCGGCGCTCGCCACGTGCGCCAATTGAATCTTGCCGATGACGTCGCCGACGGCGTAGATGTTGTCCGTGTGAGTCTGCATCCGGTTGTTGACGACTTCGATGCCGCGCTTGTGCTGCTTGACGCCGACGGCATCAAGGTTCATCCCCTCGACGTTCGCTTTGCGACCCACTCCGAGCAGGACGACTTCGGCTTCGATCGTCTCCGTTCCGGACGGCGTCTTGACGAAGCACTTCCAGCCGTTCTTCGTCTTCTCGGCCTTTTCCAGCGTCGAGCCGGTATAGACGCTGATCCCCTGCTTTTTGAACTGCTTGGCGAGTTCGACTCCCAACTCTTCGTCCATCATCGGGATCAGGTTGGGCATCATCTCCACGACAGTGGTTTTTGCGCCAAGACTATTGAATACGAAGCCGAACTCGCATCCGACGGCGCCTCCGCCAAGGACGAGGATGCTTTTGGGAAGGAAGGGAGGCATGACGGCGTCGTCGCTCGTCCAGACGTTCGCTTCGGATCCGCCTTCCAATCCGGGAATGTTGAGGTACACGACGCTGGAGCCGCCCGCGACGATGAAGTTTCGCGCCGTGACGGTGTCCTTCTTGCCCTCGTGATCTACGGCGATGGTGTGCCGGTCTACGAACGACGCAAACCCGGGGATATGCGTAACGCCGTTCTTCTTGAAGAGGTAACCGACGCCGCCGCGCTGCGTTTCGACGATCTTCTGGACGCGCGCCTTCATCGCATTGAAGTCCGGCTCTACTTTTCCGACCTTGATGCCCCACTTTTCGGCCTCGCGGATGTGGTTGAGCATATCGGCGGAGGAGATCCAGGCCTTGGAGGGGATGCAGCCCACGTTGAGGCAGACGCCTCCAAGGTAGGACTTCTCGACGCAGGCGACTTTGCCTCCGAGTTGGGCGGCTTTGATGGCGGCTACGTAACCGCCTGGGCCGGAGCCGATGACGACGACATCGTAATCGTAGTTTCCTTCTGGCATGGGCTTAGGTTCCTCGAGTGGGTTGGGCGCCAAGAGGATCTCCGCGCCGGATTCGAAGGTCGTTGCAGGCCCCACCAGGGTGGCCGACATCGCATTCATCCCCTTCATAGCCCCGGCATCCTCGTCGTTGCGGGTGGACGTCCAGCCCGATTGGCTGGCAGTATACCCACGCCCCTCTTGCCACGCCGCGCGGCGAATCGTGTTAGAATAGGAGGACGGCTTTCGAGTCGGAGGAGATATCGGAATGAAAAAGACTGTTTTGGTCAGGCTCTTTACTCTTGTCGGCCTTGCATCGCTTTTTACGGTTGGCTTTGCCCAAGCGCCGCTGAATGAGACGACGGAGAAGGCGCTGGACGCCTTCCTTCACAACAACCCGTCGGCGAACGCTTCGATTCGGGACGGCCGAATCACTCGACTGTTCGGCAATGTAAAGGAAGGCGCGCTCAGCCCGGCTCAGGCGGCAAGCCAGTTCGTGCGACGGAATGCGACGCTCTTCGGCGTCGCTCCGAACGACTTGGTTCTCTATCGAGACATCACGGTCGAGAACGGCAAGTTCACGGCGGTGCAGTTCCGCCAAACGCACGGCGGCGTTCCCGTGTTCGGCGGTGGTCTCGCTGTGCTGGTTCGACCGGGCGTACTGCATCAGATCGTGCTGGTAGTGCCCTCGACCAAGCCCGTCCCCTCTGCCGCGCCCACGAGAACGATCTCCGCGGACCGCGCGCTCGAGATCGCTCTGGCTCAGGTCCCCGACGCCCGCAGCGCCACCGAGCCGGAGTACGTCATCTGGTCGGACGGTTTTGCATCCGCGTACGCGTGGATGGTGATCGTGGACAACGAGAACCTGCAGAATCCGGTGAGGAATCGCTACTTCGTGGACGCCGTGAGCGGGCGCATCCTCGAAACGAAGAGCGAGATCTACTATTTCGACGATTTTATCATCAACGTGCAAGGGTTCCGAACGCCTGGGACGGCGCCGGACACGCCTTCGAATCCGCCTGTGATCGGCCCGATGCCCGGATTGGAGGTTCTCGTGCCGCCGACGGGCGGGCGATTCACGGACGCCTCGGGCAACGTCGCCTTCCCGATTGACGGCCGCCTGATCGTGAGTGCGCGCGCTCACCTCCGCGGCCGCTGGGCGAAGGCGGTGGATGTGGAAGGACGGGACGAGGTTCTGTTCGCGAGCCAACAGGCGTCGCTGCCTTTCTCGCTGATCTTCAATCAGTCGCAGGAGGAGCATATCACGGCTCAAGTGAATGCGTTCCTGCACACGGAGATCGTTCACAACTTTGCGAAGGCGATCAACCCGGCCTATCCGGGGATTGATATTCAGATGCCTGCGAACGTGAACATTGATAGCGCCTGCAACGCGTTCTATAACGGGTCTTCGATCAACTTCTTCCGGGCGAGCGGCGGATGCGTTAACACCGCGTACTCGTCGGTCGTGTATCACGAGTATGGACACCACATCGTCGCGTCCGGCCACCTGAATCCGACAGGCGACTTCCACGAAGGCGTCGCGGACATCACCTCGATGCTTCTTCTCGATGATCCGATCATCGGACGAGACTTCGCCGGCCCGGGCAACCACGTGCGAAACTGCTCGACCTCGAACGAGCAGTACCCCTGCAACGGCGGCTCGCACCAGTGCGGACAGGTCATCTGCGGCGCGTTCTGGGACACCCTCGTTGGCTTGAAGGCCAAGTGGGGCAACAATCCGGCGCTCGACCTCGCCCGCTATCTGTATCTCAATCTCATCTTGATGAGCCCGCCCGCGATCGATCCGGACATTACCATTGACGTCCTCACGCTCGACGACGACGACGGCGACATCATGAACGGAACGCCGAACTACGCGGAAATCAACGAGGGCTTCACGGCGCACAACCTGCCCGCGCCGCCCGTGCCGGACATCACGCAGTTCACGTTCACGCCCGTCGAGTTCGTCGGCGGATTCTCGCCGACAGTCCGCGTAACGCTCAACAGCATCGCGGGAGGCGGAGGCGAGGTCGTTACCTTCACGAACAGTCACCCGGGCATCATCAACATGCCCGCGAACGTGACCGTGCCGGCAGGAAGCTCGACCGTGACGTTCACAGTCTCCAGCAACCCGGTCTCTTCGGCTACGGTGGTTACGCTGACGGCGACCCACGGCGTCTTCACGCGCGAGCTGATCGTCGTCGTCCACCCGATCACCATCCGTTCGGTCACCCTCGATCCGAACAACGTCGTCGGAGGCACTTCCTCGACTGGGACGGTCGTCTTCGATCCGCCGATCCCGGACAGCGGAGCGACGATCAACCTCTCTTCGAGCAATCCCGCGGTCGCAAGCGTCCCAGCCACGATCAACGTGCCCGGAGGCGCGACCTCGGCGAACTTCACCGTAACGACGACGCCCACCTCCAGCACGCAGAACGCGCGCATCACCGCGAGCTTCGGCACGTCGTCCGCGTTCGCCGACCTGACCGTCCAGACGCCGAGCCTCTTCTCGTTCGTCGTCAATCCGCGAACCGTACAAGGCGGTAACTCGACGACGGGAACCGTCACCCTGAACGGCCCGGCGCCCGCGGGAGGTGCTGTCGTAACGCTCGTGTCGCTGAACCCGTCGGTTGTGCAGGTCCCGAGCACCGTGACCGTGCCGGCCGGCGCGACCACGGCGAACTTCACGATCAACACCTCGCCCGTAACTTCGACGAAGCAGGTTACGGTGCGCGCGTCTCGGTACGCGATCAAGAGCCAGGCGATTACGGTAACTCCGTAATCCCGAAACCCGAAGAGGCGCTCCGCCAGCGTGGAGGCGGAGCGCCTCTCTTTTTTACAGCCTTTTCCAGCCCGCCCCTTGACAGGGATTTTTAGCCTTGGTTAAAATAGAGTCGTGAGCAGCCCCTCCATCGAGGACTACCTGAAAGCGATCTACCACCTCGGCCGCGGCGAGCCGGTCAGCACCCAGGCGATCGCGGATCGCCTCGAAGTGACTCCCGCCGCGGTGAGCAAGATGCTCCGAACGCTGAGTCGCGACAATCTGGTACAGCACCGCAAGTATTACGGCGTCCGCCTCACTTCGAAGGGCGAAAGGATCGCCGAGCAAATGGTGCGCCACCACCGCCTGTTGGAGCGGTACCTCGTCGAGCACCTCGGCTTCGATCCCGACCACGTGCACGAAGAGGCGGAGATCCTCGAACATCATATCAGCGAACGATTCGAAGACAGGATCGCGGAACTCATGGGGCACCCGACCGAGTGCCCCCACGGCAGCCCCATCCCTCCCAAGAGGAAACATGAAAACGCTCGCTGATCTCAAGCCCGGAGAAGAGGCCACCGTCGTGGAACTCACCTCGACCGGTCTCACGCGGGAGCGCCTTCAGGACCTCGGCATCGTCCCGGGAACGCGCGTCCGTGCGAGCCTGATCAGCCCACTCGGCGACCCCGTCGCCTACGAGGTTCGAGGCGCCCTGATCGCCCTCCGCAGACCCGACGCCGCCACCATCCTGATCGAGAACGGACACGAAAATGGCAAAAACGATTGAACAGAAGGTCAAACCAGGGCGGGCGAAATATGAAGTGCCCGAGAGCGAACTGGTGGTCGCGCTCGCGGGCAACCCGAACACCGGAAAGAGCACCGTCTTCAACGCGCTAACCGGCCTTCGGCAACACACCGGCAACTGGCCGGGCAAGACCGTCACGCGCGCCGAAGGTTCCTTCTCCTTCCAAGGCGAAAAGTATCACCTGATTGACCTTCCCGGAACCTACTCGCTTCTGGCGAGAACCACCGACGAAGAGATCGCGCGAGACTTTCTCGTCGAAGGCGAGCCGGACGTCGTCGTCGTTGTCGTGGATGCCACCAGCCTCGAAAGAAACCTCAACCTCGTGCTACAGGTGCTCCGCCTCACGCGCCGCGTCGTCGTCTGCCTGAACCTCATGGACGAGGCGGAGCGCAACGGAATCCAAGTGGACGCCAAAGCCCTCGAAGAGGAACTCGGCGTGCCGGTCGTACCCACGGTCGCCGTGCGCCGGAAAGGACTGGAGCGACTCGTTGCGGCGATCGCCAAGGTCGCCCATCAACCAGGGCTCGACGAGGCGAGCCGACGAGAAGAGGTGCGAGAGTTCTTCGCCGCGGATCCCGCCGAAAAGGACCGCATCGTCCGCGCCACCTTCGCCGAAGCCGAGCGGATCGCCGCGCGATGCGTCCGGACCTCCGGATCCGCACGGCGGCTCGACCGAGTGCTCGACCGCATCCTGACCTCCAAGGCGGTCGGCTTCCCCGTGATGCTTCTGCTGCTTGCAGCGATCTTCTGGCTCACGATCGCCGGAGCCAACGTGCCGTCCTCTCTTCTCGCCGACGGGCTTTTCTGGGTGGAAGAGAAGCTCCTGATCGGAATGAACGCGATCGGAGCGCCCGCCTGGCTCACCGGCTTCCTGATCGAAGGCGTCTACCGAGGGTTGGCTTGGGTCGTCTCCGTCATGCTCCCGCCGATGGCGATCTTCTTCCCGGCGTTCACCCTGCTCGAGGATCTGGGATACCTCCCCCGCGTCGCCTTCAGCCTCGATCGAGTATTTCGCAAAGTCGGCGCAAACGGCAAGATGGCGCTCACGATGGCCATGGGCTTCGGCTGCAACGCTGCCGGCGTCATCTCCACGCGCATCATTGACTCGCCGCGCGAGCGTCTCATCGCCATTATCACCAACAACTTCATGCCGTGCAACGGCAGATGGCCCACGCTGATCCTTCTCGCTACAGTGTTCATCGCCGCCGCCTTCCCGCCCTCCGTCGGCGCGCTCGTCGGCGCGGGGACACTTGTCGGGGTCGTCCTTCTCGGATTCTTCGTTACCCTCCTCGTCTCGTTCGGGCTGACAAAGACGGCGCTCAAGGGCGCGGCTTCCGCCTTCGTGCTCGAACTCCCGCCCTACCGAAAGCCCCAGCTGCTCCGCATCCTCTATACCTCTCTGTTGGATCGCACTCTCTTCGTCCTTTGGCGAGCCGTCGTCATCGCCGCGCCGGCGGGAGGCCTCGCTTGGATCCTCGCCAACGTCTCCGTCGGCGACGCGACGCTCCTCCAAGCGATCGTCCAATTCCTCGACCCGGTCGGCAGACTGATCGGCCTCGACGGAGTCATCCTGCTCGCCTACATCGTCGCCATCCCCGCCAACGAAGTCGTCGTCCCCACCATGCTGATGGCTTACATGAACTACAACAAGCTCATCGAAATCGAGAGCACCCAGCAGCTCCAGCAGCTCCTCGTAGTGGACCACGGTTGGACGGTCCTCACCGCCGTCTGCCTCATGCTGTTCTCCCTGCTCCACAACCCCTGCTCCACGACACTCTGGACGATCTTCAAAGAGACCGGCAGCAAGAAGTGGACGCTCGTTTCGGCGCTGCTGCCCCTGGGCATCGCGTTCCTGGTGTGCTTCTTGGTCGCCCAAACCGCGCGCCTCTTGGGTTGGGGCGGATAGCCCGGGCGGGGCGCAGGCCGAGCCGATGAAGTGAATTGTGCGAACGAACGAACTTAATCCGTGCAGGAAACCGTCCAATCAGGCAAAATAGAAAGAAGAAACCCTTGACAACTTGATACGTCTAAGGGTAAGAACAAACACGGGAGAAAAAACGGAGGAAAACATGGCTGCAACAGCCTGGGCCGAGCGAATGTACCGCATTTGTGCGGGGGGGGGATTCTCGTGTCCCTTTACGGCCTTGCCTTCGCGTGCCCTGTCTGCCCGAGCACCCACGCGTTCGGCTTCAGCCGCCTGACGCTGTGGATCCTGGCGGTTACCCTCTCAACCGCCCTTCTTCTTATGCCCGCTCGGCATGCCCGGCTCCAAGCAATCGCATTGACCCTTCTTCTATTCCCGATGGCGTGGCTCCTCATCCATCAGGCCGTCAACGGCTGGTGCCCGCCATGTCTCGCTTGGTGGGCGTGCGCTCTCGGAATGCTCCTGTCGCGTTTTCCGGCCTTGCTGAAGATTGAGAGGATGGGAGTCGGGATCGCTGTCATTGCGATCGTCGGAGGTGTCGCCTGGACCTCCCGAGACCCGCAGGTGAAGGGGCTTGCCGCCCGTCTTCTCAGTACCCAACAGACACGGGTTGAGCGGCTGCGCGCGATGCTGGAGCCGCCGCCGGGGCTGAGAGAAGGCTCTTTGGCCCCAGCCGTCGCTCAAAAGTACCAGGGCCGGATTATCGTCGCCCTGCCGGATTGTCCCCCCTGCGTGGCAGACACCGTGAACCGCTTTGTCGCCCAGCTGCCGGAGCGCTCGGCGCCGATCGTGCTGATCCCCAAGGGTCGCATGGCGGATGTGAAAGACCAACCGTTCGCCCGCTTCGCCGAGGAGGTGGACCCGTCGTTCTTTTCGGCGTTTCATCTCACGTCGTCCTCACCCCCCTATGTGCTACAGCTCGACGAGGGACGCGTGAAGTGGTGCCGGCCCCTCTCTGCGTCACACGCTCTGCTGGAGCGTTGGACTGCTCAAAGTTCGAACGATTTGGGCGCTCAGACCGACCAAACGGTAGGCGCCCAAAAAGCCACAAATCCAAAGAAGGAGGAAAAACGAAAATGAAAATGAAACTCAGCACGTTCCTCGTGCTTCTCGTTTGCGCTCTGGCGGCAACGACGTCCCTGACGCCGATCGTCGCAAAGGCGTCCGGTGCGCTGCAGGGCGGGGACCGAGAGTGCCGTGAGCGGCTCGCTGCGATCGGTAGAGCCATCCGCGATTACCGCGCTGAGCATGGCCGTCTGCCCGACAGCCTCGAGGTACTCAACGTGCCAGTAGTGTGCCCTGAGTCCGGCGAGGAGTACTTCTACCGGGCCTGGACCCTGCCCGAAGAGGCGCTCAGGAACTATTGGACACAGGAGCAGATTGACGGTTACAGGCGGCTCTTGGAATCCGTAGACTGGCAACGCAATGTGGTTGTTGGCTGCGGCTGGCACTACGATCCGGCCACCATTGAGGCCGTTCACTACACCGAAGACGGTTTTCGGTGGCTCGAGGGTCGGTTTGATGGCCCTCCCGCTGCGTTTCTTGGCGCCAACCTCAACGGTCAGGTTACCTACGCTCCGTATTACGACGATGTGGCCCGACAATTGGAGGCCTACAAGCAGCGGAACCCATATAGGAGGTAGGCATGGCGCGCATTTGTCTACCCTGGGCAAGCTTGGCGGTTCTCACGCTCTCCGTCGTCGGCTATGCCAATCTTGCTCTTCCTTGCGGTCATTTGATTGAAGGGCAGTGCACCTTCCACCTGCGACAGGACTGCGTTTGCGAAGACGGAAAGATCGGAAAGATGGTCAAGATTGAGTCTACTCCGTCCTCTCGCACGTTGTGTGGCTGCAAGAACGCAAGCTGCACCGGTTACAGCAGCAAACCCAATGAGTGCAACCAACGTGTCCTTTGGTCAGGGGTTCTCGAGGTCTGGCAGTGTCAGTACAACGGAGCGCGCTGTGACGACCGGAAGAGCTGTTGGAGCCAGTCCCCGCCTCCGGTTGGAACCCCGCTGCCCACATCGTGCGATGGCGACTATTGCGGAACGAACTGTCCGGTTCCATCTCCCTTTTAGAAGGAGGGCGCTGGGGCAGTCTCGGAACGATAGTCGCCGCGGCGGGGTGAACGATTTCGCCCCGCCGCACCATCCAAAACTATGACTCTCCGGAGTCGATAGAAAACCCAAGGGAGGTAAACACGATGAACAAGAAACTGATGGCTCTTGCCCTCGCCGTCTGCGCTCTGGCGGCAACGACGTCTCTGACGCCGATCATCGCCAAGGCGTCCACGGCCCCGCAGGAAACCGGCGAACAGAGGCTCGCGCGCGTTTGCGAGATCGTCGCGCAATACAAGCAGGAGACCGGCCACCTGCCCCTG
>FWWM01009278.1_pt1 | contig 11957 bp, 12 predicted proteins | sample 2228351 | NCBI WGS metagenome assembly FWWM01 (sample SAMEA103939774, study PRJEB20133) | metagenome | reverse complement strand
AGTCTGGCGACGAGGGAACGGCGCTCCAAATGGCTGCCGGCGGGACAGAAACATGCCACATCTCGTCGCCGAGACTGGGGGTGAGGCTTAGACAAGCGAGTGTTGCTAGAAACGTCAGCACCATCTTGGGCGCGGGCGGGTATTCTTCTGTCCGATGCCACAGCGTGCTCATGGGAAATAGGCTAGCATAAGCCGCTTTCCGGTGTCCAGCAGGGGACACGGGAACGGGGTCTTCTGGTTTGTGTTACGGGAGAGAGATCGTTTTGAGCGTGGGGGTGCAAAAGGCCGAGAAAAGGGGATCCGACAGGGATCGGGGTGTGCGCAGGAGGCGGCGGAAAGACTCTATGTCTCGGGTGCGGCCGTCACCGGACAGCGAAGCGAATTTCCTCCAAGAGTTCGCGGGCAGCAGCGGCGGGATCCGGGGCCGCTGTCACGGCGGAAATCACGGCAAAGATTCGCGCGCCCACTCCTGCCAGTTCCGCTATCCGATCCTTTCGGATTCCCCCCATAACGGTGAACGGCACGGTGACACCCCGAGCTATGCGCCGCACGCCTTCCACTCCCAGCCAGGCGGTTGTGGCGCTTTTGGTGGCGGTAGGGAAGACTGGTCCGATGTTCACATAGGACGCTCCAGCCCGCTGAGCGGACTGCGCTTCCTCTTCGCTATGCGTGGAGACGCCGATGAGGAGGTTCGGGGCGATGCGACGAGCGGCATCGGGTGGGAAATCGTCCTGGCCAAGGTGGACGCCGTCCGCGTCAAGCGCTAAGGCCACATCCACATGGTCGTTGACGATAAGCAAGGCCCCGGCGTCGCGTGTCAGCGCACGGATCGTGAGCCCTAGGGTAAAAAGCTCTCGCTTGGACAGGGACTTTTCGCGAAGTTGGATGAGGCGAACGCCCGCTTCCACCGCAGCACGAACGATGGTGACACTGGATCGGCCTGCGGAATATTCCTGGGATGTCACCAGATAAAGGCCCGCTTGCTGAAGACGTCGTATCCGTTCCTCGTGCCGCAGGCTCATAAACATCAGCGAAGGGGTACGGCGCCCGATTCCTACGGCCGCATGTCAGAAGACCGGGGTCCGGCGCTGCGGATTGCTGTGCATGTCATCGGACAAAAGGCGACTGAGTTCAGAAACGATGGGCCCTGGCCGGGCGGTTCCAATGGGATATCCATCGAAAACACGAATCCGGGTGATGTCCCTTGTGGTTCCCACCAGCATGGCCTCCGCGGCACGGCGGACGTGGACCGCGCGAAAATCCGCAAATCTCACCCGTGTCAGCCGCCCCTCGCGCACCAACCGACGGGCAAGCTCCATCACGCGGATCATCGTCGTGCCGCGGAGCACATGGGCAAGACGGGGGAAAAGCAATTCTCGCGTGCGGGTCACGATGCCGATATTTTCCGTAGGGCCCTCGGCAATGCAGCCGTTAGGGCGGAGAGAGACGACACAATCGAGATGTGCATCCACGGCCTCTTTTTTCATCAGGACATTGGCCAAATAGTTGCAGCTTTTCACCCGGGCATAGAACGGCGGTTTGGCAGGAATCCGGCTGAGGCCTACCCGGACACCCTTCCGCTTCTCGGCGGGCGAGGGTTCCCGCAGACGGGTGACGATAATATAGTACTGTGGTTCGGGACTTTCGTAGGGATCTACCCCGAACCCGCCGGGCCCGCGCGAAACCAACACGCGGATGAGGCATTCTGGCTCCTGGCCGGCGCGCACGGTTGCGACGATCGTGTCTGCCAGGCGTTGCACGGAGACAGGGAACCGCAAGGAAATCGAGTCTGCGGAACGGCGGAGTCGTTCCAGATGCGCCCACATATTGTACAGAGCGCCGCGCGTGCACTTGAGCGTCTCAAACACACCGTCGCCTCGATGAACCAGGTGATCGTCCACCGGGACAAGCATGAGCGCGGGGTCGGTGACGATTCGATCCCACACGCTGGAATACATGGCCAGGTAGTTTGCGTGGAACGGACGTCGCCAGCGGGAAGCACAGCGCACATAATCGCATAGTCGCATCGGTTTCATGGCGTTGGGCAGCTCCTTTTTCCCGGCGAGCAATATCCCGAAAAACGGCCTGAACGCTGCTTGAGCAGAAATGTCCGCTGCGCCTCCGATCGGCAGGAACTGCGCACAAACGGACCGGCCTCAACCACAGCGAATCCCATCTGCCGGGCAACCTGGCGGTAGGCCTCAAACTCGCGCGGGGGAACATACCGATGCACGGGGATTTGCTGTTTCGTTGGCTGAAGATATTGTCCGATATAGAGAATGTGACATCCGGCACACCGCGCGTCCTCCAGGAGCCCTGTGACCTCTTCCTGGCTTTCTCCTGCTCCGAGCATGAATGCGGTCTTGGTGGTGCAACCTTCCTCCGCAGCCCATCGCAAGACGGCCAACGAACGGTCATAATCCGCCCCGCATCGCAGCGTAGGATAAAGAGAACGCACGGTTTCCAGGTTGTGCCCGAAGATATCCGGTCCCGCACGCGCCACTGTGCGCACAGACGTTTCCGTACCACAAAAATCAGGAACCAAAACCTCGATTACGATGTTGGGCTGGGCCTGCCGGATGCGGCGAATGGTTTCCGCCCACTGTGCGGCCCCACCGTCGGGCAAATCGTCGCGGGTGACTGACGTTACGACAACATGGTCCGTGTTAATCTCGGTCATGGCTTCCGCAACGTGTTGGGGTTCTTTGGGATCAGGCATCGTGGGCTGGTCGTGCCGGACCGCGCAGAATCGGCAATTCCGTGTGCATGTGTTGCCGAGGATCATAAGGGTCACGTGCCGGGCAGCCCAGCATGTGTATCGGTTGGGGCACAGGGCTTCCTCACAAACGGTGTGAAGCCTATGCGACCGGAGCACCCTGCGGAGTCGGGTTGCATCCGGACGTCCCGGCTGTAGTCGAACGTGAAGCCAAGATGGCTTGGGAAGCGGGCGATCATCCGGCGAGGAGGAAAGGGCACTCATGGGCGGTTGCACAAGACGATGGAGACCGAACGGCATGTGGCGGGTTTGCCGGACGCTTCGTTTTCCACATGATCGTACCCGAACTCTTCCGCAAACGCTCGGATCACCTCGGCTTTTATGGCGTCTATCTGAACTTGCGGGACCCACACGTGCAGGGAGGTGACCCGACGGTCATGGAGGCCACAGGGGACAATTCCCCGGAAAGCGGCGAGGTCGACCCGGACATTCAGCGAGAAACCATGCATGGTGATGCGTCCGCAAATCCGGACGCCGATGGCGCCGATTTTCTCTTGCCCCAGCCAGACCCCGCGGTGGCGCAGGTCCCGTTCGGCGGGAAGGCCATATTGCCGAAGCACCCGAATAAGTAAGGACTCCAGACGGCTCACATAGCCGAACACGCGACGGCACGAGGCGCCGAGATACAAAATCGGATACCCGACCAGTTGACCGGGTCCGTGGTAGGTCACGTCACCTCCGCGGTTAGTCTGCACCAGGTCAATCCCCCAACGGGCCCGTTCTTCGGCGGAGAGAAGCACATGGTCATGGCGAGCCGTCCGCCCCACGGTGTACACGGGGTCATGTTCCACCAGAAGAAGCGTGTCCGGAATCGCCCCACGACGGCGTTGGTCCACGAGACGTTCTTGCAATTCGTAGACAGGCCGGTACGGTTGACGGCCGAGATCGCGGACGCAGAGCACAGAACCAGCTTTCGTGACGCCTGTTGTCATGATTTGCTGCCACGCGGCATGCTTACCGGAAGTCGTACGGTGTGGGTAGGACGCGTAGCCGTTCGAGGCTGCCTATTCTTCTCGCCAGCAAGCGAGGCCTGACCTTTCACCGGTACTCCTTGGCCAAAGGCCGGCGCATCATAGGTGGAGATATCGTTGTTTGAGTATGTTTCCGAAAGGATATTCTTCCTGCCACGGGCAGGGAAATACTCATGCCAACCTCCTTATAAACTTTGTGTTGGAGATGTAGGAAAAGCATGGGCCTTCCGCGCGGTGTCCTCACCCCTAGGGAAGGACCGTTTCTGTTTTCCTGCCACACAAGCGAATGGGCGTCCAGCCTTTTGTTGATGCGGGGAAAATCGACCGATGCCGATTCCGTCCGGGTCTCCCTCATGCGGTAGCGGTGTTTCCTGCCCATGCCTCGTCATCCGATGCGAAATAGTCTGTGTGTTCGGAAAAATCAGCGCGGGAGATTCGTTTCCCCTAGCGGACAGCCCAGACAGCGGCCTTTCCTTTGCTCCGCCACGGAAGGGGAAAGTGGAAGCGACCAGACCGGACAGACCGGAATCTGTGATGCGCCTTGCCTACGATCATGGCGACGCTCGCACCTCGACACGCGCGGGTCCGCACGTAGCGCCTCCATCCAGCACGCGCATGGCCACTCGCGATTGTCCGTCCTCGTCCACCTGCTGGTATACGAGCAGGCTTCTCCCCTTGTCCAGAGCAACCAACGCGGGTTTTGTCTGGCTTCCTGGCTCGGCATCGCCTCCTGCCACGAGCACCGGTTCCGACGTCGGCATCATTGTCTCAGGATCCATTCGGCACGCAAAGAGATCGTGATCCACAAGATTCATGCCGTCCAGTTTGGCCCGTACCCAGACCGCCACCCACGATGTTCCATCCCATGTCACGGACGAATAAAGGTGTGGCCAGTACCCATTGGCTGTTGTGCGGAAGCCGCCGGGCCGACCGGCCGGCCAGCCTCTTTGGTCCTTCCACTGCGCCTGATCCAGAAGCCCGGCGAAGCCGCCATCGGCCAATTGGTCATAGTTGAAGCGGAAGCGTTCCGGGGTGCGGCCGTCTCGCATGATGCGGCCCATGTTGAACGCAGACGGGCCGTTCCATCCCCACGGATTCGGCAGGGGGCGGCACGAGGCAGTGACCACAGCTACCTGCCCATTTGCGGCCACCGCAGGAGCATGCGCGAAAACGCCGCCGGGTTTGATCCGTTCGCCCACCGGAGAGCCATCGGAGGATAGCCGCCAGACGTACACCTGGCCGGAGCGTTCAAAGGCAACGACATAGTCGCGGCCGTCGAACGCCACGGCAGGATGTATCCCTCGTGGCTCTACATTGAACGGTTCGCCCTTCGGCTTTCCCATTGTGTCGAGAAGCCGTCCGCGCAGGACGTACGCCGGACCTGTCGGAGCGCATGCGAAAAGTTCACTCCAAACGATGAGATAGCCGTTGCCGTCGGAGGCGACAGCGGGCCGAATCTGATGGGCCGATCCGTTCGCCACCGTATGGGTCGGTCCGTCTACCTCCGTCTTGTCGAAATCACTAGGCCGCACGAGGCGGGCTCGAATATCGGAGTTCAGTTCCTTGTCATTGTGCGCCTGCCAGACCACCAAAAAATCACCGGTCCGCGGATTGGAGGCAACATGAGGGGATTCCCACATTCCGGAGCCGGCGCCTTCGATAGCCTTGACAACCTTTCCGTCCTTGCTCAGGAAGCACAGGACGATCGTTGAGGATTCGCCTCCCAGAGGCGTTTCCTGTTGCCACACAAGGAGGAAGCCGTCGAATCCCGCTGCGACGGCTCCCTGAACTTGGGTGCGGCCGTTGGATACGGGGATGAACGGGGTACCGGAGGCGAGAACCGGGCCATCCGAGACTACGTCAAGTCTGTTTTCGTTCGCTTGTAACGTGCGCCACCTATCTATCTTATGCGTATGCCGGAGGACGAGTTCCAGAGGGTTTGGTTTTTTTGGGGGGCTGATACCAGAGGCGAACACCTCCCGTCGATAGAAACGGCGCACGATTCCGTCCTCGCCGACGTAGACCCGCCCCTGGTGGTCCACACCCAAAACGGTTGTGCCTTTGCCGGTTACCTCGGCCATAGGACCTGCCAGCCTGACGTCCCGGGGAGGCTTCAGGAGGCCGAAAGTCCATACGTGGTCATGGTGAAGAACGCGCGCATACCGTTCGTCTGCGATGTTCATATAAAAAGCGCCGGTGGAAGGGCACCGAACGATGCTGCACGGTCCACCGCCCGAATGGAAATGTGCGACCATGGCGGGGCCGTCAATCGTATGGCCTCCCTGCACGAATCCCGCTTGTCCCCGCGCTGCCCCTCCTGCGATGGTTGAGACGCGTCCAGCCTTGAGATCCACTTTGCGAATGACGTTGTTCCATCGATCAGCGATGTAGAGGTTATCCCCATCGCCGGCCATCCCCTGGGAGGCCCCCATAATCCGGTTGAAAAGCGCTTCGGCAAGGGGGCCATCCGCTCCCGCGAGGGGCGTTGAGGGTCGTCACGCGGCCTTGACTCATTTTCCGCAGGCGATCCTGGTCAAGCACGTACAGGTTTCCTGCACGGTCAAAGGCCAAACCGTCGGGTCGGGAAAAGAGGGCCTCTCGAGAGGGACCGTCGTGGCAACCGGAGTGACCGGGAACACCGGCGATCGTCGTGACCATCCAGCGAGCGGTTTCGTCACGAAAAACCTTTTTGATGCAGTGATTGCCAGAGTCGCCGACGTAAATGGCTCCATCCGGGCCATACGTGATGGAGCAAATGGAACGAAAAACGGCACGGTCGGAGGGGCCATCCGCGCCACCGGGTATGCCCGGCAGCCCGGCCAGCCGGTGAATCGTGCCACCGATAACCATAGCCATGTAGGTGCCGTGCGCCACGTAGGCATTGCCATATTCGTCAAACACCATCATTCCGGGATGACCGGAGCCGATGAGGGGTCCACGCTCTGTACTGTCGTCCACCGCTCCATAGAATATTTCAACGTGCCATTTGTTCAGGTCGGGGATAGGAAGAATGACGCTGCGGGGGACTTGAGAACGCGCCACGCATATAAGTGTGCAGGTTATGACAACCGATAAGGACCCGAGGCGAGTTGACATAATCTCCTCCTTGCCGAAAAAACAGCGAACCACTCGCCTATGTCGGAACAATGACGCCGTGGTCTTTCAACGCCGTTCTCAGCAGCGTATGCAGAAGGCATTTCATCTACACCGCAACCGTTTTTTACCACAAGCGCGGCTGCTGCGCCAGCGGCTTGGCCCGTTGCCATGCGCGTGGCCTGGGCACGAAAGGCGGAATGGGCTTCCCCATCGCCTGACATGGCGCGGCCGGCAACAATCATGCGCACATTGACTTCGGGGATCATGGCGCACAGAGGAATGGTCGGGACGATACCTTTCTTGAGAGGACGAAAGACAAGGGAATCGGCGCGATGGCTGTCGATGGGGCTAAGGCTCCCTGCACCGGCTGAGAGGCTAATCATGGGATGGGAGGGTTTCGGCTGCGCAATAACAGCGACAGAGGGAAAAAGTCCGAATCATTCTTTGCGTCCCGGGCGCTATTTTACGGCGACGACGCATCCCGTGCGCTTCCATGCACAATGTGGGGTTGAAAACCGGCGCGAACTTTCATCCCATATCCATATGGAAACCGGAGTCTCTATCCGGCGCGGATGGAGTGCCAATTCGACGGAACACTAGAATGCGCCACGCGTTGGATCAACAGCGCTTCCTCCTATGATGCCTACACAAAGGGAGTTCACCAATCGGCTACCCTTCCCGAAGAAACATGCCGATGGCCATACTGAAAACAGTTGTCCTCCTCACTATCTCGAACATCTTTATGACGTTTGCCTGGTACGCGCATGTGAAAAACATCACACACAAGCCATGACACATCGCCGCGTTTGTTAGTTGGGGCATTGCCCTTTTCGAATACCTTGTGCGGGTGCTCGCCAACCGCATCGGCTACGTCGGAGGCGTCACTCTCGCTCAACTGAAAATCCTCCAAAAAGTTATCACTCTTTCCGTTTTTGTCCCTTTTCCTTGACCACATTGGGTCGTTTCTCTTCCTGATCGCCGCCGTATATGAGGAAGTCGGCGTATACCCCGGAACCCTTTCCGATTTTTTCTACGCCGACAGGATGAGTGAACGTTTGACAAACGCCGCGAGGCGGCCTAAAGTAACCAGGATTTGTCTGCCGTGGGAATGAAATCGGGAATGAAACACCATGCCAACCTACGAATACGAATGCGAGCGGTGTAATCATCGCTTTGAGCGCTTTCAACGTATCAGCGAACCACCCCTCCGGCGATGCCCGAAGTGTCGTTCGATGGTGCGTCGGCTGATTGGGCCCGGTGGGGGTATTATCTTCAAAGGGAGCGGGTTTTATCAAACCGATTACCGTACAGCGAGTTATCGAGAGGCGGCTAAAAAGGAAAAGGAAGCGACCGCTTCTTCCTCCGGCACCGAAAAGGCTGCCAAGGGCGACAAACCGTCGGCGTCCACCAAGGATGCCGGAACTAACTGAGCGGGAAAAGCGCAGGATACGGATATGCTGGTCTGCCCGAGATGCGGAAATCAGAATCCCCTGGGCCGCGTGTTTTGCTTGGTTTGCGGCTCAAAGCTTGATCTATCGCGGCTCAGCAGCCAGACGGTGGCAGAGACGCTAAAGCCGAACTGGTTTGCGATCCATTGGCCGAAGTTCGCCTATGGATTTTTGGCTTTTCTGGGTATTTTGGTGGTTACAGCGCTGTGGCCCGTCGTGCAGCCACTCGGCGAAACGGGCGCAGACTTGAAAGGCCAGCAACTTGAGCGGCAACTGGATCGCATTCGGACAACCTTGCGACCCGGCCAGCGTCTTATGCTGGCGGCCACCGAGAAAGAAATTAACGCGTTTCTTGGCATCAAAGCGCGCAAGATAGGTGCCGCAAGTATTTCCGCCGAAATCGGTTCCGATTACGTACGCCTTCATCTTGTCAGGCCCTTCTTTTCCCTTCCCCTTTTGGTAACGAACAAGGTATGGGAGCCCCGGTATTCCTGGACCCTGGCGTGGGTGGTCTCTGGAAACGCTTTGTATCTAAGCCGGGCCAAAATCGGACACCTCAAAGCCGTTGGCCCCTTGCGCTATTTTGTCTACCGCAGGGCATTACGGTTGGCGGCGCAGGAAAAGGAGTGGGACCTGGCCTCAATGGTTCAGGGGATCAAAGCCGAAAAGGGAAAACTGACCGTCACATTCGCCCGGTAGGAAGCGTTACGGGTGGTCTTTCGACTTGTGATACGCGCGGTTTGGAAGGGGCCCCTGTCTGCGATGCGTACGTCGTGGGCCAAACCAGTACAGTCGTGAACCCAGCGGTTTCATGGCGGCCTGCTCGCGCGGATGCGCAGGCGTTTTGGTCTGGTCCGGACACGGAATCGGTCGGTCTGTTCTGGCCGGCTCGAATCGCGAAACACCTTCCCGCGTTTGCGGTTATCCTCGTGTGTGCCGTCCTGGCGTATTCGAGCCACGCCGCTGATTCCGTCACGCTTCCGTCTGTATCCTCCCCCGTCACGTTCCGCGACGCATCCGGGCATTTTTGTGTGGTTGCCGACGAACGGCGCGAAGCGTTTCAGTTGCTTCGATGGATTGTGTCGACTGCCGAACGTGTCGGCCAACTCGTCGGCTCTCCAGTGCCCTTTGGCGACCAGGGGCTTCTCACCCTGGTTGTGCGTCGCATGGGAAACGTGGAGCCGCCGCGCGCGACAGCCATTCGCGAGACAGACGGGCTACGGCTTTTCCAACGACTCGAGGTGCTCACTCGGAGCGAACCCGTGGACGACACGGTGCGGTTGGCGTCGGCACGCCTTCTTCTGGAACGCTATGTGTGGGCTGCGGCCGGCACAAACCGCATCGTCCTTGACGATCACACGATGCCGACATGGCTTGTGGAGGGTGTGACGCAGGCCCTCGATGTGGAGGGGCGTATCCGTAACAGCGATTGGGTGTTCCGGGAATGGAGGCGAGGACGCCTCCCTTCGATCAGTGGATGGCTTCAAAAGGTCGGCCGCTATTCCATCGAAAAATCGCCTTCGGGCTGCCGTGAGGCGTCGACTCCGGCAGCATCTCAGGGCGAGGGGGAGGGTGCCGTCGCAGGCGTCTGCATCGCCTGGCTACGGCGCGGTCCGGAGGGGCCCCGCCGTTTTCAGGCCATCTGGGAGCACCTGGCGCGAGGGGAGGCGTTGATCCCGGAACGGTTAGCCAGAATTCTTCTAGGGTCGGAATCGGCCAGAGACCTCGACGACGCATGGGATGCCTGGATGCTTCGGGAAAAAAGCACGATACGCGCGCCCGGACGGCTTACGGCGCGCGCTGTGGAGGAATTGGGTTCGACATTGTTGCTCCATCCCGGCGAATGTGGTATCCCCCTTCAGAGACCTTTGCATGAGCCGATGCCCTGGTGCGATCTGATTCGGAAGAGGGATGCCCCCTGGATCCCCACATTGGCTCAAAGCATGCGAATCCGTCTGCAGATTTATGCGGCCGGACAAGCTCGGGAAATCCGGGAGGTTGTGGCACGGTACGTGGAGTTTTTAAACGCGTTGGCGGAACACGCTGCGGAACGTCGGCTTTTTGTTCTGCTGCATCAGGCCGAAACAGCGTGGGAAAGGCTAAGGAGCGGAGTCCAGGATGACCCGGGTGGGTGTCAGACGTTCACGGCCGGCGAGACCTCATGCGAGTCGAAGGTGGGGGCATCCCCTTCAGGAGAAGAAACGGAATGAAACCCAAACGCACCCTGGTCGGTGAGGTTGACGCGGATGTGCTCGCTTTTTCGGTCGGCCGCGACCCCGAACTCGATCGCGTGTTGGTTGAAGCCGATTGTCTGGGGACAGCCGCTCATGTGTTTACGCTCTCCCGGCTAAGGCTAAAACCGCCGATTCTTACGGCGACCGACGCCGCGCGCGTCCGCGCAGAACTGTGTCGCATCGTGGCCGCTGCGCGGCGTGGAGCGTTTCGCATTACCACGACCGATCAAGATGTGCACCTGGCCATCGAACGGCATCTCACGCGTGCCCTCGGCGAACTCGGCAAGCGGGTGCATACGGGACGAAGCCGGAACGACCAAATTGCCGTGGATCTGCGGCTTTACGCTAAAAACGAACTGCTGGACCTTTCAGACGAAATCGTGAATCTGGCTGATGCACTGCTGGATGTGGCGCGCCGGCATGTTCAGGTTCCCATGGTCGGCCGCACGCATATGCAACCGGCCATGCCGAGTTCGGTGGGTCTGTGGGCCGCTTCGCATGCGGAAGGCTTGCTGGATGATCACGATGGGGTGCGGGCCGCCTGGGCCTTTAATGACCGTTGCCCGCTCGGATCCGCCGCCGGTTATGGGACCACGCTGCCTTTGAACCGCGCGCGGACGGCACGGCTTTTGGGATTCCGTGAGCCGATGGCAAACGTGCTGTACGCCAGCTCGGCACGCGGGAAATGTGAGTCGGTGATTCTCCAGGCGTGCGCGCAGGTCATGCTGTCCCTGTCGCGGTTAGCCGAAGACCTCATCCTGTATAGCCTGCCGGAATTCGGGTACTTCCGGCTTCCGCGCTCCTGCACCACGGGCAGCAGCATCATGCCGCACAAAAACAATCCGGATCCGCTGGAGCTTGTTCGAGCAAAGGCCGTCCGGGTGATAGCGGCGGCTGCGGAGGCGGCGACCATCGTGTGCCGGCTACCCAGCGGCTATCATCGCGACCTACAAGAAATCAAGGGGCTTTTCCTCGAGGGCCTGGAAACCACACGACGCTCTACGCAGATTCTCGCGCGGCTGGTTCGCGGGCTGGCCATAGACGGCGAACGGCTTCGGGCGGCCTTCCGTCCGGAGGTGTTTGCGGCAGATCGGGCCTTGCACGCCGCGCGGGCGGGCATTCCTTTCCGCGATGCCTACCGTCATGTGAAAGCCCAACCCGAGACCTGGCGCCTGGAGAATCCCGACCGCGTCATCCAGGATCGGGCGGAGCTTCGGAATCCAGGGATTCGAAAATTGACGAGACGTGCGGCGAACGTTAAACAATGGGTGCGCGTGCGCCGGCGGCAACAGGAGGCCGTTCGTCGGCGCCTGCTCGGGCGGTGCCAGCCCGAGCCCCACGCCGGCCTCCTCGCCCACGCCGGCCCCATCGCCCACCCCGGCCGGCGACTTCTCGATCGACGTCTCGCCGCCTGATGAGCCGGCGGCGAGCC
>FWWM01015026.1_pt1 | contig 11958 bp, 7 predicted proteins | sample 2228351 | NCBI WGS metagenome assembly FWWM01 (sample SAMEA103939774, study PRJEB20133) | metagenome | reverse complement strand
CCACGGTGGTGGAGGTCACGGGCGTACAGCCGCTCGTCGATACGCGCACGGCGGAGCTCGGCCAAACGGTGACCGATGAGCATATCATCTCCATTCCCCTGATGAATCGCGAGTTCATGCGGCTGGTGTTTCTCTCACCGGGCGTCGTGCCACCGGACAACGATCCCGGACTGGCCAGTATGAGCAATCCGACGCGGTTTGCCAGTTCCGGGGTGCGCGCGGGCACGACTGACGTTTACCTCGACGGGGCCGTACTCTCCAGCGTGGAGAAGAACAACGCCGCAGGCAAGTTTTTGGAAATGAAGCCGGCTGTAGAAACGATCCAAGAGTTCAAGGTTCAGACGAACTTCTTTAGCGCCGAGTACGGGAACACGGGCGGCACAGTGGTGAACCTCGCCACGCGGAGCGGCACGAACGAACTCCACGGCTCGGTCTATGAGTTCCACCGCCGGGACGATCTCAACGCCAACAGCTTCTTTGCCAAGCGCGAGGGCAGCACCTCTCTACCGAACTTCAACTACCATCATTTCGGCGGCACGGCAGGGGGCCCCGTCTCCATGCCGGGAGTCTACGACGGCAAGAACCGGACGTTCTTTTTCACGAGCATGGATGTGGAGTGGTTTGACTCACCGGGGTCCGAGTTCCTCACAGTGCCGACGCTCAAAGAACGCGCCGGAGACTTCTCCGACACGCGCGACAGCACCGGGCGCCTGTTCACGATCTATAACCCGTTCGACACCTACACCGACAACAAGGGCCAAGTCCGCAGACGACCTTTCCCGGGAAATGTGATTCCGGCATCGCTGCAAGACCCGGTGGCGCGAAAGATTTTGAGTTTTTATCCCGAGCCGACCAGCGAGGGCCTGCCGTTGACTCACGCGCAGAATTACTTCAAAGAGGGAACGCAGCGCGATGATCAAATTCAGTGGACGCTGCGGCTCGATCACCAGCTCACCGACCGCCACCGGATTTACGGGCGCTTCGCCAAAGAGCGTTCCCGGCCGGGCGCTAAGCTGTTCCGGATTTTCGGAGAAGACAACCCGGCGGAGTCGGCGACCAAGTTTGTCTCTCACACTCATGCGTTCTCGACCGATTACTCCTTCACCCAGAATGCGACCACGATCTGGAGCGTCCGCTACAGCCTGGCGCGCCAGCGGGTGCTCAATGTTTTGGCGGATGAGAATTTCGACCCGACCACCCTTGGGCTGCCTCCGGTGGTGCTGACCAACGGGTTCAGACGCTTCCCGGTTGTTTCCGTGCAGGGATACAGCGGGTTGGGCGCGTCGTCCCAGAGGGGTTCGCGACGGGCCACGACGACGCACACTGTCGCATACAGTCTGAGTAAGATCATCTCGGGCCACACGATCAAAATGGGCGGCGAGTCCCGGTGGTTCTTGGTGAATAGCGCTGCATGGGATGCACCCACGGGGCTCTTTCAGTTCAACCGTCAGGTTACCGGCGAAAACCCGTTCAAGGCGAGCCCCATCCAGGGCAATGGGGTTGCCTCGTTGTTACTCGGTTGGGGCAACGGGGGTCGTTACGGCATACAGGAGCGGCCGGCCTCCGGCAGCCAGTATCATGGCTGGTTCATCCAGGATGACTGGAAGCTGACGCGCCGGCTGACGCTGAATCTGGGGTTACGGTACGACTTTGAACTTCCCCGGACCGAGCGCTACGACCGGTATAGCTGGTTTGATTTCGGCCTGCGCTCGCCGATCGCCGATCAACTGCCCGAGCTGAACCTGCGAGGAGGTCTGGCTTTCACTGACGAAGACAGGCGGAGCCCGTTCGACAAGGACACGAACAACATCCAACCCAGGGTGGGGATCGCTTACGCGGTGTCGAAAGACATGAGCGTGCGGGCCGGCTATGGGCTCTACTACACGGTGTCCAAGACGATCGCCACAACGGCCTTTGGACCTCCCTTCGCGGTCAGCACTCCTATTCCGTGGAGCCTGGACGGCGGAGTGACCCGCTACGCCACGCTGAGCAACCCATGGCCGGACGGGCTGGTTTTTCCGACGGGAAAGGCGCTGGGCGCGGCCACTTTTCTGGGGCTGAACCTGAACACGCAGTCCCGGCCCAACCGCAACCCGCAGGTTCACCAGTGGGCCTTCTCGATTCAGCGGGCCTTACCGGCGACTGCGAGGCTCGAGTTGAACTATACGGGGACGCGGGGCGTGCATTTGTACTTCCCGGATCTGGAGAACGTCAACCGGCTCGACCCGACGTACTGGGGCTTGGGGCGGGACGCGTTGAACGCCACGGTGACGAACCCGTTCTACGGCGTCATTACCGATCCGACCTCAGTTCTCAGCAAACCGAAGGTGACCTTCCGGCAGCTTCTGAGACCCTTCCCGCAATACACGGGGCTGTCGGTTTCCACGCCGACGATCGCCAACTCGATCTACCATGCGCTGCAAGTGAAGTTGGAAAAGCGCCCCACTCACGGGCTGTCGGTGATCGCCCACTACACCTGGTCGAAGTGGATCGACGACGCCTCCAACAGCGGGTACGACTTTTTTGGCGGTGACTCGGCTGTGCAGAACTATTGGAATCTGCGATTGGAGCGCTCGTTGTCGGTGAGCGACGTGGCGCACCGGGCGGTGGCCAGTGTTGTGTGGGAGCTGCCGTTCGGGCGGGGCCGATGGCTGGGAAAGAATTGGAATCGCGCCCTGGACGCGGTTTTGGGAGGCTGGAAGATCGCCAGTTTGACGACCTTACAGACGGGCACCCCAGTGGTGATCGGCTTGTTCAACGGCGTGCTGCTGGAAGGCGCTCAGCGGCCGCACCTGGTGGGCGATCCTGAAGGGCCCGGCTCGACCCGCGAGAAGCTGGATGGTGGCTACTTCAATGCCTCTGCGTTCCTGCGGCCAGCCGAGGACACGTACGGCTCAGCGCCCCGGACCCTCAATTACCGCAATCCAGGCATCGTCAATACGGACATGACGCTGGGTAAGATCTTCAGCATTGCCGAGCGGCACAGGATCGAGCTGAGGATGGAAGCTTTCAACGTCTTCAATGGGGTGGTGTTCGGCAAGCCGAACGCTTCCGTCGAGGCTCCCACCTTCGGCGTGATCAGCAACTACGCCAGCGGCTTCGGCCCGCGGCAGTTGCAGTTCGGCATCCGCTACGAATTCTAGCGTCACTGGTGCAGGACGTTTGGCAGCCCTGGTCCTACAGCGGAAGGGCCAGGGCTTCATTTTGAGTCGTAGAGAGATAGTCGATGGGAGGTGGAAGGAACACAATGGCGGTTCAAGCGTGTCGATTCGAGTTCCGTGTTCCTGCAATTGGGTGTTCTTCAGTCCGGAGTCGTATGGGGCTGCTGTGGTTGACGGTTGTGATCGCAGCCGGCCTCACTGGTCAGCCAAGTGGGGCGGCGCAAGCGCCGGCAGGTGGGCAGCGTTTGCAAGCGACCGGGCCGTTGGATCAACCGGGTGCGCTTCCCGGCCAAATCATTGTAGCGGGTGGCCACCCCGGCCACCTCAAGTACAACGGAGGGGGGCCCGCGTTTTTGTGCGGTCCAGATGACCCGGAAGCCTTCTTCTTTATGGGGGAGTTGCAGGCGGATGGGACACGCGCGAAGGGACCACAGGAAGAGATCATCGAGCGTCTGGCGCGCACGGGAGTCAGCGCGTTTCATGTTCAGGCGTTCCGGATGCGGCGCTGCAACATTAAGGACGAGGGCGACGACACGCATAACCCTTTCCTCGGCCACGACCCTACGAAAGGCCTTAACCCCAGGATATTGGACCAATGGGACGGATGGCTCGCACGACTTGAGGAGGCAGGGGTGGTAGTGATTTTCGAGTTCTACAACGATGCCACCGACGTGGAACGTATGGGTTGGACTTTGGACGCCAAAGGGAACCTCCACCCGGACGAGCGCCGGTTCATCCAAGGTCTGGTTGAGAGGTTGAAACACCGGAAGAATATCATCTGGAGCCTTGAGGAGAGCGCGAATAAACTGCCACCGGAGCGCACGCTGCACTTTAAGAAGATCGCCGAGCTGGTGGCCCAGGTGGATGATCACGATCACCCCATCATGCAAAGCTTTGTGATCCCCAATGACCCGGACTGGGACTTTCCTCCGAACGGCGTGCTTTCGGACGCTTACCGTTGGGATCCGCACATCCGCCTTGTCACATGGCTGCACTTGATTCCCCACAGTGATGATCTGGGGTTGCAGTACCACGAGTACAATTACTACTGGCGGCGGGACTCGCCCTACTTCATTGTTTTGAAGGGAGAGACGTTTTGGCGACCCTACATCCCCCGGGAACCACTGGGCCGGAGGTACATCTGGGCCGCCACGATGGCCGGCCTTCAAGGCACTGAAGCGCAATTCAAAGCGAATCGCCCCGACCACGAACCCCGCTTAAGGGAATGTGGCTACGTCGCCCGATTTATGGAGCAGACCGACCACTACACGATGCGCCCGATGGCGGAGCTTGCTGCCGGTTCCGCTCGATGGGTTCTGGCCAACCCCGGGGTGTCTTACATTGCCTACACCTACGATTACGGAAAGCCGCTGGCGATTAAGAATCTTGCGGCAGGCACCTACGACCTATTGTGGCTCGACACCATCGGCGGCGCGACGGAATGGCAACGGGGTGTGCGACTGGCGAGCAGCGCCGAGCTGCGCAAGCCGGAGGCGTTCTCCGACGAGGTTGCCGTTTACCTGCGGAGGGTCAAATGAAGCGTCCGGGCATGCCAGGCGCGAGATTTCTCGCTTTACTCCTAGCCGTCCTGGGGTTCAAGGCGGGTGTTCATGCGCATGTAGGGCCATTCGACGGCTCACGATTTCGCGGGACGATTGCCTGGACCTGCGACGGCAACCACAACGATGAGGACGACTGGGCTGCTTCGGCGCTGGCGCTGGCGTTGTTTGCTGAATTTGGGGTGAAAGATCACCTGATCCACTTCGACTACAACAACATTCTGCCCGCGACGAATCCCGACTGGGAGCAGGAACACCGCAAGAGCGTGTTGGGCGCGGTCCGCCACTGGGGTTACGATGCGGCCCGTTTTCACGACTGCCGGCGGGCACCGGACGCGGCCATCAAGAGCTTGGCTGCCGCGATTGAATCGGCGTCCGGCGCTCGCCCGCTGTACCTTGTCGTTGCAGGCCCGGTGGAGGTCCTGTACCGGGCTTTACAACGCACCCGCCCCGAACCGCGGCGCCACGTGTACTGCATCTCGCACAGCCGCTGGAACGACGGCTTCGCCAGGAACTACACATTTGCGTACAACAAGCGCGTTGTCATTGAGTCCGGGGTGAATTGGGTCCAAATTCCTGACCAGAATCGGGGTCTGGCGACCAGCCCCTGGGGGCGCAAGGCGACCGCCGCAGAGTGGGAACCATGGCGCTGGTTGCAGCGGAGCTCCGAGGAACGACTGCGATTCCTTTGGGACCGGCTCTGGAGTGTCACCCGGGCCGACGGTTCGGATGCGGGCATGGCCTATTTCCTGTTGACCGGGGATGAGGATGCCACCATCGAAAAGGTTCGGGCGGTCCTGGAGCGAGGCGAGCGCCCGCGGCCCATTGCTTATCGGGGCAGGGTGCGTCTGGAAGCGGAGAACTCAACCATCATGGAGGGATTCGGATTGATCGCCACGGACGGCGAGGCTTCACACCGCCTGCACGTGAAGATGCTGAATCGCCGCGGTCGGTTAGCTACGTTGTACGGCCAGCCGTACGCCCCGGCGGAGGGCCGATTTCGCTTAATCCTCCGGTATCGCGCATTGGGGAATTGCACCGTGCACCTGCAAGGCTGCGAGGGCTCCGGCGGTGATGGTGCGCGGCTGTCGCCAGTTGCCGGTTGGGGCAACTGGCAGTCGCCTGAATTTCGATTGTGCGAGGGGGAGTCGTTGGGGATGAGCTTCGAGTGCGATTCGCAAGGCGCGCTTGAGGTGGACTATGCAGACCTCGAGTTGAACCTCTAAGTTCCGACCGGTACCCTCCCTGGCACGCAGAGAAGGTCATGAGCGCAACACGGCGAAGACACAACGTTCGCCGGGGAGCAGTGGGGCTCACCGGCTTGCTACTGGCCCCGAGTTTTCTGTTGCTCAGCCCGTTTGCGAATGCGAGCCACGAACTTTCACCCCCATCCAACCTGCGAATCGCGCTGGCACAAATCGGTGTCAGCGACGAGTTGCGGGAGAACCTTGAAAAAGTACTTCACTATGTGGAGCAGGCCGCGCGCCAACGAGCACGCGTGGTTGTCTTTCCGGAAGGAACGCTGCGCCCGTTGCCGCCCAGAACGGATCCTGAATCCGAGGCCGTGTACTCGAAGCTGAAGGATGCGGCCAACGATTATGGCATCTACATCATTTTCGGGGCCTACCGCACCTCTCCGGCATCCCGCGGACAAAACCTGATGGCTGTGCTCAACCCAGAAGGCGAGGAGATTTTTCACTACACGAAGCTCTATGACGACAATGCCGGGCCGATTCCGGGAACCTTCCGCATCGATGGTATTTCGGCCAGCGCGGTGATCTGTTCGGACCGGTGGTTGCGCGCGGTAGCGGAGCTGCCGGTGATGGAAGGGGCGCAGATCGTCTTCGAGTTGTCGGGGAACTTTCGCAAAGAGTGGGTCGAACCGCTGGGCTGGTTCTGGTATGTGCCTTGGGCTCTGAGGAATCAAGTGTTCGTCGCGTTCGCCAACACGGCCTACACGACGGAGGGTCCGGGCAGCGGACATGGGCACAGTGCGGTGATCGGGCCGGACGGCGAGGTGCTGGCGGCGCTGCCTGATGATCGGGAATCGCTGCTGATCGTGGATATCGATCCTCGGCAAGCGACGCGGCAGGAAGCCCTCCGGCGCTACACCCACCCCGTACTGGGGTTGTACTGGCAGGCGGGTCGGGAGATCAGCCGACGGGAACACAGGTCCCCGCCGAAATGGCCATCGGAGTCTTCACCGGGAGCGGCCATCCGGGTGTCGGCAGCCCAAATCGCTGTCAGCGCCAGTCTGGAAGCGAATCTCGAGCGGATGCGGGCGGCAGTTGTTGAGGCAGCTGATCAGGGCTCCGACGTTGTGGTCTTTCCCGAGCTTGCACTTAGCGGCTGGGAGGAGGCGGGGATCGGAAGACTGAGCTTCGCGGCATTGACCAAGGCGCATGAGCAACTCGAGCAGCTCGCGCGGGGGCACCGCATCTGGCTGGTGTACGGGGCGCCGAAACCGCTGCCGGGATCCGGATCGGGACCAGGGTGGGCGAACGCGGCGTACGTTGTGGACGACCGGGGACGGCGAGTGACTGAATACGAGCAGATGGTGGTCGAGCGGCCTCATCTGTTTCGAGCCGGCCGTTGCCCCGAGCGGATGCACTTCCAGATCAAAGGAATTCGGGCGGTGGTGACTCTGGGGCGTGAAATCCTTTGGAACGAGCTGGCCGAGCTTGCCGCCTTCGGTGGAGCACAAGTGCAGTTCCACCTGGCGTATACCCGGCCCGAGCAAAGGTGGAGCGAGTTGACCTGGCAGCAAGTGCAGATGTGCTACGCCTCGTTTTTCACCTTTTCCACGATCGTCAATGCCGCGTCTGTTTCGGAGCCGCCCGCGATCGGCGGGACGGCGATCTGGGACGACCTGCGCGGCAGGGAAGAAATCCGGGCGGCGCTGGGCCGTGCCAGCCTACCGCCCGCGGGCGAGCCCGTGGAGTTGTTCACACACTGGGGAGCGAACCGCGTTCGACATTTGAGCGGCGCGCCGGGCATCATCCACGCCAAGCGCACGGTGAACAACCGAAACCCCTTGCCTTACCCTCGGTACAATCGCCGCATGGTTCCGTGGTACGAACTCGGCGCAAGGATTATACGCCAGTGTCGTTCAGAATGAAAGGCACTGTGCAGGCCGGCAGTCCGCGGCAACCGTTGGCGTGGTTGGGTGAAGGCGCCGGAAGAGGCAGCGCGAGATTTGGCCCGCGGCGGGGCCGGTGTCTTGGGCCGAGGAGTCAAGGGACCCCGAGGCGATGACCGTCCCGAGCACCGAGCCGGACGGAGAATCGGATGCGCTCCAGCCCCTTGCATTTGAAGACGCCGGCGGATTTTGGCGGGTGGTGAGGTCAGACATGTACGGGCTCTATTTACTGTTGGCGGCCATGGGCCTGATTACGATATTGATCACGTTGCTGCGCCTGCACGCCTTCCTTGCCCTCGTGGTCACCGCCGCTGCAGTGGGCTTTTTCGATCCCAACCTGCCACACTCGGAAGTCATGCCTTCGCTCGCAAATCATTTCGGCACACTGGCGGGGCGCATTGGAATCATGATCGCTCTGGCGGCCCTCATCGGCGAGTGTATGTTGCATAGTGGGGCCGCGGACAAGATCGCACTCGTAGTGCTACGACTCTTGGGCGAGCGGCGGGCATCGTTGTCGCTGCTGGTAACCGGGCATGGCCTCGGGATCCCCGTTTTCTTCGATACAGTTTTCTATTTGCTGATTCCACTGGCGCGGTCGCTGAGAACCCGAGTCGGTCGAAACTACCTGTTGTATGTCACGTCGATTGTAGCCGGTGGGATTACGGCCCATTGTCTGGTTCCTCCCACCCCGGGGCCGTTGGCCATAGCGGCGAGCCTTCAAATCCCGTTACCGGTGATGTTTCTTGGTGGGCTCACCGTCGCTGCACCGATGGCGCTCGTCGGCTGGTGGTTTGGAATGTGGTTGGACCGGAAGCTACACATCCCGTTCCGCCACCCGACGTTCCATCCGGGCGAAGTCAAGGGGGTGAGCCACTCGCAAGATGAAGCTCTACCGGGCTTCACGTGGGCTGTTGCGCCTATCGTGGCGCCGGTGCTGTTGATAGCTGGTGGGTCGTTGAGTGATACCTTCGAGCTAGCCCCTGCCGTAGAGGCCGCTTTCGAGGTTCTCGGCGATCCGAACATGGCTTTGCTGGTCGCTGCTGCGATTGCTATGTGGGTCGCTTTCCGCCACGATGTGGGTCACCAGAAACTGGCAGGGATCACCCGGCACGCCTTCAGCAGCGCCGGCAACATTATACTGATCACCGCCGCGGGGGGCGCTCTGGGAGGGATGCTCGGACACGCGGGCGTCGGCGAGAGTCTGGCGAATCTGGGCCGGTCCTACGGATTGCCCTGGTTGTTGCTCGGCTTCCTGGTGAGCGCTTTGTTTAAGGTGGCGCAGGGGTCGAGTACAGTGGCGATGATGGCGACGGCATCCCTGCTCGCCCCGGCTGTGGCGGCCTCTCCGCCCTCGTATCCGGTTGTGTGGCTCGCGGCGGCCATCGGAGCTGGGTCGTTAATGGGCGAGTGGATGAACGATAGCGCCTTTTGGGTTTACCAACAGATGGGAGGCTTCACGGAGGCGGAAACGTTACGGGCCCTCTCGCCATTACTGGCGGTGATGAGTCTCACAGGTTTGGCGGTAGCGAGCCTTTTCAGCATCCTTTCGCCGGCACTGAGATCATAGGCGCATCTTGGGACAACCCTAAGTTGGGGGCGTCGTGGTGTGTAATTTCGCGGGCGATGCAGCGAGTGCACTTTGCCGGCGGCAGGAGGGCGCAGCTTCCGCTGCCCGCGTGAGCCGGATCCCGACCTGGCGCCGCGGTGGCAAGCGCAGCCCGATGATGGCAGGCAGCCGCTCACCGGCGCACCTGGCCTCCAGAGCACCGGTACAGGCCCGGGCGCAAGCGCCAAACCCGCACAGGCACCGTGAGCGCGCGGCTTTCGAAGTTGTAAACCAGGAATCGAATCTTCTCCGCCCCGGCTTCCCCGACCACGCGAGCGAACTCACCCGCGGCAGCGGGCTACGTCACGGCGAACGTGGGGTAACCGTCCCCTAGCGGTGCTTCCGCGGCGAAGAGGCACCAGCGATAAAGTGGCGGCCTGCGGTAGCAAATCGGGTCCGTGCAGATCACCTCGGAGGCATACAGCAGCCAGTTCACTCCGAGGCAATCAGCGGACTCGCGCTTGATTTGCCAAGCGTTCGAGCAACGTTTCCTTGTCTGGCGCTACCTGGCCGAACGCCTGATCCCAACGCGTATCCCCCGCGCGCCGGCGCCACTCGTAAAACGTCGCCGGCGCCTTCCGGATCTCTGCGCACAACTCGGGATAAGCATCGCAGCGGGCGAAGATCTCGAACAAAGCCTTCCGGGCCATGGCGAACCGGGCGGACAAATCAGACGGTGGTTAGGTGAAGATGAGGGTTGAGGACGCCTCGGCGGCGGGCTTCGGCCCCGGCCGGCCAGGCAACGCGGTGGGGGAGGCGCTGGGGGAGGCCGGGCGGGATGGTGAGGTCGATCTGCTGATGGGGATGCCGGTGGAGGGTGAGAAGGGCAACAAGCAGGTTGAGATTCGGGTTGGTTGGCGTGAGGTCCAGGCGCCGATGGAGATCCTCGTGAGCACTTCTGAAGACTTGGCCCGGGGAATATTCGAAGGTCGTACTGACAGGGCGGCAGGGGTGATCTGGCGAGACAGACGACTTGCGACGGCCGATGGAATCCAGGTGGGAAGTGGGCAGGGCCCGGAGAATGGATGGAGTTGTGAGAGAGCGACGTGCGGTGTGGCGGGTGGGGTCGGGTTGGGTTGGGTTGACGGGCCTGGGGTCTGGAGTAGAATGACATAAGATGAATGATCACAGTTCGCAATCGGCTCGCTCTGCGGTGACGTTGAAGAGCCAAGTGGCGGAAAATGTCCAACCGATCGCGCATCAGAACCTTGTTCTGGAAACCCTTGCCCGACTGGCGCAAATGGTTGCGCAGGCTGCTCCGGGCACGCGTCTGCCGACGGAGCGGGAAATCTGCGAGCTGATCGGAGTGAGCCGCTCCACCCTGCGGGAAGCGGTCCGGATTCTGTCCTTCGTTGGGGCGCTCCAGGTCCGCCAGGGGGCGGGGACTTTCGTGGCGCGCGCGGGGGACTCGGAGCTGGAGAAGCTTCTGGCGATGGGGCTGGTTCTGGAGCGCTGCTCGATGACCGAGGTGGTGGAAGCGCGGCGCATTTTAGAAGTTCAGGGGGTGCGCCTGGCGGCGGAGCGGAGAGAGGCTGAGGATCTGAAGAATTTAGAGGCGGCTCTGGAGCAGATGGAGGCGGCTGCCGAGGAGCCGAGGGTAGCGGCGGGTTATGACTTGAACTATCACATTCTGCTGGCCAAAGCCAGCCGCAACCGGGTCATCTCGCATTTGCTCAGCGGATTGCGCCCGCTGCTGGAGATCTGGATCGGGCGGGCTGTCAACAGTCCTGAGACGGTGCGGGAGATATTGAAAGAGCACCGGGCCGTTTACGAGGCGGTGCGGGACCAGGAGCCGGAGCGGGCCGAAGCGTGCATGTACTTGCACCAGGTGGCAGCGGCGGAGCGGCTGTACCGGGTGGTGGGCGGGGAGCACTGCACGCACGAGTATTTGCGCACGTTACTGGCTGGGGGGGCGGGGTGGCGGCGCAGCGTGTGAGGGGGTCTGGAGGCGGTGGAGCGTGGGGAGGGAGCCGGGTTGACAAAGGGATGAGGCTGGGAGAAAATACAGAAGACATCTGATGTAAGACCCGATGGAGGACTTCATGGGACTTTGGCGACGAACGACAGCGGCGCTGCCCTTGGTGTTGGCCTTGCTATGGTCGGCAGCGCCAGCCCGACCGCAAACGGCCGACGCCTCGCTCAGCGGCGTCATCACCGACCCTTCGGGGGCGGTCATTCCGGGCGCCACCGTCACCGCTACTGACGTGGCGCGCAACCTCGAATACCGGACCGAAACCGACGGTTCCGGCCGCTACGTCTTAACGCGGCTGCTTCCCGGCAGCTACCGGCTGACGGTGGAGGCGCCAGGGTTTGCGACACGGCGGATTAGCGACTTAGTCTTGCAGGTGGCCCAGCAGGCCACGATCGATGTGGAGTTAGGGGTCGGAGCCCCGACCACCGTGGTGGAGGTCACGGGCGTACAGCCGCTCGTCGATACGCGCACGGCGGAGCTCGGCCAAACGGTGACCGATGAGCATATCATCTCCATTCCCC
>FWWM01015024.1_pt1 | contig 11960 bp, 9 predicted proteins | sample 2228351 | NCBI WGS metagenome assembly FWWM01 (sample SAMEA103939774, study PRJEB20133) | metagenome | reverse complement strand
TGCCCATCATCATGCCACCCATCCCCATCATCCCCATCATGCCACCCATCCCCATCATCCCCATCATGCCACCCATCCCCATCATCCCCATCATCATTCCGCCCATGCCACCGAGGTAACCGCCGGAGATGGTAGGCAACATGCTGATGCCGCCGCCCATCATGCCGCCCATGCCACCCATCATGCCCCCCATGCCACCGATGCCACCCATCCCGCCGATACCCATCATGTTGAAGCCACCGATACCGGTCATGCCGCCGATACCGCCGATACCCATCATGTTGAAGCCACCGATACCGGTCATGCCGCCGATACCGCCGATGCCCATCATGTTGAAGCCGCCGATGCCGCCGAAGTTTTGGAAGCCGCCACGATTGCCAAGAACACCCTGGAAACCTTGGAATCCTTGGTTCCCCTGGACGCCTTGGATCCCCTGGTTGCCCTGAACGCCACGGTTACCTTGGACGCCCTGGTTGCCTTGGACGCCCTGGATTCCGGCGACGCCAGCAGGCCGCAGCGACGCCGGCGGCACATACGGCACAAACCCCGCCGGACGGGGCCGGCCCGGCTGAGCCGTCACCACCCCGCTCAGCGGCACCATCGCGCACACGCCCAACACCCCCGCCACCACCGCCAAACGACCTGTCAGTACCCGCAACATCACTGCTCCTTCTGCCAATGTGAAAAGAACATTCCTCCCAACGGAACAGGCTCCCCTTTGTCCGCGTTTGTCCGCGTTTGCCCGCTGGGAACCGTCGCTAGTTGCTACCGGCGGTCATATCGGACACAAGATTTAAGCATACAGGTTTGGCAAGCACGCCGCGCGGAAAAAACAAAAAAATTTCGAAAAGATGCGATTAAGGCACCGATTCCGCCGAACAAATGGGGGATCCGATCCCTTGGGCCAACTGACCGGGGACAGCGGTAACGATCTTGCCAGGCGTGTCAGCGGGCGTGGCGGTGCCGCTGCTGCCCCAACGGGGACTAGTCCGCACCCGCCCGGAACAGGAACAGCCCCGGAATCCCTAGCAGCGACGGCCGGTGTCGCAGATTCAGCCGCAGCCGCTCGCCGCCGTGCAGTTCGACCCGCCAGACGGAGACTGGCCGATCATCCTCGCCGATGAGCAGTTGCCGCAAGAGCTGATCGGCAGGCTCGATCGGTGGACCAGCGACCGCTTCGAACGCCTTGTGGAGTCGTTTGGGATGGATGGTCAGGGCCGCGACCGGTCCGGCGGCGGGCGATGCGGCCTCGACAAGCAGTTGCCGCAAGACCTTCTCCGCTTCCGCCCCGACGGCGAGAAATACCGCCTCCTTGCCGCAGGCTACCCACACCACCGGCCGGTCGCCGAGCAGCTTTTCCAGCTGGTCCCGCGTCTCGCCGGGCAGCAGCCCCCAGATATTCAGGCGGTGCAGGGCTACCTCCCCGGCACGGGCCACATCACATTCGATGAGCTTTTGGCCCCGCTGGTCGGCGGCCAGCTTATGGAGGGCCTGTTCGACCGCCGCCGCCCGCGTACAGGTCACGGCGGCCGCCGCGGTGTAAGAAGGATCCGGCGTCGGCCCGACCAGGATTGCAGCCATTTCCCATCGGCCGTCGCGGACGCTCTCCTGACAGCCCTGCACCAGCTCGGCCAGCACCGGCCGCACCGCCGCCGCCCAGTCCGACTGCTGGATTGCCTGCAGACCTGATCCCAACACCTTATCCACCATCTCCCGCCACTCTGGGGCGAACTGCGGCGGCTGCAACGTCGCCGCCACGACCAACTGCGGATGCCGGTGCCAGGCGGCGAACCGTTGCGTGTTCGGCGGTCGGGTGGCGATCGTCCGGGCCAACGCCGTGCCCCGATCCGGCACGACCACCCATTCTTGGCCCAGCTCGCCTGTTTCTTTGTCCCAAAGCAGTCGCAGTTGCACCTCCGTCGCTTCCCGGTGCAATGTCTCGAGGTTCCGCCGCAGCCACGGCGACAGTGGTGCAAACAGCGTCGCCGCCAACCAAGCGTCCGGGTCAATTTTTGCCTCATTTTCCAGGTTCTTCGCCGTGCCCTCCACGGACGCTAGCACCTCCTTGACCAATCCCGCCGGCACGCGCCGGGGGAACAGCCGCACCACTGCCAGCTCTGGCGTTTTCGAGTCGAACAGTTGCTCCGCCGCCACCAAATCCTTCAACGGCAATGGCTTGCCCAGGTTGCACTCGAAATACGCCCATCGCCCGCCCACTATTTGCAGATAGACGGGATGGGGGAATGGGCCATCGTCCTTCAACCGGAATAGCTGCTGCGAGGCATCGACCGCCTGCAAGCCGCCGCCGACGCGGTCGACCATTTTGACAAACGACCCGGCCTCCGTCAGCGGTACCACCACCACCACGGCGGACTGGGCGAACGGGTCCTGCAGCAGCACGTAGCCGCCCCACGGCCGGTGGCGGTCCACGCCTTCCAAACCGCCGAAGTTTTCCTGCAGCCAGCGGTTGAGGGTTTGCAAGGCCGCATCGCGTGCCTGGGCGGGCAAGGCCGCCTGGGCCATCTGCCGGAAGCTTTCGACGCATGCGGCCAACGGACAGAACTGGACGACGACCGCCGGTTCCGGCGGGGCCGCCCGCGTTGATCCGGCCAGGACGGCACTGACCGCCACAACCCCCATCAGATGACGCCACAGTCCACGCCTGCCTGCTTGGCTCCCGCTCATAACTTGCTCCTGCTCGGGGAAGATGTTTCTCGCTCGCAACGCATACGCTACGCATACGCTACGCATGCCCAACGCCTGGGCAACGCGTGTGCCCGCCGACCCGATCATTCCCGTTCGGGAACAAGCCGGCCCGCGGCGGCGACCTCAGGGGCCAGAGCGGCTACTGTGGATCAACCCCTCCGTTGGGCTGCTGGCGTTGGCGTAGAGGCGTTTGGGGATGCGGCCGGCCAGGTAGGCCAGCCGGCCCGCCTCGCACGCATACCGCACGGCCCAGGCCATCCGCACGGGGTCCTTGGCCAGGGCGATGGCCGTGTTGAGCAGCACGCCGTCGCAGCCCAGCTCCATGGCGACGCTGACATCGCTGGCCGTGCCGACGCCAGCATCGACGATCACGGGATAGTCCGGGTCATCTTCCTTGAGATATTCCAGGCAGATGCGGATGTTGTTGGGGTTGAGGATGCCCTGGCCGCTGCCGATGGGGCTTCCGGCGGGCATGACGCTGGCCGCGCCGGCCTGCTTGAGCCGCTTGGCCAGCACCGGGTCGTCGGAAGTGTACACCAGCACGGTGAAGCCCTCGGCGACGAGCTGCTCGGTGGCCCGCAACGTCTCGATCGGGTCGGGCAGGAGCGTCCGCGGGTCAGCGAGGCACTCCAGCTTGACCCACTGGGCGCCAGGATTGCCCAGGTTGCCAAGCAGCTCGCGGGCCAACCGGGCGTGGCGGACAGCGTCTGCCGCCGAATAACACCCGGCCGTATTCGGCAGGATCGTCAGCCGTTCCAGATTGAGATAATCCAGGATGCTCTTGCCCTCCTTGTCGAACAGACGCTCGCGGCGGACCGCCACGGTGGTCACCTCGCAACCGCTGGCCTCCAGGCATTGTCGCATCAGCTCGTAGCTGGCGTATTTGCCGGTGCCGGTGAACAGTCGCGACCGCAAGGTAAACGGGCCGATCCGCAGCGGCTGGTCCGGCGGCGGCCCCCCGGCCTGGTCCGGCTCCGCCGCGCCGCCCCCGACCAGCGTGACGATCTCGACCACATCCCCGTCCCGCAGGATCCGTTGCGGCTGCTCCGGCCGCGGCACCACCGCCTCGTTTACCTCCACCGCTACCTGCGCCGGCTCTTTCTGCAATATCCGTAGCAGATCCGCCACACTCAGCGGATCAGGAAATGTCCGCCGTTCGGCGTTGACCACAATCGTCGGCATAACTGATATCCTCACTGGCCACCGTATCTACGGTCAACATACCAACCCCGGCCGCGGCCACGTAGGGGGGAGCAACCCGGCCGGGGGCAACCGTTGTCTCACCGCGACGGGGTGACACCCAGGAGTCCCCCCCTCGCCGCGGCCGTCCCCCCCTGCGAGGAAATGTGCTACAACATTGTAGGGAACCATTCACGGGACTCGGACGCCGCGATGAAGGGTGCCATCGATCCGGTCGAGGCCTTTTTCGGGCAGTTGCGCGGCAGCGGGCTGCTTTCGCCGCAACAACTGCAAGAGATTGGGCAATGGATCGTGCAGCAGCGTCTGTCGCTGGCGGCGTTGCTGGCGGCCATCGAGCGGCGCGGCTGGCTCACCTCTTTCCAGTTGCGGGAAATCGCCCAGGGCCGCGGACGCAGCCTGCGGATCGGCCCATATGTCCTGCTTGACCTGCTGGGCGAAGGGGGCATGGGCCGGGTCTACCGAGCGCAGCACACCCGCATGGGGCGGCTGTGCGCTATCAAGGTCATCCGCCGGGACAAGCTGAAGCACCCGGCAATGGCCGAGCGGTTCCGCCGCGAGATCGAGGCCGCCGCCCGCATGCACCATCCCAACGTCATCCGTGTTTTCAACGCCGACCAGACCGACGACCTCATCTACTACGAAATGGAGTTGGTCGACGGCCTAGATTTGACCAAACTGGTCCGGCAACAGGGGCCGCTGCCCATTCCGCAGGCATGCGAGTACATCCGCCTGGCCGCCCTCGGACTGCAGCACGCCTACGAGCAGGGGCTGGTCCACCGCGACCTCAAGCCGAGCAACATCCTGGTCAGTCACGACGGGCGACAGGTCAAACTGGTGGACCTGGGTCTGGCCCGCATCCTGGACGAGCCGCCCGAGGCGGAAAAGGGGAAGCGGCTGACCCGCGAGGGCTACGTGCTGGGCACCCCCGATTTTTTAGCCCCCGAGCAGGCCCGCAATCCCACGCTGGTGGACATCCGCGCCGATATCTACTCCCTGGGCGGCACGCTCTACTACATCCTGACCGGTCGCGTCCCCTACGAGGCAAGCACGCCGACCGAAAAACTGTTGCGACATTGCACGGAGCCGCCCCCGCCGCTGCTGCCCTACCGCCCGGACGCTCCGCCGCAGCTCGAACAGATCATCCACTGGTGCATGGCCAAGCAGCCGGAGCAGCGGCCGCAAACACCGTTACAGGTCGTCCTCGCCCTGGAGCCTTTGTGCCGGGCCGGCGGGCCGCACCCGGCGATCCCCTGGCCAGCCGCACCCCCGCAGGAGCCACGCTCCAGCCAACTGTTCCAGCTCCCCGAAGACTTGCAACACGACGCGGTCCTGCGGCGAAACCGGCAACAGCTGTGGGGCCGATGGATCGTCACGACGCTGATCCTCGCCCTTGCCGTCCTGATGGGCGTTGCCCTGTTGCGCAAGATGCTGCCGCTGTGGCAGACCCCGCTGGCGCTGGCCCCCTACGCCGAAAGCTTCACTAACACCTTGGGCCTGCGGATGGTCCGCTTGCCAGCTGACACGTTCGTCATGGGTTCGCCCGACATCGAGCCAGGCCGTCGGGACGACGAAGGTCCTGCGGTCCGCGTCCGCTTCTCGCAGCCGTGGTGGATCGCCGCCACCGAGGTCACCACCGAACAGTTTCAGCAGATCATGGGATACAATCCGTCCCGCAGCGGCAAGCTCGCCGCCCAGCATGCCCGCCGGCCGGTCGAGTCGGTCCGTTGGGACGAAGCCATGGAGTTTTGCCGCCGGCTCACCGAGCGGGAAAAGAATGAGCCATGGATCCGTCCCGGCTGGGGGTATCGGTTGCCGACCGAGGCGGAGTGGGAATATGCTGCCCGCGCCGGCAGCACCTCGCCGTTTACTTTCGGCAACATCCTGCAGTTCGGCCGTCAGGCCATTTTCCAGCCTGTCGAAGACGATCCCCTGCAGACCGGCGGAGACCCCGCCCGGCCCCCCGCATTCCCCGAACCAGTCGGCCAGACCCAACCCAACCGTTTCGGCCTGCACGACCTGCACGGCAACGTCGCCGAATGGTGCCTCGACTGGTATGCCCCGCGTGATCCGGCCCGCGGCGGAGAATGGACCGATCCCACAGGTCCCGCCGACGGCGAACGCCGCGTCGTCCGCGGCGGCTCGTTCCGCTTGCCGGCCGCCCGCTGTCGCAGCGCCGCCCGCGACTCCTGGCGACCCACCGAACGCCGCGACGACCTCGGCTTCCGCATCGTCTTCGCCCCACTCCGCCAAGCACCCTGAAGCCGCTCGCTGCGGGTCGCATCACCCCCCGCCTGCCGGCCACACGTGCACCCGCAGATCGAACTGCCGCACCAACTCGTCCAGCCGCGACCGCAACGCCTCCCATTGCTCCGCGGCAACCGCGAAATTGACCTGCAACGCCGCCGGCCCGCTTTGCTCAACCGGCGACGCCGCCGGCCGGTACTCCAGCTCCCGCAGCACTGCCGGCCCAAAGCCCGTCCGCGGCAACGCCCCGCCCTCGGCCAGCTCCTCTAGCAGCCGCCGCAATCGCTGCCGGTCAAACCGGCCCTGCACCTCCGGATTGTTCAACAGCACGTGCAACGCTTTCTCGGCCGCCGCCGGCAGACGCACCGCCGCCACCGGCACCGCCCGCACGCCCTGCTCCCGCAGCAGCCCTAACCGCAAGCTCCCGTCAATCACATGACCGCTCGACTCGTTCCACACCAGCGGCAGCACTAGCCCAAACCGCTCCAAACTCTCCCGCAACCTCCGGTAGGCAGCGGAACGCGGCCCCAACTGCCGGCGAACACTATACGGCGGTGGCCGCAACTCCTCGATTGGCACCACACGCGTCACGATCGCCGCCGGACCACCGCAGCTCACTCGACCGCCTGGGTCATCGGCGTCGTCGTCCTTCCTATCTGCTCCGCCTTCGACGGCCGGCCCGAACCGTCGCACGGCGTCCGATACACGACACTGTCTTGGTCGCGGCATGGCATCGACCCTTACCCGAAAGACACTGCCACCGACACCGCAATTGAGGGGAATGAACTGCGGTTGCGTGTTTTGTACAAATATACACCATTTTGGGCGATTTGTCAAATGCCCACAACCGTTTTGGTGCCAGCCTGCCCGGACCGCCGCGGTCGCAAGTGGCCGTAATCCTTGTGTTCCCAATGACTTGCAACCGTGTTAGGATGAAGGTAACCGGCTGCTCCGGAATCGGACGACCGACGACAGGGTTACGGACACTGGCGTGTCAGCCATGGGCATGATCACCTTCCGCTGCGGGCACTGCGGACGGAGTTATGCCGTGCTGGAAGCGTTGGCCGGTCTGCCGCTGATCTGCAAGACGTGCCGGCAGCCGTTGCGGGTACCGACGATCGCGGAGGCGGCCGCGACCGCCCCGCCGCGAGCCGACGGTGCGCCCGCGGCCACGCTGTCGCCGGCCCGTCCGCCCGTGGCCGAGCCGCTACGGACTCCAACTCCGTCTTCCCCCGCGACCGCCGCAAACCGGCACCCGTTACTTGCACTGGAAGCGGACGGCCCGCCCTATCCTGACACTACAAGTTCATGACACTATGCAGTCATGACACTATGCAGTCATCACGCGACCGGGTCATGACAGTTTCTCGGCAAGTGGTTGCGACCGTGGCGACCGTGACGGCGACGCCCAACGGGATGCCAGCCGCCGTCCCTGCCGCCAGAGGGCATGCCGCCAAGTTCGTTCCAGCAGCACGATCGCCGCCGCATACGGCACCAGGCCAAGCACCCCAGCCCCGCACAGGGCCGGCCAGCTCGCCGGCAACGGCTGCAGCAGACCCCACACCACCGCGGGCACCGTCGCCGCCAACAACGGCCGCCGCCAGCTCTCCCGCCAGTAGCGACCCATGTCCAGCCCGACGGCCTGGCACGCGACCTGCAGCGTCCCCAGGCAAAACAGGACGTTCGGCACCGCCGCGGCCAGCGCCAGGCCAATCAGGCCATACACCGGGGCCAGCACCAACGCCGCGGCCAAGTGTACTGCTGCTTCCAGCATCGCCAGACGGGCAAACCATCGCAACTGCCCCAGACCATACAGCACGCGGGCGGCGACCGACTGGGCCACCCCCAGCGGCAGCGTCCCGGCCAGTACCGCCGCCGCCGGATACGCCGCCGCCGCGAACGCCGTGTCCCCCAGCCACCGTCGCAAAAACGCCGATCCGCAGAACCACACCCCCAGCCCGATCGGCAACGCCAGATAGAGCATCACCCGCGAGGCGGTCAGGAACAACTGTTGCAGCTCGGCGGTGGCCCCCGCCGCATCGCGGGCACTCACCGCTGGCGTCAGCGTCGTCGTCGCCGCCCGCAACAGGCTCTTGGCCATCTCGACCAGCCGCGCCGCCACGGCGTAGTGGGCCGCCGCCAGCGACGACAGCATCAGCCCCGCCACTATCGGAGCCGTCTGGCCGGTGACTCGCCCGGCGACCATCGCCACAAACGCATCGACACTCGAACGACGGATCTCCCGCCACGCCGACCGGTCAGCTAGCCGCCAACTGAAGCGCAGTCCGGGCAGCGACCGCCTCGCCGCCCAGGCCATGACCAGATGCTCGGCCAGGCTCGTGACCAGATACACCCCCGCCAGCGGCGTCAAGGCCGGCCCCGTCTCCATCACCCACACAATCCCCCCGACCCGCCCGGCTAACGCCCCCAGACGCACCAGACTCTTGATTCCAAACCGCTGCACGCCGTCCAGCAGCGTCGGGAACACACTCAGCGGCAGGCTCATCGCCAACTGCAGCAGCATCAGCAGCAAAAACGGCGTCAGCGGTTCCGCCTGCGACAGCATCGCCTGCGACGACATCGCCTGCGACATCGCCTGCGGCGGCATCCCTGGCACCAGGGACGCCTCCAGTCGGGGAGCCATCCCCAACAGCACGGGCACGCCCAGCAGCAGCACGCCGCCAGCTGCCCCGCCGTACGCCAGCACCGCCGCGCTGACCAGCCGGCTCAGCTCATCGATCCGCCGCAACGTGTGGCAACGGGCCACGTGCCGCACCAGTCCGGCGGCGATCCCCAAATCGAACAGAGTAAAATAGGCCAGCACCGCCTCAACGACGCACCACACCCCATAGCGGGCCGCGCCGAGACGGCGGATCAGATACGGCGCCAGAAAAAATGCCACCGCCAGCGTGGCGGCAAAGGCCAGCCAGTTGACGGTCGCCCCCCACGCCACGGAACGATGCGTGCGAACCTCCATGCCCGCCGACTCCGGAAATCCTTTTCCCTGCTGCGACGCATCGGTACGCCCACGCCGGGCTGAAGCTGCGCAGGCGTAGCCGGGTTCGGAAATCCTTTTCCCTGTAGCGACTATCCGTGCCGCTCCCCCTTGAGCCATCGCTGCGGCGTCACTCGTCGGCGGCGGCCCGCGACCGCTTGCGCCGGCCCTCCTCGACCCCGTTTTCCAGCGCCGCCAGGTTGGCCGCGGCTTCCGCCTCCTCGCGGGCAGCCTCCGCCTGCAACTGGGCCGCTTCCTCCGCGCTGGGCGGACGGTGCTTCAGCAACACCGCCTGCCGCAGCTCCTCGCACACCTCCGGATGCTCCTGCAGATACTGCACCGCCGCTTCCCGGCCGTGCCCGATCCGCTGCCCTTTGTAGCTGAAATGGGCACCGCTCTTTTCGATCACCTCGTTGGTCACGGCCAACTGGAACAGGTCGCCCAGCGAGTCGATGCCGCGATCATATAAAATGTTGAACTCGGCCACCCGGAACGGCGGGGCCACCTTGTTCTTGACCACCCGCACCCGGGTCTCCGCACCGATGGCCACGTCATCCTCCTTGAGCGTCGTGACTTTCTTCACTTCCATCCGCACGCTGGCGTAAAACTTCAAGGCCAGGCCGCCCGGCGTCGTGTTCGGGTCGCCATACATCACGCCGATCTTCTGCCGGATCTGGTTGATGAACACCAGACAGGTGCGGCTTTTGCTGATGATTGGAGTCAGCACCCGCATTGCCTGGCTCATCAGGCGGGCCTGCAAGCCGACCTTGGCGTCCCCGATCTCCCCTTCCTGAATTTCGCTTTTGGGCACCAGGGCGGCCACCGAGTCCACCACGATGATGTCCACCGCGTTGGAGCGGATCAGCATCTCGGCAATCCGCAACGCCTCCTCGCCGTAGCTCGGCTGCGACACCAGCAAGGTGTCCAGGTCGACCCCGATCCGCTTGGCCCAGCTCGGATCCAGGGCATGCTCGGCATCGATATAAGCGGCCACGCCCCCCAGCTTTTGGGCGTTGGCCACCGCGTGCAGGGCGATCGTCGTCTTGCCGCTCGATTCCGCACCGAAAATCTCGATTACCCGCCCACGTGGCAGACCCCGCCCCCCCAGGGCAATGTCCAGCGACAACGCCCCGGTCGGAATCCCGTCCACCTCCTGCACGGCCATGTCCCCCAGCGACATGATCGAGCCTTTGCCGAACTCCTTCTCGATCGCCGCCAGGGCCGTCCGCAATTCCTTGTTCTCACGCACCTTGTCCTTCTCTGCCATGACTCTGACCCTCTCCCGGTATGGGGACCTCACCCCACCAGTGACAATTGTGGGAACCGGTATTTACGGGAACCGGAATCGTGCGGCCTCAACCAACGGTTCGCAACCGACGGTTCGCATACGTCCGCATGCTTACTACTCACGGCGGCTACCGACCGGTCAGGCTACCGGTCAGACTGCCGGCAGGTCCGCCACTCCTGTAAATAAGTTTACCCGACGCGCCGGTCGACGGAAAAGGTCAGTAGCGGTCGCGGCGACGATTTTCGGTCACCCGCCGAGCCGGCCTTGCGATTTCCCGGCGAGTGCCGCACAACGCCGCATTTTGACACACGCCGGCGGATCCCCGCAAGGACAAAACACCGGCAGGACAGTTGGTCAGCCCAAACGGTCAAGCGACACAGAATGTCCGAGCGGAAAGGGAGTTACGCACCGAGGCCCGTACGGCCGTCACCATAAGCCCCGAACGGGCGACGAACGAATTTTGCCCGTGCACGTTCGCTCCCAGAGGGAAATTTTGCTTATTCCAGACGCTCAAAAGCCTGTTCGAGGCGTCGGGCAGCGGTGTACCACAGGCTCGGATCGTGCTCGTAGAGCCGTTTGGCCCGTTCGATGAGGAAGCAGGCCACCCGTTGCCGATCCGTCAGTTGCGGGTAATACGTTTGCAGAACGGTCATGCACCCTGGCCGCCGCTGTAGGATCGGCCGGGCCTGCTCGACCGCTGCGGGCAATGTCACCTCGTCCAGCAACAGCCGCACGGCCAGGTGGTCCAGGGCCTGCGACTGCTTGTGCAGCCGCCCCGCGAGGATTTTCAGCTCCTGACCCCGCTGCATGGCTGCCTGCAGGGATGGTGGCTCGGCCGGCGGCACCTTGGACCCATCAGCCCCTGATGCGGCCGTGTCAGCGGGCGTCCCTGGCTGGCCCGTTGCCAGAAACAGGCCGACACCGCCGATCAGGACGGCCAAAGCTCCCGCCGTAGCTCCGGCAACAAAGCCCCTTCGCAACAGCTTGGACAATGCGGTCTCCTCCCAGGTGTCATCGGTCCGTGGGGCAAACCCATGGAGCGAACCAGTTGCAGTTCCTTTGCCCGTCAAAGTCTAGCGGTAGCGGCCGCACATGAAGCCGACGCAAAAGTTGCGCGTGGCTTCCGTTCCACGCCCGACATCTGGCGGCGACGTTAGCCCGTATGTCATGAGGCCGGTTCCAGGCGGCGGCAGCCGTCCGACTCGGATGCCTCCGCTCGGGCCAGTGGTTGCGGCGTCGCCGCAATCATATCTTCCAGCCGCAAATCCCAGTTCCGTTCGCCGGGAGAACGGCTCCGCCGTTCACGGGGTGAGGACGCCGGAATCATGCATCCCTGCGTTTTCGGCCGGTGGCGGGGCGACAGTACCATCGCCGCCACAGGACGACGATGCGTCGGCGATTCGGGGCGTGGGCATGTATCGGCCCATCCATCGCCGTTTAGACGTGCAAGCGGCGTGCCGAGTTCCACCGGCGCGTGACTATTACGAGCTTTCGTGAACGTAACCTCATATGTGACAAGCATTTAGC
>FWWM01015015.1_pt1 | contig 11967 bp, 10 predicted proteins | sample 2228351 | NCBI WGS metagenome assembly FWWM01 (sample SAMEA103939774, study PRJEB20133) | metagenome | reverse complement strand
GTATCGGTTTTGATAAATGGCAATGCCTAAAGGAAAGTTGTAAATACTAAAATCAGAAGAATCATTGATTGTTACCCAGCTTTTCATAAGATTTTTATTTTGCATGCAACAAAATTAAGAGTTCCTGAGTCATAAAAAAAATTAAAGTATATTTGTTGCATAAATTTTTAGTAAAATGAAAAGAAAAATATTCGCAATTTTTACCTTTTTGGCTTCGTTGTCGGTTTATAATCCGGTTAATTCCCAAACAACAGTTTTTTATGAAGATTTTGAAGGAGCCCTTTTGCAAGTGACAACCTCATCTGTTAATGGTTCCGCTAATTGGGGAGTAAGCTCAAATTTTTTTGTTTCCCCCACCAAATCGGACACAGCCAGAGTCAGCAATGCCGATACTCTATATTTGACCACTTCTTCTTTTTCTACAATTGGAAATTCTTTTGTGCAATTGGAGTTTGATCATATCTGCAAAGTTGACTTTTTTGATGTGGCACAAATAGAAGTTTCTACGAATGGGGGAGTATCATGGTCGATTTTAAATTCAACACAATATATGGGAAGTTCCCCAAATTTTGGAACATTTGGAAATAAATTTTCTGAGGGATCATACCAAGTATTATGGCAAGCGACCAATCCATCTGCAACGCCACAAAACAGTTGGTTTGTACATGAAATTTTTGATATATCTTCGGTTGCTGCCAATCAGGCCTCAGTGATGGTTCGGTTTAAATTGGGAGACGGAGGCCCTGCCGGACCAAATGGCAGGTTTGGTTGGATTATTGATAATATAAAAGTTGTGGCAGCTCCTTGTGAATTGACTCCTCCGACAATTACTCAACAATCACCCGTTATTTCAGGATTAACATACACTCCCGGGCCATATACCTTAAATGCCACTATTACAGATGCCTCCGGAATAGATACGGCTATTCTTTATTACCAAATAAACGGTGGTCCTTGGATGTCAGTTGGAATGAACAATACGGGGGGGAACAATTATCAAGGCGCAATTCCTGCCGTCAATAATAACGATACCGTTTGTTATTATTTTTATGCAGAAGATGCAGCCGCACCATGTAACAATCCTGCACAATATCCCAATAGTGGTTGTATACAATTTGTGTATACGATGGGCTTGGTTCCACCTTTTTTCACAAATTTTGAAAGCAACAATGGCAGTTTCATCGATTCGGCAGCAACTCCCGGAACTCAATGGCAATGGGGAGTGCCCGGAGGTGCTGTTTTAAACAGTGCATATTCGCCCACAAAAGCGTGGGGAACAAATCTTAACTCACAATACTCTTCCAATGCCAATTGTTATTTGATATCTCCGGTTTTTGATTTTACCGGAGTTTCCAATGCGGTGTTAAAATTTTATAGAGCATATAAAACTGAGAACAGTTGGGATGGATTTAACATAGAATATACTACAGATAATGTAAATTGGCAAATTTTAGGTTCAGTGGGCGATCCTAATGCAACAAACTGGTATAATCTGACTAATGTTAATGCTCTAAGTTCTGCGGGATGGTCCTTCGCAAACATCCTGGACACTCTCTACATACAATCTTTCTTTTTTAAACAACACTCCCGGGCCTATTAGATTCAGATTTCGTTTTGCTGCCGATGGCTCGATTCAGGATGAGGGAGTTCTTATAGATAACTTTGAAATTTTTGTGCCTCAACCAAATGATGTAGGTGTAACTGCAATAACAGCACCCGTCGGTCCTAAAATACAAGGAACAAACCAGACGGTAAAAATTACTGTGAAAAACTTTGGACCAACCTCAGTAGATACCATACCGGTGCATTACAAAATCAACAATGGTCCGCCTGTAGTAGATACATTATTTGGTCCCCTGGCTTCAAATTCTTCGGCCAACTTTACGTTCAGTGTGCCATTTGTCGTGCCGGCCGGAACGGTAAATATTTGTGCTTATACCGCTTTGTCCGGCGATCCCTATAATTTTAATGATACTGTATGTACAAACAATACATTTGGACTTAAAAAAGATACGGTTACTAAATTTGATGATTTTGAAACAGACACTTTATGGTATGCTGTTTCAAATGACAATCAAACAAAATGGGAATTAGGTACTCCTAATTACGGATCAACCAATTCAGCTTATTCACCTGTTAATGCATGGGACATAAACTTAAACTCTTCTTATGGACCGAATGCTTTAGCTTATTTATACACTCAATTTTATGATCTAACCAATTCTCAACAAACCCGAATCAAATTTAAAATGAACTATAACACCCAACTCAATTTTGATGGTGTGCGCTTGGAATACAGCTTGGATACTGGTCAAACGTGGGCGACACTTGGTGTTGTAAACGACCCGTTAGGAGTCAATTGGTATAATTCTACCATAAGTGGACAACCCGGATGGAGTGGTAGCTCCGGAGGTTGGAAACATCATGAAAGATTGTCTACAAATTTAGATGGTAACCCCTCTGTGATTTTCAGGTTTGTATTTATTTCAAATGCTTCTACACAAATTGATGGTGTGTCTGTCGATGATTTTGAAGTGTTCTCACCATTACAAAAAGATTTAAAAGTAGATCAAATTATCAAACCGGTGACCGGTTGTGTTTTATCCTCAAACGAAGAAGTCAAAATACTAGTCAAAAATGTAGGGTTGGATACCATTTATAATTATAATGTCGCATATTCTGTAAATAATGGTCCGGCAATTGTTGAACCTGTCAATACACCTATTGCGCCAAATAACACTTATATACATACTTTTGCTACAAATGCCAATCTTCAAGCTTTTGGCAATTATACAATTAAGACATGGGTAAGCTCTCCTTTGGATATGAATGTCAATAACGACACATTGACAAAAGTTGTGAAAAATATTGATGGATGTGAGTTTGTGGTGAAATTGGTCATGAATAACTCTATAGATCCAAACGGATATTGGAATGTTGTTGACTCTGCAACCGGACAGATAATAAAACAAATTTATTTCCAAGGCAATTATTCTTCCAATCAAGTGGTCTATGACACCATATGTGCGGCAGATGGTCAAACAATTGCTTTCAATTTAGTGAATTCATCAACTATATATAATGTAAGCCATCAAGTATTAGGATATGATACAGTTTATCTACAGGGCACAGGTACGACATCCAATGCGTATTTCAAGAATACATGTCCTCCATTGAATTCTACCGCTTCTACCAAATTGGTTCCTGTGGGTATGACATTACCTTTGCCCCAACCATACAAGTTCCGTCTCCATTATATTAACGATGGTATTGCAGAGATTTTAACTATGTATGTTGCACTGGAGATTGATGGAATAATTCAGGAAATAGACACAATCAATTATGGTGCTCCCGGTTTGGGTTATAAAATACCTCAATATCATATTTTTGATTATAATTGGAATGCAACACCCGGATGTCATACAATTCGTGCATGGACCTATCTGCCAAACGATACATTGGATACGGAGCCAACTAAAGACACAATTGTACGTCAGGTATGTATTATTGATTCTACTTCAAATTTTCCTTATTGCAATGATTTTGAAGGTTCGATGAATCCTTGGGTGTCCTTACATTACCAAAATTTCACTGATAACACTTCCTGGAAATTGGGAGATCCTAATAAGCCGGTTTTAATGGATCCATATAATGGAAATAATTGTTGGTATACAAGTGATTCAACGTATTGGCCATTTGAGAAATCTGCTTTGTACTCGCCACTTTTCACTGTAGATAGTGGTTGTTACAAACTCAGTTTTTATCATCAATATAAAATAGTGGATATTATCAGTGACGGTGTGGTAGTAGATTATACCATCAATAAAGGTTCATCCTGGAGTGCATTAGGTCAATCAGGTGATACTGTAAATTGGTATAATAAAGCCAATGTGCCCGGGTTATCAACTTATGTTCCCGGTGTCGGTTCTATTCCTTCACCCGGATGGAATGGCAATTCTCAGGGCTGGAAATATTCTTCTCATTATATTAAGTTTAATAATGACACCAATGTTCTTTTCAGATTTAGAATAGGATCAGATTTTGATAACCATGACGAAGGATGGGCTATAGATCAAGTCTGCTTTGAGAAAGTATTTCCATGTAATCTTGGGGTAGGAATACAAGAGATTACTGTTGCCGGTCTTGAATTGGGTCAAAATTATCCTAATCCGGCCTCAGATATCACAACTATACAATTTTCTTTACCCTATAATGGTGAATATGCATTTGCCATCTACAATATGATGGGACAGTCGCTTTATGAAGAATCCGGAAATAAAGCCGGAGGGGTTTATAAAGTAGAAATAAATGTTAATGAATTCCCTAAAGGTGTATACTTCTATTCTTTGAGATTCGAAGACAGGATTTTGGTTAAAAAGATGATCATCGAGTAGTTTAAAATTTAAAAATCAAAAGATAAAAAAGCCGGTCTCTAGGCCGGCTTTTTTATTCATTAAGCTCAAATATTTTTAAGATTTAAAAAGAGGAAACTTTCTCATTAGTTTGTTCACTTCTTTTTTGATGGTTTTGATTTTTTTCTCATCATCTTTGTTTATCAAAATAGTGTCAATCCATTCAACCAATTGCGAAATTTCGTTTTTGCCAAGTCCTCTGGTGGTGATTGCCGGAGTGCCAAGACGAATTCCGGATGTTATCATGGGAGATTTGTCGTCAAAAGGAACCATGTTTTTATTGATAGTGATATCTGCCTTGATCAAGGCATTTTCGGCTTCTTTGCCGGTGATATTTTTATTTCTTAAATCTATCAACAACAGATGATTGTCTGTACCCCCTGTAAGTACATGATATCCCCTGCCAATGAATTCCTTAGCCATATGTCGGGCATTTTCAACCACATTTACACAATAATGCATATATTGCTCTGTCAATGCCTGACCGAAAGCAACGGCTTTAGCTGCAATTACGTGTTCCAATGGTCCTCCCTGAGTGCCCGGAAATACGGCAGAATCAAGCAAACTGCTCATTTTTCTTACTTCACCTTTGGAAGTTTTAATGCCCCAGGGATTTGGAAAATCTTTACCAATCATTATAACGCCGCCTCTTGGACCTCTGAGAGTTTTATGTGTTGTTGAGGTAATGATATGGCAATAGGGTAATGGATCATTGAGAATACCTTTGGCAATTAGGCCGGCGGGGTGCGATATGTCTGCCATTACCAAAGCACCTACTTCATCAGCAATTTTTCTGATTCTTTGATAATCCCAATCTCTTGAATAAGCCGATGCTCCACAAATAATCAATTTTGGTTTGATTTTGTGGGCTTTTTCTTCCAGTTCTTTATAATTTATTAATCCTGTTTCTTTTTCTACACCATAAAAATGCGGTTCATATAATTTGCCTGAGAAATTAACCGGTGAACCATGGGTAAGATGCCCGCCATGAGAAAGATTAAACCCTAAAATTTTGTCACCGGGAGAGAGAACGGCCAGCATAACAGCAGCATTTGCCTGTGCTCCTGAATGTGGTTGAACGTTTGCCCATTCGGCATTGAATAATATTTTTAATCTGTCTATGGCAAGTTGTTCTATTTTGTCAACCCATTCACATCCGCCATAATATCTCTTTCCCGGGTAACCTTCTGCATATTTGTTGGTCAACACCGAACCCATTGCTTTTAAAACATCGTTATGTACGTAATTTTCCGATGCAATTAGTTCGGCACCATCTTTTTGTCTTTTTTTTTCTTTTGCAATAAATGAAAATACCTCTTTTTCTTTCATAGATTTCATAAAAAACATATTTGGATACAAAAGAATAAAAAAAAGAAAAAAGCCCAATATTTATTTGGGCTTTTTTTTAGAAATTTTATATAAACCTAATGCAACTCCTGCAGAAATCAAAGCTGAGATACCGCCGTCTATCGGTACACAAGGCGGTGGCCAACAAGGCGGATCACTACCACCTCCACCACCGGGAGGACCTGGGGGACCGGCTGCAATTAAACTGAATGCAAATAAGCCAAACGTTAATACTATTACTATCTTAATGATTCTTGTAGTCACTTGAATACTTGTTAATTAAGCACAAAAATAATGATTTTTTTTAAAATACAATCTTATGGGTCTCGGTTTTTCCGTTGTTTTCGATATTAAGAATATAGATTGATTCGGTATTGTTCATTTTAATGGAAGATGGTATGGTCAATCTGTTTTGACCGCTTATTTGATTGGAGTATAGCAATTGTCCCAAGAGATTGTAAACAGAAATATGGTATTTATTCTTAGCATCAAGATTGTCTATTATAATGGATTCATGACCTCTATAAATGTTTACGGTATTTTTGTCGAATGTCTGGAATGATGAATATTGACTCTTTTTATTCAAAATTAAAGTGAGAGATTTTTGTTGATTTTCATTAAGATTCAATTTAACACCGGGAATGGCATTTAGATCATAAACCGTGTTATTTTCCGGGTCTTTTAATTTTATTTCGTCGTAATAAAGTGATAGATGATTTAAATTGTTCAGTCCAATTTCATAAATACCGTCAAATTTAGCTTTTACAACTAATGGAATAACAACTGATTCACCTTCAAAACAATTCAAAGCAAGATTATGATTGTCCATTGAAATTGTATAAATTTCTGGTGCAAGCAGGTTTTTTAGTTTAAGTGTAGTGGCATCAAATTCGTCAAATGAGAGTGACGCGTCTTCTGTATATCTTAAATAAGCCTGATTACGATAACCGGAAATAAGATCTTTTATGTAAATTTCTGTTTCATTGGCGAGGTATTCCCGCACATTTGCCAATACCTCGTCAGACACTAAGGGTTCCGGTGCTATAGCTTCATTGTCGTCAGAAATTCTGTAAAAATTTGATGATGCAGAGATATATTTAGAACTTTCGGTATAAGTACATGAAGGGGAAGATCCATTTGTTTGCACCCAAAATCCTTGAGAAGGCGGAATTAAAATATTGCTTCCGGAATAAAGCTTATAGGAAGAAGAAACAGCATCATAAATCCAAATCTCATTTTTAAGACCTGATTTAGATACATTATTCCAGTTAATCCATGCCTGATATGGATTTCCAAGAAAATTCCATTTCCCGGGCGTACTGTTGAGTTGTAATGAGTTCAATGTAAAGTTACCGAAATGTAAGGTGCCAATGGAATTAAACTTCCCACCATTATAGTTATTTAAATTATCGCCTAAAAATAATTCCACCCCAAAGCCAAAGGGAATTGATTGGGTAACATTGGTGACGGTATCGTATTTTTGGGCTAAATTATTCCATGTATAAACACTGTAGTAAATCGAATCACAATTTGGGTCATAGCAAGCATTGCCGTCGTTTCCATTTACGCCACTCATATAAAGTTCTTGGTCCCAGTCATTAAATGTGGTATTGGTGACAGGAGAAGCTAGGTCCGCATAATCTGCAGGGCGGGAGGAAATATAGCGTTCAACAACAAAAGTACCATATACAGCGCCATCAGAAATCACCCTTGCCGTAATATTACCACTGCTGAGTACAACGGTAGCATTTGGATTTACAGTTACACTACCACCGGCAATAACGTTCAATTCACGAACAATTTCAAAGTTTCCTGAACGGAACTCTACATCATAAGTACGTTCTCTGCGAAAATCTATGATTCTGAATATTGATGATGAGTTATTATAAATTTTTGCATTAAAATTTGCCATGTATCTAATGTAAGCAGATCCTACTACTTTCCCGCCATTATTGATGATAATGTTGCCATATACCATCAAATATACGGCAGGGTTGTTAGGAAACTTCAAAACTCCATCTATTGTCAAGTGTCTAACTTTGGTGGGGTTAGAAGCTAATGTTACCGTATGGCCGGCATTAATTTTTACATTATGATAATTGCCGGGTATGCAATTACAATCCCATGTAGAAGGATTGTCCCATGAACCAGATTTTATACTTTCAACTCCGAAGGAAATGAATGATAGGAATAAGAAGCTAAGTAAAAAAATAATTTTTTTCATAAGTTTCATTTTGTTCTATTATACGCAAATTTTATTTATTTGTTCCAATTATTACATAAAATAGCAAATTTTATTTAGGTGTTTTTTTTGTAATTATACAAGACAAAAATAATAATAGTAAATGGGGTATGTATGCCATAAAGCATATCGGCAAGAATTTGGTTTAAAAATGAAGATTTAAGGGCAATATAATTCAACGCATTTATTGATAAAATCATCAAAAAAATCATCCAAAAGAAAATTTTGAAAAACCTTATATTTTCTTGCATGTTTAATTTTTTCAATATTATTGTTGAAAAGAATGTATAAAGCCAGGTATATAAAAAATAAAAACCAACCTTCAATATAAATAAAGACCATTTGGAAAAATTTAAAAGAAATTTTGGAGGAGCTAAATAAGCATGATTGTAGGGAAATGGGGTATCATAAATAGCTGTGTTTAGCATTATGATGGTTAATTCCCTCAAGGCGTGAAGTATAAATAACATAATGATGTAAGGCAATGCTTTTTTCACTTCTTCCCTGAAATTCTTAAAAAATAATACCATAATATTACTATGGCCGAGTATACAACTATAGTAAAGGTATATTTATGGTGAAATGCCAAAGAATCGGGAGACAGATGAACTATAATGGATAATAAAACCAATCTGAGAACATTCAGTGCATTGATAATCAGATTTCCGGAAAGTAATGCAATTAATCTTGTTTTGAGATTGAGAGGATAGGCGATTAAAAAACCGCTATATACAGCCATTAATGAAAGTCCATTACAATTGAAAGCAATAGTGATACCATGAGTGCCGTCTATTCCTACACGATTGAATGTTTGAAAAACCTCAAAACCAAGTGTTTGTAATACTAATGCTGTTGCATTGATCAGATTTCTTATCAACCATTCATCTACTGGTCCGTTTGGTCTGAAAATAGTGGATTTTAAAAATAACCATAAGATATACACCAGGAATATCTTGAGTATAAAAAGTAAAATTTCAGATTTTTCTTTTATGATTTCTCTCAATTGCATAATGCAAAAAATAAAAACAACCATTATAAAAATGGTTGTTTAAAAAATTGAAACAAATCAATAAATTACTCTTCTTTTTTCTTTTTCAGTTGCCTTCTCAAAGCTTCGACCACTTCGTCCAAGGCAATTTCGAATTTTTCGCTGGTTCTTTTGGCAAAAACATCATTTCCTGGAATAGCCAGACGAATTTCTACCACTTTGTTTTCCGGAAGTTTGGTATCTTCCAGTTTCAGAAATACTTGGGCTTCGATGATATTGTCAAAAAAACGGGAAAGTTTATTGACTTTTTTTTCAATTAGTTCTATCAATTTTTTATCTGCGTCAAAATGAATTGATTGAATGTTGCATTTAATAGTTCCCATAGTTTTATTTTTTATGTTTTTTTGTTTGATCTCGGATGTGCAATTTTATAGATATTTTTTAATTTTTCATAAGAATTGTGCGTATAAATTTGAGTGGCGGCCAGATTGGCATGGCCGAGTAAATTTTTAATGGCATTGATATCGGCTCCTTCATTTAACAGGTGAGTGGCAAATGTATGTCTGAGGACATGAGGTGATTTTTTTTCGATGGTTGTGCATTTGGATAATTCGGTTTTGACGATGTTGTAAATTTGTTTAGGAGACCAGGGTTGCAATTGAGAATTAAAAAAATAATTTTCACAAGAAGATGATTTAAATTCCGGATATGCTTCATATTTTTTCAATATGTTGGTAATGGTATCAATCAGAGGGATGAATCTTTCTTTATTTCTTTTCCCCAAAACTTTGATTTTTTTCTCGGAAAGCAAGACATTGCTTTTTTTGAGTTGAATCAATTCACTTCTTCGAATACCTGTAGCATATAACAATTCTAAAATGACATATTTTTGAAATTCAAAAAAAGGCAACTGTTCGGATGGGTTGAGATTATGAAAGATATTATGGATGTCTTTTTCAGGGATAAATACAGGATTGCGTTTAGGTTTTTTGATTTGTTTTATTTTCAAACATGGATTGTGTTCGATGATATTATTTTTCCTGAGATATTTAAAAAAACTTTTCAAAGAAGAAATTTTGCGATTGACTGTGGTTTTTTTCAAACCTTTTTCTATTGATTCGGCAATCCAAGATCGGATAATCAGATGATCCACCTGCTTCCAGTGTCGAATGTCATATATTTGCAAATAATCGAGAAATTGATAAAGGTCGTTACGATAAGAATCGACGGTGAGAACAGAATACCGTTTTTCTGTCAATAAATAGTCGAAATATTTATCTAAATCCTTAGTCATAAAAAAAGTGTTTCAAAGATAAAACTTTGAAACACTTTTTCAAAGGAATTAAAAAATATTAAGATTCTTGTTGTTTTAATTTCTCGCGATGAATAGCACGCAAAATTTGTTGGCGTCTTTTGACGGATTTTTTTTCAAAAAATTGCTTTTCACGCAAGATTTTTAAAATTTGGGCTTTTTCAAACTTTTTTTTGTAACGTTTAAGCGCTTTGTCTATTGATTCGCCATCTTTAACTTGTACTATCAACATAATTTTTTGTGTTTTAGGGCTGCAAATTTATGATTTTTTTTATAAAGTAAATTAATTTTTTAAAATTTGTCTTGAAATGACAAGTTTTTGAATTTCTGAAGTACCTTCCCCGATGGTACACAGTTTGGCATCGCGGTAATATTTCTCGGCGGGATAATCTTTTGTATAGCCATATCCGCCGAATATTTGTACACCATCGGTTGCCACTTTTACGGCTACTTCAGATGCATAATATTTTGCCATGGCAGAGTATTTGGTAACTTGATCTCCTTGATCTTTGAGGTATGCGGCCTGCATGGTAAGCATTTCAGCGGCTTCTATTTCGGTGATCATATCGGCAAGCTTGAAAGCAATGGCCTGAAATTCTGAAATTTTTTTACCAAATTGCTCGCGTTCTTTTGAATATTTCAAGGCATGTTCATAGGCGCCTTTAGCTATTCCTAATGAGAGTGCTGCGATGGATATGCGTCCTCCATCCAATACTTTCATTGCTTGTATAAAACCTTCCCCAATTTCTCCAATTATATTGGATGAAGGTACCCGGCAGTTGTCAAATATCATTTCTGCAGTTTCTGAGGATCTCATTCCTAATTTGTTTTCTTTTTTGCCTCCGGAAAAGCCGGGAGTGCCTCTTTCGACGATAAATGCAGTAATTCCATGGCTGTCCAACAATTCTCCGGTTCGAGCCAGTACAACAGCCACTTCTGCCGATATTCCATGTGTGATCCAATTTTTGGCGCCATTGATAATCCAATCATCGCCATCCCGGTGGGCTACTACTTTCATTCTCAAAGCATCGGACCCTGTATTGGCTTCGGTCAATCCCCACGCGCCAATCCATTCGCCTGTGGCAAGTTTGGGAAGGTATTTTCTTTTTTGTTCTTCACTGCCAAATTGAAGAATATGGCCAGTGCATAATGAATTATGGGCTGCAACAGATAAACCGATAGAGCCACATACTTTTGCAATCTCGGAAATGATCAAAACATATTCTATGTACCCAAGTCCGGCTCCTCCATATTCTTGAGGAACCAAAACCCCCATAAATCCCAGTTGTCCCATTTTTCTGAAAAGTTCTCTTGGAAAAATTTGTTTTTCATCCCATTCCATCATGTATGGGCGAATTTCTTTTTCGGCAAAATCTCTTGCTGCTTGAGCAATCATTTTTTGATCTTCTGTCAATACAAAATCCATCTTTTTAATATTTTATTATACTGTTTATTTTTTGCGAAAATGTTTCTAATTCATAACGTCCGTTTAATGCAGAAAGTTCTATTAAAAAAGAAAACCCGGCTACTGAAGCATTGCATTTTTGGGCAAGATTTGCAGCTGCTTTTGCTGTGCCTCCTGTTGCGAGGAGGTCATCATGGATGAGCACTTTGTCTTGTTGGTTCAGAGCATCAGCATGTATTTCTATTGTGGAGGTACCGTATT
>FWWM01015014.1_pt1 | contig 11968 bp, 9 predicted proteins | sample 2228351 | NCBI WGS metagenome assembly FWWM01 (sample SAMEA103939774, study PRJEB20133) | metagenome | reverse complement strand
CGGCGAACGGTGACGCGCCGCCGGCGGCAAGGGCGGCGGGGTCGGGGCCGGCGGGCGGGGAGGCGGCACGGCCGGCGGTCGCGCCCATTCTGCCCCGCGCCCTCCTGCGGCCGGGGGGAGTGGGCGCGCCCGCCGTTGCCTTCGCGGGGCCGTCGGGAGCGGGCAAGACCACCCTTCTCGTGCAAGTGGCGGCACTGCTCGCGGCGCGCGGCCGGCGGGTCGCCTTCCTAAAGCACCACCACGGCGAGCTCGACACGGTCGGCAAGGACACCTGGCGGCTGCGGCGGGCGGGGGCCACGGCGGCCGCCCTGGCCGGGGCCGACGGTCTGGCGCTCTTCGGCCTGCGGCTCCCCCCGGAGGAGCTGGCGCGGGAACTGGCCGCCGCAGGCGGGGTCGAGTTGGTGCTGGCCGAAGGCTTTCACGCGGGTCCCTTTCCCGTGGTGCTGGTGCTGCCGGAGGAGGTGACGCGCGAGGAGGCCCTGGCCCTGTCCGGCGGCGCCGGCCGGCCGCTCCTGGCCGTGTTGGGCGGCGAGGCGGACCTGGTGCCCGACGGGGTGCGCCACTTCCGCCGGGGTGACGCCGCCGGCGTGGCGCTCTACCTGGAGGAGACCTTCCTCGGGGAAGGGGCCTGGCCGCGGCTGGCGCCGGACTGCGTGGTGTTGCCCGGAGCCGTGGTGGCGGGCCGGGTGCGGGTTGGGAGCAGGGCTAGCATCTGGTACAACGCCGTGGTGCGCGGCGACCTGGAGCCCGTCACCATCGGCCCGGAGACGAATGTGCAGGACGGGGCCGTGGTGCACGTGGACGAGGGGTTTCCCTGCACCCTTGGCGAACGCGTCACGGTGGGGCACCGGGCCGTGGTGCACGGCTGCACCGTGGGCGACGGGAGCCTCATCGGGATGGGAGCCGTGGTCCTGACCGGCGCCCGTGTGGGCGAGGGGGCCCTGGTGGCGGCGGGGGCCGTGGTGCGGGAGGGCCAGGAAATCCCCCCCGGGTGGCTGGCGGCCGGGGTGCCCGCCCGGGTGCTGCGCGAGCTGACGGAGGAGGAGCGGCGGCGCGTCGCGCGCTCGGCCGAGGCGTACGTCCGCCTGGCCTGCGGAGTCCCCGCGGGCGGGACCCAGGGCTAGCGGGGCTCGGCACGGAGTTGCAAGTGAGTCTACTTTTCCCCTAGAATAAGCCAACATGGGGCCATGGTCCCTTGGGGGGGGTGAGGTCCTCCGTGGGGCAGTTCGTCAACATCGGGCTGGGCAACGTGGTCTCGGCCAGCAGGATCGTGGCCGTGGTCAACCCCGAGTCGGGTCCCATCAAGCGCCTGGTCCGGGAGGCCAAGGAGTCGGGTCGCCTCATTGACGCCACGGTGGGCCGGCGGACCCGTGCCGTCATCGTCACCGACAGCGACCACGTAATTCTCTCGCCTGTCCAGCCGGAGACGGTGGCGGCGCGGCTCAACGGCCGGGAGCAGGCCGGCTGGATGGAGGCCGCCAGGGCGTAGGCGGATCGGCAGGCCTGACTCGCAGGACGGGATCTTGCCTTCTCCCGGGTTCAGGACGTATACTTGGAGCTTGTCGTGAGGTCACGCCGGCCTTTTCCGGCCACGGGAGGGGGACGCCGTGGACCTGGAGCCGACCCTGGACGAGCTCCTGGAGCACGTGGACAGCAAGTACACCATGGTGGTGGCCGCCGCCAAGCGGGCCCGGCAGCTCATGGAGGGCCAGCCCAGCACCATCAGGCCCCATTCGGTCAAGCCCGTCGGCGTCGCCCTCGAGGAGCTGGCGGCGGGCACGCTGCGCTACGAGCGCACGCGCACCGGCATCAAGTAACGCCGCCATGTACGCTGCGGTGGCGGTGGACATCGCCGCCGGAGGCGCCGACAGGCTGTACCACTACGCCCTGCCCGACGATCTGCGGGGAATCGTCCGTCCCGGTCACCTGGTGCTGGTGCCCTTCGGTCGCCGGCAGGTGGCGGGAGTGGTGGCTGCCCTTGTCTCCCAGGCGGACGTGGAAGAGGTCAAACCCGTCCTGCGGCTCCTGGAGCCGGAGCCGGTGCTGCTGCCGCCGCAGATAGCCCTGGCCGAGTGGCTGGCGGCTCACGTCCTGTGCCACCGGGCGGCGGCGCTGCGCTGCTTTCTGCCCCCCGGCTGGAGGCGCGGCGCGGCCCGGCCCCTGTGGCGGCGCGTGTTGCGCCTGGATCCGCGGGCGGATGATGCCGGCGGCGACGCGGCCGCTCTCACCCCTCGCCAGCGGGCCGTGCTGGATTTCCTGCGCCGCTACGGCGGTTCCCCCCCGACCAGGGCGCAACTGGCCCGGGCGGCGGGGGTCAGCCCCGCCGTGGTGGCGGCCCTCGTCGGGAGGGGGTTCCTCCGCGAGGAACGGGTTCCGGCCGCGCGGCGGCCCGCGGCGCCCGCCCTGGCGCCGGAGGCAGCCCCGCCCCTCCTGACGCCCGAGCAGGAGGAGGCCGTGGCGGCCGTCGTCCCGGCCGTGAAGGGGGGCGCGCCGGACGGACCCTCCGGCTTCCTCCTCTTTGGAGTAACGGGGAGCGGCAAGACGGAGGTCTATCTGCGGGCCATCGAGGCGGGCCTGGGGGCGGGGCGGCGAGCCGTCGTCCTCGTGCCCGAGATCGCCCTCACCCCGCAGCTCATGTCCGTCTTCCGCGGCCGCTTCGGCGACAAGGTGGCCGTTCTGCACAGCGCCCTCTCGCCGGGCGAGCGCTTCGACGAATGGGAGAGGATCCGCGCGGGCCGGGTGGACGTGGTCCTGGGCGCCCGGTCCGCCCTCTTCGCGCCCCTGCCCGACCTGGGTCTCATCGTCCTGGACGAGGAGCACGAGTCCACCTACAAGCAGGAGGAGTCCCCCCGCTACCACGCCCGCACCGTGGCGGCGGCCCGGGCCGAGCTGGAGGGGGCGACCCTGCTCCTTGGCAGCGCCACGCCTTCCCTGGAGACCTTTCACGCGGCCCGGACGGGACGTTTGCGGCTCCTGGAGCTGCCCCGGCGGGTGGACGGCCGTCCCCTGCCCGCCGTGCGGATCGTGGACATGCGCAAGGAGCTGGAGCAGGGCTGGCGCGGCATCCTGAGCCGCCCTCTGGTGGAGGCCGTCCGCGAGCGCCTGGCGCGCCGGGAGCAGGTCATCCTCTTCCTCAACCGGCGGGGCTTCCATACCTTCGTCCTCTGCCGCGAATGCGGGGAGGCGGTGCGGTGCCCCCACTGCGATGTCTCCCTGGCTCTGCACCTCCTTGGCGCGGCGGGCGTGTCGCCGGCGGGAGCGGAGCCGGTGCCGCCGGGCGCAGGGGGACGCGGGGCGTCAGGCTTCGGGCCGGTGCCTCCCCTCCGCTGCCATTACTGCGGCTTTGAGCGCCGCCCGCCCGAGACCTGCCCCAACTGCGGCGGCCGGCGCATCCGCTACTACGGCACCGGCACCCAGCGGGTGGAGGAGGCGGTGCGGGACCACTTCCCCGGGGCGCGCGTCCTGCGCATGGACCAGGACACCACGGCGCGCAAGGGCTCCCACCAGCGCATCTACGAGCAGTTTCGCCGGGGGGAGGCCGACGTCCTGGTGGGCACCCAGATGATCGCCAAGGGCTGGGACGTGCCGGGCGTGACCCTGGTGGGCATCGTCAACGGCGACACGGCCCTGCACCTGCCCGACTTTCGGGCCGGGGAGCGGACCTTTCAACTGGTCACCCAGGTGGCCGGCCGGGCGGGACGCGGCGACGAGCCGGGGGAGGTGCTCCTGCAGACCTACTCCCCCGACGACCCCGTCATCCGCCTGGCGGCGGCCCAGGACTACGTGGCCTTCTACGAGGAGGAGGTGGCCGTGCGCCGGGCCGGGGGCTACCCGCCCTTTGCCGCCCTGCTGCGCGCCGTGGTGAGCCATCCCGGAGAGGACGAGGCCCGGCGCCTGGCTTCCCTCCTGGTGGAGGAAGCCGTGGCCCACGGGGCCGCGCGCGCCGACGGGCTGGCCGGGCCGGTGGGCGGTGGGGTGATCTGCGTCGGTCCCACGGCGGCACCCCTGAGGCGATTGCAGGGGAGGTATCGCTGGCAGGCCATCCTCAAGAGCGGCGACGAGGCGGCCCTCCTCGAGCTGGGCCGTGCCCTGCTCGGGCTGGAACGCCGGTGCGACCGCGCCGGCGCCCGCCTCGCGCTGGACCCGGACCCGCGGCAAATGCTGTAGGCGGGCCGTCCCCCGCCGGTGAGCGGCGTTTGCCACCGGCGGCGCGAGGCGGCACAATTCGCCTTGGGCGGCGCGGCCGCCCGGTGAAAGCCTTGTCCGAGACGCGGGTGCGAGAATTCGCCGCCGGCGGGGCCGGTGGACCCTCGCCCGGGCGGGAGGTGGCGCGAGGAGGCGAGACCGGGGCCGCCCCGGCGCCCCGGCGGGAAGAGGGGTCCGGTCGGCGGGCGGGACCGCCGGTCGGCGGGCGGGTGCTGGAGATCAGGCTGATGGGCGACCCTGTGCTGCGGCGCCGAGCCAAGCCGGTGCCGCGCGTCACGTCCTCGCTCCGGTCCCTGGCGGCCGACATGCTGGCCACCATGTACGCCAGCGACGGGGTGGGGCTGGCGGCTCCCCAGGTGGGCGTCTCCCGCCGTCTCATCGTGCTGGACGTGGGCGAGGGGCCCGTGGTCCTGTTCAACCCCGAGATCCTCCACCGCGAGGGGGAGGAGGTGGGCACCGAGGGCTGCCTCAGCGTGCCGGGCAAGGCGGGCGAGGTCCGGCGCGCGGCCCGGGTGCGGGTACGGGGCCTGGACGGCGAAGGGCGGACCGTCTGGCACGAGGCCGAGGGACTCTTTGCCCGGGCCTTGCAGCACGAGGTGGATCACCTGGACGGCGTCCTCTTCGTGGACCGGGCCGAGAGGGTTTGGGACGTGCCGCCGGAAACCACTCTGCGCCTGGTCTTCTTCGGCACGCCCGGCTTTGGCGCCACGGTGCTCCAGGAGCTGCTGGCGGCCGACTGCCGCGTGGTGGCGGTGGTGACAGGGCCCGACCGGCCCCGGGGCAGGGGAGGTCGGGTGCTGCCTTCCCCCGTCAAGGAAGCCGCGGCCGCGGCGGGCCTGCCCGTCCTCCAACCCGCGTCCCCGGGCGAAGCCGGCTTCCTGGCGGAGGTGGCGGCGCTCCGGCCCGACGTGCTGGTGACGGCCGCCTACGGCCGCCTGCTGCCGCCGGAACTGCTGGCCTTGCCGCGGCTGGCGGCCCTCAACGTCCACCCCTCGCTGCTGCCGGCCTACCGGGGGCCGGCCCCCGTTCTCCGCGCCCTGCTGGACGGGGCGGAGCGGACGGGGGTCACCATCATGCGGATGACGGAGCAGCTGGACGCCGGCGACATCGTGTTGCAGCGGGAGGTGGAGGTGGAGCCGGAGGAGGACCGCGGGAGCCTCGAGGCACGGCTTGCCCGGGAAGGAGCGCGGCTCCTGGTCCAAACCCTTCGGCTCCTGGCGGGCGGCGAGCTGCCCCTGCGGCCCCAGCGGGCGGAGGAGGCCACCTACGCCCCCGCCCTGCGCCCGGGGGAGGAAAGGCTCGACTGGACGGAGCCGGCCGGGCGCGTGGTGAACCGGGTTCGCGCCCTGTCACCCGAGCCGGGGGCGCACACCTTCTTCCGCGGGCGGCGCCTCCTGATCCTGGCGGCCTCTCCGGCGGAGGAGGCCGCGTCGCCGGCGGAGCCGGGTTCCGTCCTGGAGGTGCGGCCGCGCGAGGGGTTCGTGGTGGCGGCGGGGACGGGCTCGGTCCTCGTGCGCCTGGTCAAGCCCGAGGGCGGGCGCGCCATGGCGGCGGCCGATTTCGTCAACGGGGCGCGGCTGCGCGTCGGCGAGCGCCTGGGCGCGTGAAGGGATAGAGCCGCGCGGCGCGCGTTTTTGGCAAGGGCTTCCGTGGGCGGCCGTGGCTGCGGTGCTATACTACCCGCGGGAAAGAGCGGCCATGCCCAAAGTCTGCCTCAAAGAGATGGATCAGGCGGCGATGCGGTCCTTCCTCGCCTCCCTGGGCGAACCCGCCTATCGCGGCGACCAGCTCTTCCGTTGGTTGCACCGGCGGGCCGCGGCTTCCTGGGAGGAGATGAGCGACCTGCCCCGCGCCCTGCGGGAACGCCTCGCCGAAGTGGCCGATCTGGGCGTTTTGCCGGTGCGGGAGCGTCTCCTCGATCCCGGCGACGGCACCCTCAAGCTGGCCCTGGAGCTCCCCGAGGGAGACGTGATCGAGACGGTGGGTCTCCGTTACCGCCACGGTCTGACGGCCTGCGTCTCAAGCCAGGCGGGCTGCCGTATGGGGTGCGCCTTTTGCGCCTCCACGGTGGGGGGGCTCTCGCGCAACCTGACGGCGGCGGAGATGGTGGAGCAGGTGCTGGCGGTCGCCCGGTCCCTGGGCGAGCGGGTGAGCCGCGTGGTGGTCATGGGGATGGGGGAGCCGCTGGAAAATTACGATAACCTAGTGCGCTTCCTGCGCCTGATCCACGAGCCGGAGGGGTTGGGGATCGGCTACCGGCGCGTCACCGTTTCCACCTGCGGCCTCGTGCCGGCCATGGACCGCCTGGCCGCCGAGGGGCTCCCGGTGACCCTGGCCCTGTCCCTGCACGCTCCCAACGACCAGGTGCGGCGCCGGCTCATGCCGGTGGCGCGGCTGCATCCCCTGGCGGAGGTGCTGGCGGCCGCCAGGCGCTACGCCGAGCGGACGGGCCGGCGCGTGACCTGCGAGTATGCCTTGGTGGAGGGTGTCAACGACCTGCCGGAGCTGGCGCGGGAGCTGGCCCGGGTCTGCCGCGGCTTCCCCGTGCACGTGAACCTCATTCCGCTGAACCCGGCGGGGCGCGGCCTCACCCCCTCGCCCCCCGAACGGGTGGAAGAGTTCCGCCGTATCCTGGAGCGGTCGGGCGTGCCCGTCACGGTGCGGCGGGAACTGGGCCTCGGCATCGCCGCGGCCTGCGGGCAGCTCCGCCGGCGCCTGCGCGGTGCGCCGTCCGTGTCCGACGGGCGCGGTGCCGCCTCGCGGACCGAAGAGCCGGCTGCGGCTGCGCGGACCGAGGAACCGGCCGCGGAGCAGGTGGGTGCGCCCGCGGGCGCGCCGGGCGGTGACGGCTGAGATGCGCTTTTGGGCCGCCACCCACGTGGGTCTGGTCCGTCCGCGGAACGAGGACGGGTACCTGGCGTGGGGCGACGCCGGTCGGCGCTGCGGGTTCTTCGCCGTGGCCGACGGCCTGGGGGGGCACACGGCCGGCGAGGTGGCCAGCCGCACGGCCCTAGAGGCGGCCGACGCCTGGGCCCGCCGCGGACTCAGGTCCCTGGGCCTGCTGCCGCCGCGCGCTCGGGGGGCGGACCCGGCGGACGGTGCTTCGGCGCCGGCCGGAACGGCGGCCAGGACTGCGGGACGCGAGGCGGCGCCGGCCGGATCGGAGGCGGCGCCGGCCGCGGATTCCCTGGAGAGGCTCCTCCGCCGCCTCATCCGGCTGGCCAACAGGCGCGTTTTTCGCCTGGCCAGGTCCCGCCCCGAGTTGGCGGGCATGGGCACGACGCTCACCGCCCTGCTGGTGGCGGCGCCGTGGCTGGCCGTGGCCCACGTGGGCGACAGCCGCGCCTACCTCCTGCGAGGCGGGCGGGTACGGCAGCTCACCAGCGATCACTCGCTGGCGGAGGAGATGGTTCGCACAGGCGAGCTGAGCGAGGGCGAGGCGCGGGTGCACCCGCAGCGCCACTACCTCACCCGCGCTCTGGGCGTGGAGGCGCGCGTGGAGCCAGACCTCCTGGTCCTGCCATACCGGGGCGGCGACCTCCTGGTTCTGGCCACCGACGGCGTGACGCGCCTCCTCGGTCCCGAGGAGATGGCCGCCGCCGTCCTGGCCGCCAGGCGCGAGGGGGCCGCGCCGGCCCAGCGACTGGTAGCCCTCGCCAACGAACGGGGCGGCTACGACAACGCCACGTGCGTGGTGGTGGAGTTGGGTTGATCGGGCAACTGCTGAGCGGCCGCTACGAGATTCTCGACCGGCTTGGCGGAGGCGGGATGTCGGTGGTGTACCGGGCCCGCGACAACTACCTGGGCCGCCTTGTCTCGATAAAGGTGCTCCGCCAGCAGTTCACGGCCGATCCGGCCTTCCTCGAGCGTTTCCGCCGCGAGGCGCGGGCGGTGGCGGCCCTCTCCCATCCCAACGTGGTCTCCCTCTACGACGTGGGCCAGCAGGGCGACTGCCACTACCTGGTGATGGAGTACGTGGAGGGGGAAACCCTGCGGGAGAAAATCCAGCGGGAAGGGCATCTCCCGCCGGAGGAGGCCGTCCGGATCGGCGTCCAGGTCCTGGCCGCCTTGGGCCACGCCCACGCGCGGCGCGTCGTCCATCGGGACGTCAAGCCCCACAACATCCTCCTCACGCACGAGGGCCTGGTCAAGGTCACCGACTTCGGCATCGCCCAGGCCGCCGGCTGGTCCACCCTGGTCCACACGGGTACCGTCATCGGGTCGGCCCACTACTTCTCTCCCGAGCAGGCCAGGGGCCAGCCCGTGGACGCGCGCTCGGACCTCTATTCCTTTGGGGTGGTGCTCTACGAGATGCTGGCCGGCAGGGTCCCCTTCGATGGGGAGAATCCGGTGGCCGTGGCGGTCAAGCACGTTCAGGAGGAGCCCACGCCCCTGCGCGCCCTCAACCCCCGGGTGCCGGCCGAGTTGGAGGCCGCCGTGGCACGGGCGCTGGCTAAGGACCCGGCGCGCCGGTTCACCTCGGCCGGGCAATTCACCCAGGCCCTGCTGCGCGGTCAGCCCATGAGCGGGACCCGCTGGCAGGAGGACACCATCGTCTTGAGGGAACGGGCGGGGGTTCGCCCATCGGCCGGTCCTGATCCGGCCAACCCTGGGGCGGGGCCGGCGGTCTCCGCCGGGGACGGACCGCTCGGCGGCTCCGCGGCGGCGTCGGCCTCCGCCGGGGACGGACCGCCCGGCGGTGCCGGGGCGGCGTCGGCCTCCGGCGGGGCGGCGGATCCGCCGGAGAAGGACGGCGAGGCGTCCGCAGGCCGGCGCTGGATCTTCGTCGGCCTGACGGCGCTCCTCCTGGCCCTGGGCGCGGCCGGCTGGGGCGGGTACGCCGTGTGGCGGTGGTTCCAGGTGCCCGTGGTCAAGGTGCCCGACGTGCGCCGCCTGAGTCTCACCGAGGCCAGCCGCACCTTGCGGGACAGGGGCCTCACCTCCGAGGTGGTGGCGGAGCGCCAGAGCAACGACCTCCCGGCCAACTTCGTTCTCGACCAGGATCCGCCGGCGGGCGAGGAGGTCAAGGCCGGCCGGACCGTCAGCCTGGTGGTCTCCAAGGGGCCGGAGCTGGTGACGGTGCCCGATGTGCGGGGACGCCACCGGCAGGAGGCGGCGAACCTCCTGGAGAACGCGGGGCTCGGCGTGGACGTGTCGGAGCGCTACGACGAGACGGTGGCGCAGGGATACGTCATCGAGCAGCAGCCCGGGCGGGGGACCCGCGTGGCGGGCGGCTCGCGGGTCTACCTGGTTGTCAGCAAGGGGCCGCCGCCCCCGCCCTTCCCCATGCCCGATCTGGTGGGCTCCAGCGTGGAGGACGCCCGGCGGACCCTGGATCAGGCGCGGCTCCGCGTGGGGCGCGTCACCTCGACGCTGTCGGGCTTCCCCGCGGGTCTGGTGGCGGAGCAGAGCCCGGCGGCGGGTCTCCGCGTCCGGGAGGGTGAGGCCGTGGACCTGGTCGTCAGCCAGGGCTGCGCCGCTACCGCCACCCGCACCATCACGGTGCCGGCCGATGCCACAGACGCGGTCACCATGCGGGTGCGGGTTGGCGACCGTTACGGCGAACGGGTGGTGCAGGAGGGCCTGCACCCGCCGGGCGAGGTTTTCCAGGTGGACGTTTGCTGGGACGGGGTCCTGGCGCGGCTGGTGGTGGAGGCCAACGGCCAGGTCCTGAGCGAGGAGGTGCTGGCGCCGGAGCGGTGAGCGACGGCGACGTGGGCCGGGAGCGGCCGGTCCCGCGGGCGGGGCTGGTCGTCAAGGGCTACAACGTCTGGTATGACGTGGACGTGGGGGGAGAGGTGCTTCCCTGCCGGCTGCGGGGACGGCTCCGCCTGGCACCCCGGGGCGCGCGCCCGGACGCGGGGGGGCGCGGCGCGGACGCGGCGGCGGACCTGCCCGCCCCCGTGTTGGTGGGCGACCGGGTCAGGGTGAACCTGGCCGGGGACGGGACGGGCGTCATCGAGGAGGTCCTGCCCCGGCGGCGCGTCTACCGGCGCCCGCCCGTGGCCAACGTGGACCTGGTCGTAGTGGTGGCTTCCCTCGCCCTTCCGCCCCTCAACCTGCCTCTGGTGGACCGGCTCCTGGTGAGAGCCTGCGCCGAGGGCTTGGACGCCGTCCTCTGTCTCAACAAGGCGGATCTCGTGGCAGCCGAGGCGGCGGAGGACACCGCCCGCGTGTATCGCCGGGCGGGGTATGCCGTCTGTGTCACGGTGGCCACGGAGGGGCGCGGGCTGGTGGAGCTGGCCGGCCTTTTACGCGACCGGGTCGCCGTGGTGGCGGGACCCAGCGGCACGGGCAAGAGCACCCTCCTCAACGGTTTGCTCGGCGAGCGCCGCTTGGCCACCGGAGGCCTCGGGCGCATAGGCGGGAGGCACACCACGCGCCACGTGGAGCTTCTGCCTCTGCCCGGCGGAGGCCACGTCGTGGACGGTCCCGGCTTCTCGCGCCTGGACGTGAGGGGGGTGGAGCCGGCCAGGGTGGGGGCCTGCTATCCCGAGTTTGCCCGCCTGGCGCCGGGCTGCCGCTTTGGCGGTTGCCTCCATCACCGGGAACCCGGCTGCGCCGTGCGGGCCGCCGTGGAAGCCGGCCAGGTGGATGGCGGGCGATACCGGCGGTACCTGGACCTGCTGGCCGAGGCGGCCGGTTCGTGAGCGTCCGGGAGTTGCGCCTGAGACCGGGAGAAGTTTGGGCGCAGCTCGGCAGCGAGGACGTAGTCCTAACTTCCAACGGCAAGACTATCGCCCTTCTTACCGGTATCCGTGAGGACGACCTCTGGGACGCCCTCGACGCCCTCCGCCGAGCGCGCGCCCTGGTGGCCCTGGATAGGATTCACCGGCACTCCGCCCGCCAGGGGACGGAGCGACTGACGGACGAAGAAATCGAGGCGGAGATCCGGGCGGCGCGGGGCCACCCGGCTGCCGCCTATCCTCTACCTCTTGTTCTGCCCGACCCGGACGATGCGGTCTTTCTCGAGGCCGCCCTGGCCTCGGGAGCGGACGCCGTGATCACGGGAAACAGCAACGATTATCCCCCTGAGCGGTGCCACGGGATGCGGGTGATGACGCCGGCCCGGTTTATCCAGTGGTGGGGAGAGGCGGCGCAAGGTTAGCGGCGCCGGTGGCGGGTGGCCGGGGCCCGGCATATATTGCGTTGCCGCCGGCGTCCCGCCCGGCGGGGGGGATCCGCGCCTTGCGCATGCGCCTTGGAACCCTGTCCGGACCCACGGTCGTTACTCTGGGGCGCCTGGCGGGCGCCCTTCTGGTCCTGGCGGGTGCGTACCTGGTGGCCAGGTCTTTGCCCGGTTGGTTTTGGGCGGCCTTGATCGGAGCCGCTCTGCTGGCGGCGGGATGGCGCCTGGTGTCGGCCAGGTGACGGTTACGGGGGACGCACCCCTCGGCGCGCGAGTGGCGCCTCCGGGCCCAGGCCCGGCGGCGCTCCGCCTCCGCCCGGTACCGCCGCCGAGGGCGAGGGGTGGCCTCAAGCGGGGGTGAGCTCGATGCGGATCGTCGTGTTGCGCCTGCCGGGCGTTCTGGCGCGTTTCGTGCGGCGCTTCCTGCGCAGCCGCTGAAGCTAAGAGACCGTGGTCCCGAAGGCGCCACCGCGTGCGCGCCGCGGGCGGCGCCGCGCGGAAGCGGCGACGACGCCCCGCGGCGCGGGCGCCGCACCGCCGTTGTGCCGTGCCGGTATGAGTAAAGTTGTTTCGGGGGAAGAGGGATCCCCCGAGGATGAGGTGGAAGGAAAGAGAGGCCTCGTTCCTGAAGTG
>FWWM01015009.1_pt1 | contig 11973 bp, 5 predicted proteins | sample 2228351 | NCBI WGS metagenome assembly FWWM01 (sample SAMEA103939774, study PRJEB20133) | metagenome | reverse complement strand
CGCCGCCACTTTTGGTTGGAACCCGATAGCTTTCATAATAGCCTCGTATGTATTAATGTTTTCTTTGTCCAAGATCGGGTTGCCTGAACGTGTGCGGATACCGTACATTGACCACATGAGGGCGTACATCATGTTGCGGAATCCAATTGGTGCCATGTATGCGAGACCTTTCCAAGTGTTGTACGACCCATCTGGGTAGCTGGTAATCAAATCTAGCCCGCGAACAATGCTACCAAGAGTATTACCAAACGCTCCAAGCGTGAGTTTGACTGTACTTTCGAGGTAATCGTCGTAAGATTTGAACAGGTCTGTGACGTAGGCATCCTCGAATGGCATAATGCCGCCGATGTTAGCTAGCCCAAATCGGGCACTTACGTCAAGGCGTAGCAACATGGTAGCAAGACCGCCGGATACGAAGTCAGCAAAGATGTTATCGCCGAGGGCTTTACGGATACGATAATCCATACCAGCGCTTGTGCTCATAGCCTTCATCTTTTCACATTCGGCTTCGTCGCCGCAGGCGAGCCCAACCGCCCACAAAAGCGCCATCATCGGCCCAATCAACGGTAGACCACGGATGCCAAACAATACCATCGTATGCAGCATAAGTCGCGTAAACATACGCCGATACATTTGTCGTTCTTCTTCCGTGGTCAATTCTTTGCTAAGACTATACTTAGCGAGTTTAATTAGCGTGCGAAGCAAAATATGCGAGTAGTACCGGAACTGCATAGCCAGTTTAAAAAGTATGTTTCTGCTGGCAAACCACGTGGGGCGAGATGTCGCCGAGTAGTTACCGTGTGCGTCCTGAATGATCATCAGCGCTTTCTCAAGTAGCTCATTTTTTTGGCTAGGTGTTAGCGCTTTGCGATCGAGGTTACCGACCTCGATGAGTGATTCAATCGTGGCAATCGCCGCAGCAGACCGGTTGGCCACCTCAATGGCTTGGCTAAGATTACGCCCGGCGACTGGAAGTTTAGAAAACGCTGTCAAGACACGTCGGGTAACGGTTCGACGACCCAAGACACCGATGGCAGCGTCGATGTCCCCCATGTCTACGTTCAACCCCATATCGAGAAGACCGCGACGGTTCAGTGTGTCGATAACGGTTGTCAAAAACTCGGCGTAGTCGCTACCATACTTAGCGCTGAACTGCGCTTTGATAGTCTTCTTGACGTTCTCCTGAGAAAGAAGCAGTTTGTAGTCGTCTGTTGTGATCTTGTCTCCGCGCTTCATCTTTTCGATGATGAGCTTTTCGAACTCTTTGGAAGTCTTTGCAACCGCCGGGGCTGTAATCTTTAGTGCCTCATGGAGCTTCGAGAGAGCGCGGGCTTCACCGACGAACTTGAATTCCTTGCCGACTTTCCACCCAAGTCCACCAATCAGCGGCGCAGCAACGATGTGGTTCTGAAGAGCATTACCAAAGTAATAGCTTGGGTTTGTCGTCAATGTCCACACACTCGATGCGGTCAAAATTCCTTCAACGACAGGCTGAACTTCTTCTCGCGACCGCAGTTGGTTCCACCGTTTGACGATGGTGTTAACGTAGGCCGCAGCAAGCTCACGGTCTTTATCGTCGAGGATCGGGAACGGGCGTTTGGCTTCTTCTTGTAGGCGTGCAACGAGTTCCTCGATGGTTGCGTTGTATTTCATCGCCGCTACATAGTTGGCGGTTTCCCGGATATACTGGCTAACCGAATGCGGCAAGTACGAGTGGATATATCCAAACACGTTTTTGGCGTGTTTCTTGTTCTGAACCGTAATCATGTCCGAATACATAGACAGGTACATACGATGGACGATGTTCTCCATCGCAGCTTTGGCGTTCTGATCGTCTGTCTTCGTAGAACGAATAAGCGCAAGAATCGACGCCAAAGACTCACTGGTAATTCGGCTTCGTTCCAGAGCCTCCGTTTGGTCGAGCGCTTCTAGAATAATGTTAGTCGGGTTACCACCCGGTTCAGACAACGCGTTCTGGAGTCGCTCTTGGATACTCGTGCGTTCTGCGCGGGTCAGGAACGAAAAGACCGCGTAATGGTCGGCGTCACGTTTAAGAATGGCGATTGTTTCGCTTAACTTGAGATTATCCCACGCTTCTTTATCCTGCGCGGCAAGAACCAACGAATCTACGTCGGTACCAATCGTATTACGTATGGTATCGACTGTATCAGCGTATTCACCAGCAGCCTCATCAGTTAGAGACTCAAGCTCATGAAATGCGCGCTCAGCGCGTGCTCGAATCCGTAGTTTTACTTCATCCGATTTTGCTTTGTCGAGCCCGCCTTCCCTGAGCGCATCCACATACTCGGCGCGGGCTATCATCATAAATTCAAAGAACCGGTAAAGCTGAGATTTAGCAATAAGGAAGTGGTCGCCCACCCGGACATGCGGAACGTAAGGCACAGTCCTATTTTGGTACGTGCCGATCATCTTATTGAATTCCTGGATGGTCTGTTTGTGGGTGTCGATGATGGTGTTCAACGCCTTGACCACATCTTTGACATCAGCGTTTTTACCGAGCTTCAAGCCACCCGGAATTCGACGGGTGATCTGCCAAACGCTTTCTGGGATGGCGCTAGCGTCACTATCGTTTTCAAGAACCCCGCTAGCTAATAGCGCTTCGATCTGCTTTAGCGCCTTTTCCGCGTGATACAGAGCGGTTTGGATCGGCTTGAGACGATCTTTGATTGCTTCCTGAGCCCTTTTATCCACTTCGTGAAGCTCGCGGAAAATCATCTCGATAGCCGCAGCAGCCCGCCGAGCTTGGTTAGCTTCATCTTCGGGCAACTTTTTACCATCCGCAGACAACCCATTTTTCAGATTGTTAAACCGCCACGCAACCAACATGGAGCTAACGGGTTTACCATTTTTATGCAGCATGTTTCCATGCGCGATTTGATTGTCGATGGACTTCCTGACTTCTTTCAAAAACTGAATTTTCTTCATCAAAAACGCGTCTTCTTTCGGGTTATAGTTTATGTTGTTCCGTTTCTTATCTGCTATGTAAGCTTTGATACGTTCCTCAGACCAGATCGCCGGATGCCAATCAGATGGGTCAAACGCCCACAACTCGTACCGACGCATCCATGTAGCGATCTTGGTAACCTCTTCACGATACTTGTCATCAAGACTCGCCAGCATGTGCTGAATCGCATCATCTGTAAACATGATGCTTTTGGCTTCTTCGCTACGCCGCGTAATAGCTTCATAAAAAAGCCTGATGCTCGGAAGAAGTTGACTATCTTCTTCGAGTGTTACTGTGTTTGTTCTCGCAGCGTGCGTGGTTTTTCTGGTAACTTCATCAACCAGGTTCTCCAGCGTATTGGTAGAAATGTCAAGACGGCGGATAAGAGAAGTAGGCATTAACTCACGGAGGAAGTCGGCTGCTGTCCGACGCGACGCTTTACCGGTTATCGATTGCCCGATAATAGTCTCTTCGTCCGGCTTTTCTGGCGCTACAGAATAAAGAGGAGACCGGGCACTAACAGCATGCGCACCACCATCGTATTCTGCGCCATAGCCGCCTTCGGTAATCAAGCGGCCAACCATGCCATCGACGATTTCTTTCAGGTGCTCGGCGACGAACTGTGGTTTGATCTTTAGCCCGGCCTTATTAAGCAGATTGATCACCCAGCGAATAATGCGTTGGAGTAACGACGGTTTTTCCGTAGCAGCGTAAGTCTGCTCCACATAGTTAGCGACGAGTTCGCGGGTGTAGCGGTCGGCGTAGTCGAGGTCATACTTTTGTACACCAGAGGCGTTAATCGAGCGCTCGGCGGCCTCGACCGCTGCGGTAGCAGCTTTGTCTCCCTTTTTGTAGAGAAGCAGAATTTCGCTGGCGAAGTTAGCGAAGTCTTTCGCATCTAAGTACCGCTCAGCCGCAACGTGCACACCGAGTTCGTGGGCCAGCACACTAGCTTCGTCGCCCTTGGCGATGTTCTTGGTGACGAGATATACCTTGCCACCATATACCAACCCAGCCGCATTTTTTGGTACCGGGATACCAAGGTGCTTGGACAGCGTTTCAGGCGAGCTAAAGATGTGGACGAACGGTAGGTTGCGAACCCCCGTCATCCGCTTGATAGCGTCGCGCATCCGCACCGGATCAGTCGGCGTTTCGACGACTTTTTTGCTGACTGTAAATTCAGGGATAGACTCGATGACTTTACGCCACGTCTCGCCGAGCGCTTCTCGCGCTAGGGCCTCTTCCTCATCGGTCGGTTTTCCTTCGACGAGCTTCCGCTTGAGATCGTATGGAAGAGCGATTTTCGGCTGAATGTCGCCATTTCTTTTTGCGCGCTCCACCGCCTGGTTATACATGCTAACCAGCTTGATCCCACGCTTAAACGGCGTGTCAGCATGTGGATCGCTCTCAAACTTGTCGTTGATAAGTTTGGTTACTAGGCGAATTAGTTTAGCATATCCTTCGTCGAATGTAGTCTGATCGTCGGATACGAGGTCTTTTCTTATGTCGTTGTCAAATACCTCAAAGACGCTATCAACGACCTCACCTTTGTCACCATAGCCGAGCGATTCAAGAAGTCCAATAAGGCTCGACTCAATGTTGGCGTCCAAATACCTACGCGCTTCCTTATCACCGTCTTTCTTAACGATTTCGTGAAGCTCGTCGACAAGTGAGCGAACATCATCTGCGGCGTCTGCCACAGCTTGTTCGTCAACATCCTTTTGTCTTTCTTCAATCTTTTTTAGCTCAGCGTTTTTGCTAGTCTGTTTCGCGAGTTCGCCTATTTCTTCCTGCAAATCTTTATCGAGCGTAACCTTTTTAACTGCTTTTTTGATTGGCCCAACCAACTCGGCAGCATAACTATTAATGGTATCACTTCTCTGGTCTTTATTTGACACGACCCTATTGGCTTCTTCAGCTGTCTTTCCATCCGCGACAAGAACTTTAGCCAGCGTAATAAGGTGGTTCTTTATCGATTCTTCTGTTATCATCTGATCACTGAGACGATCCGCAAAGTCTTTTAGTATTTCGGATAATTCGTCTTCAGCGAACGCCGCCTTGTTCCTTATGCGTGTAACGACGGCTTCTGCGTAGAGTTCATCCAGCCGTGCGCCCTGCGAGGCAACGGATTGGTTTTCGTATTCTATAGACGCACTATCCCCGTCAGTTTCGTCATAAATGATTTCTTGGTCTGACGGACGATCCAAGCCTTCTTTTGCGGGCTCTACGTTTCGGCGGGATTCCGGTTTTTTAAACAAGTCTCGGAGTTTACTCAGTGGAGCTTCTTTATTACCGCCGTCGAATGACATCTTTCTATTTACATTGCGCAGATACGAACGAAGGTTGTTTTCGTCTGCCTCACTCAAATCACCAAACAGATCTTTGTACGCCTTGATGTAATGCCCAATATAGGATGCTCGTTCGTCGATGGAACGCTTACCTACTTTTTTCTCGACCGAACCCGTCCCACTTTTCTCGGCAAGTGCATTAGCACGCCCAAGAGCAATCGCGTACTTAATCTTCTTCGGTACGCTCGTCAGCGAAATAGATTCATACTCCTGTCCAGCCAGTTCAGCAAAATCAAGTTTCTCGTTTCCTGCGTCTTCTCTAGCAACTTTCATGAAGTCGTCAATCGAAGATACCGATACTTCCTTCTTATCCAACTTCCTGAATTTAATCGTGTCGTATTTGCTTACATCACGCTTATTAAGTTTTGCAAGAATGGCGACATCCACCAGTGCAGGGATAGAGAACTCAGCTACGTTTCCGCTCTTAGTCGCTGGATATACCACGCGGCTGCCGCTATCAAAGACTATCTTACGGTTGGCGTTAACGGCAATTTCCAGCCGTTCCGACGGTTGTGTAGAAGTTTGAGCAGGCTCTGGGGTTTGAGCTTGCTCTTCCGGTTGGACTTGTTCTTCCGGTTGGACTTGTTCTTCCGGTTGGGCAGGCTCTTGGGTTTGAGTAGAAGTTTGAGTAGGCGCTTGCGGTTTGGTAAATTCTTGGGTTTGGATAGACTCTTCCGGTTGAGCGAATTCTTCTGGTTGGATAGGCTCTTGGGTTTGAGTGGACGCTTGGGTTTGGGTAGGTTGCGTTTGGGTTTGAGTAAACGCTTGGGTTTGAGTAGGTTGCGTTTGGGTTTGAGTAAACGCTTGGGTTTGAGTAGGTTGCGTTTGCGTAGCCGCGGCGGGCGTTACTTCGTTGAGCCCCAATTTGTCAAGAATTTGATCGACCTCAGGGTCATCGACAATAACAACACCACTGCCACCACCACTGAGATCATCGTCGTCGAATGTTTGGTTCGATTCTGCTGCTTTTTCGTTTAGGTAGCTGTCAAAAGCTGCTTTAATATCGTTAGCAGCAAACAACACGCCATATGATTTTTTAGCCTCATCGGAAGTAGAAGCGAGGATTCTCAGCTTGTCCTGGGGAGACCCAGTTTCATATAGTTTTCTTGTCGCCGGATCACTAAGTTTTCGTTCCGCAATTTCTCTCAAAACGACAGACTTAGGCTTAAACGCTGCTGGGTTAAGTTCTTCTTCCGATTCGTCTTGTATAGTTTGAGTGGGTTGAGTAGATTGTGCGGCTTGTGTGGGTTGAGTAGATTGTGCGGCTTGTGTGGGTTGAGTAGATTGTGCGGCTTGTGTGGGTTGAGTAGATTGTGCGGCTTGTGTGGGTTGAGTAGGCTGTGATACGGCGCTGTTAGCTACGGCAACCGCGTTTTCTACAGAATCTTGCGCTACAATATCATCAGCGATTTCAACTTCATCTTTTCTAAAAGGATTAGTAGCTTTCTCAGTTACATGCGCCCCAATACCCATAGCAGCGCCAACAGCAGCACCGTGCATAGCTGCATTAAACGCCTCGTTATAATTGGGATCGCCTGTATTGGCGTAGTTGATACCAGCGGTTTCCTGAAAACTCTGAATAGCCTCAGCCCCACCTTCTGAAATAGTAGACACGCCGAGACCTTTAGCCGCAGCCCCGATCTTGTTGAGTGTACCTGAAACACTTGGGGTCGTGTCTTTTGTACCGACCAACGCTTTTGCAATCAACCCTTCAGCAGTAGTACCGCCTAGCGCTCTCGCTATACGAAACGCCGCAGCATCAATAGCCCCAGTGATTGCCGAAGTTGCAGAAACTGCGGCTAGCTGCTCATCAGTAACATGGTCAACCCCGTGTTGCTGGTTATACTCGGTAGCAGCCTGCATTTGGCCCGGAAGAGTCGCAGCAGTACCAGCCCCCCACGCCCCCGCAGTAGTTGTAGCTAGTCTACCAGCCCCAAGAGCGCGCGCGGCTCCTGCTGTAAGCCCACCACCAGCAACCATAAAAGGTGCAGTTTCGGAGAGGGACTCTGCTGCGCGGTAGAACGCAGCGCGTGGGTTAGCGAGGTACGCTCCTAAAATACCAACACCCTCAGCACTATCTACCTCTTTCAGTGCTTGCTGCGTCTCATCAGTAGTTTCAAGTTGGTTCCACTTCGCGTAATCGTCGGCAGTCATGCCGAACACTTCTTTACCAATCAACCGTTCGGCGTCTTGGTAAGCGTGTCCAGAACCAATAAACGACAAAATCTCCGCAGCTTTATCTGCCCAAGATTTTTGATCTTCCGGTACACTTTCTAGCTCTTTTGCGCGGTCGTGGATGACATCTGGTGTAATTCCGGCAGCTATGAAATCAGCAACAGCAGCAACGCCGCTTGGGATTTTGGCAACACCGCTCTGAATCGCGTCGCCAAGATCACCCACGAACGAGTCACTTTTATCGAATCCGAGATGCTTAAGAACGTAGTCTTTAGAATACCCAGATGATTTTGCCACAAAATCTATGAACTCATCTGGAGAAACCTCGCGACCTACCTTTTTAGAGAGGTTTTGGCGTGCACGTTCAATGGTTGCCCAATCCATAGTCGGCCCTATTTAAGTTATTCGTTGGCAAGCGAGTTAATAATGTCGCGGGGGTCTATAAAAGGCGTACCCCCGGCGTTACCTAAACCTTTCGGGATTTCGCCGTATTCTAGAAGATAATCTAACGCTTGTTTAGTGGCGTTATACTGAGCAATCCATCCCGGCTTTTCTTCCGGTCTGGCGTTGTCAATCCTTTTACCTATATCACGGAGTTGATCAGTTAGGGCTCTAACTTTAGCTGAGAATTCTCTCGGATCAATCTGAGTACCACCCCCTTGTCCTAGTATACCACCTCTTATCATGGCATCTCTACGTGCTACTTGTGCCGCGTAATCCATACGACGCTGTTCGTGTTCAAAGGCACGTTCCTTCTCTTCCAGCTTTAGCTTATGTGCGTAGCCTATACGTTCTAGGGCTCGTTGATGCTCGATAGCTGCGTTTTTCGCTCGCCACTCATTTTCCATATTCACGAGTTTAACGTTTTGTTCAAATTTTCTCTGGAGCATGTCGATGGCAAACATTCTTTCTTCTGCCATCTTCTGGCGCTCCCATTCACGTTCACGCTCTTCAGCCGCAAGCTTTTCTTGAGCCGCCTGTTCTTTCTCAACTTGCTCTTTGTACAGCCCGCCAAGAGTAGAGGCATACGACCCAAACGCCGTTGCCAAAAGTCCTAATCCGCTCATACTGTGCCCCCAAGAAGACCACCAGCGAGTACCCCGCCTTGCGGTTGCGCCAATTGGTTAGGTTGTTCTGGCAAAACACCGTTTTTAGTGAGAACAGAAGCTTTACGCGCCACGTCGATTATTTGTTCGGTGGAAATACCGAGTTTAGTAAGGATAGTGTCGATATACTTTTCTGTCGTGTCACCAACGAGTTCTTCAGTAAGTTCGAACGCACCGTTCTTAGACGCTCGTGCCAAACCCTCCAAAAGAAGAATTTGTCCGGCGGCAATGGCTGGGCCCCACGGCATTGTATTATTAGACTTGCGATAAAGGATAAAAAGCGTAGCCACAACACCGTTGATGATGTCTTCAGGTGACTTAGCGTCCGCCATGAACTCGTCAGTTTGTTGCTGCGCTTCCGGCGTGCCATAGAGGATTTTTAACGCAGCAGAAAGAATCTTTTCTACGGCTTGACGATCCTTGTCAGAAGGAAGCTTTTTCATAATCCCTTCTGCGATGAGATTCAGTTGCTTATTATCCATGATTCACCTCACTTGGTGGCACCGTACAGGCGACCAGCCGCACTAGAATTATACATGTTTTGGCGAGCGGTATCTGCCTTAGTATTATACAGATTCGTCTGAGCTTCGATAAGAGGTTCCTCCATAGAGGCCTTACCATACGACGATGCGGCAGCACCGAGTGCCATGAGTTGCATGTAGTTGTTTTTGTCGGCGAAAAACTCGGTCAGTTTTTGGAAAGAGAATCCAGGCGTTTCGACAATCGGTGTAGTAGGAGCGCTTACAGTCGGTGTCAAGTTACCAGCGATATTCGTGAAACTGTTTTCGATAACGGGTGACAAACTTTTATCGACAACCGGCGCAAGATTGAGCGAAGCATTTGCGGTTTGTTGGGCCGCTTGAGTCGCTTGCGCTGCTTGTTGGGCTGCTTGAGCCGTCGTACTTGGCGGAGTAAAAGCACTCTCCGACAAGAGGCCGCCAGCAGAACGACCAGCCAGCGGTTCCATGAAAGACTCTTTCGGCGCGATAAATTCGTCGAGTGGGATAGACTGTGCTATAGAAGCACTAGAAGCAGCGTTAGCAGCGTTAGCAACGTTAGCAGCGTTAGCAGCGTTAGCAGCGTTAGCAGCGTTTGCGGCGTTTACCGCCGCGCTCAAAGTCTGCCCTTCTCCAAACAACTTCAGGCTATTAGCAGCCACAGAGGTAACCCCACCGGCAACGCCGAGGATCGCGCCAACTTTGAGTAGCTTCTTATTACCAGTAACGGCCCCGACAACAGTAGTGACTGACCCTACGAACGTCGCGATCGACGCTACAGAGCCTACAGTAAGTGCAGCAATACCTGCGGTAGCAAGAGCCCCTACAGCAGCGGCGGCAGCACCGGCTGTCGAAATAGCCCCAACTACACCTGCAACAACAGCAACGGCTGGCATATTAATCTCCTTCTGCCTCGTAATACACAAACGCAAAATCGCGCTTTACTTCCCTAAAACCAAGCCTCGTGTTGAACCGTGGCGTTTTATCGTCTGTTATTGCGTGCTTAGTATACACCCTACCCAAAGACTTTTTCAACTTCATAAAGTCTCGAACCGCCTTCACCGGCGCAATAAACGGCTGGCTTAGAGGATCGAAGTGAACCTCGTGGTTATCGAAAACCACGAGGCGGGCGTTAGGGTATGAACTCTCAAATAGAATCATGGCTAAGCTCTCGTAATTATTAGTCACCGTGTGTTTTACATTATTGCGCCGGTGAAGGCGGTTCGAGACTTTATGAGCCAGGGTAATTTGAATCGGTGGGAGGTAGCAGTACTCCGATGGGGGTTTCCGTCGCGTTACTCGATCCATTTGAACCCTTATCTTCGATGGGGGTTTTCGTCGCGTTACTCGATCCATTTGAACCCTTATCCACATAATAAGCACTAAAATCGAAATCCGGGACATTTTGTCCAATCGCACGCAGACTATTGCGCATTTTTTCGATTGACTTAATGTAATTATTAACCATAGCTTTCTTCGTAGCGTCGTCAGTATTTGGATCTACAAGAACTGCGTTAAGTTGGTTGAGAAGGTCTTTATAGACAGATAGGTAAGTGTTTTTTATGTCGGCATCCAATTGAGCTTGTTGAAGGTCGTTCTTAAGCCCATACTCCAATCGCAAGAGGTCTGATTTCAACTGATTCTCATATTGCATAGATTCGAGATTATGTTTCTGCTGCAATTCAAGAATGTCTGATTTCAACTTATTCTCATATCGCATAGATTCGATATTATGTTGCTGCTCCAATCGCAAGAGGTTTGATTTCAACTTATTCTCATATTGCATAGATTCGAGCTTATGTTTCTGCTCCAATCCAAGAATGTCTGATTTCAACTTATTCTCATATTGCATAGATTCGAGATTATTTTTATGCTGCAATCCAAGAATATTTGACTGCTTCCAAAAATCAAGTTGCGTTACATACGCGCTCTTCAAAAACTCGTTTTTCCAGTTTACGTTTGTAAGTTCAGCTTGGTTTTGGTAATCTTGGTTCTTGAGACCCTGATTAAAATATGTCTGCGCGTCCTGTTGAGCAATAGGTAACGCTTTATCAATCATGGCAGCATAACCAGCGGTAGCCGCCAAAGATGAATTCAACAACCCACGACCCGCCATCTGAGCCAGCGCCATAGCGCGAGCACGGCGCATAAGAGGGCTATCATCTTCATCAAGAATCTTTTTAAGTTGTCCTTGTACTGTATCTGTCTCCGGGTTAACCTCACGAGTTACCGCATTATATTCAGCCAGCGTTGGCGTTTGCGGCAATTTGGGCTTCAAGAACGACCAGTCGATTTCATCAAATGTTTTGTTGCGGTTATTAGGGTCGTTAGCAATAGCTAGCGCTGCAAGTGAAGCGTAGTCATCTACATAATCGGGGAGATACTGAATATATTGTTTAGGAACAGTGTTCCCAAAGAATTGTTCTTTAGTGATCTGTGCAGGATGTTTAGTATATGAGTAATCATAGGCGTAAGAAAGATTCCCTGTGCCTGTATTTTCTATAGTGGGCGCAGCACTAGCAATAAGTCCTGTACGAGGTAACCCTTTAAGTCCAGCTTGTTGTGCGAGTTTATACACATTATCATAGCCGCCATACTTATTAAGCTCAGCGGTTGGGACACCAGTTAGCATAGAGCGCTCAATAAGATCGCGCGCTTGTTCCGGCGTAATAGAATTAGCTTTTGGTGTTGTTTGCTGTTGAGCCGCCATAGTAGTTTCTCCTTACTCACTCGTCTGTACTGCCTCATAAGCAGCTTTACATGTATTATACGCCTCTGCTAATCGTTTTGCATCGGCAGCGTACCTTGCAAGAAACTCTGCATCTCGTCGAGCCAGTTGCGCTCCGGTGCAGACACAGTTAGTGGTGGTAGCTTCGGGCACG
>FWWM01013513.1_pt1 | contig 11973 bp, 8 predicted proteins | sample 2228351 | NCBI WGS metagenome assembly FWWM01 (sample SAMEA103939774, study PRJEB20133) | metagenome | reverse complement strand
CCTCAACCAGACATTGAAGGCTTCACCCATATGGATGCAACTGCTTCCGTGCACGATCAAATCCAGGAAATCATAATGGTTCGCCAGTCCCTGATAGGCACAATCATGGGAAAAGGAGCAGTAGGTTTCATGGATAAAGCTTCTGGTCGTAGCCTGGGAGACATGGGAACTAAGAATCCTCACCGGGATGATCCCCCCTGCATAAAGAATCTCCTCAGGCACATGGGTGCACATATAACCGGCTAAGGGTTGCCCGTTTTTCTTAAGGGATTTAGCGTATTCATGGGGGTTTAGAGTGTTAGAGCGAAACTGACGGATGATTGCATCATAGTCTTTTTCTGTCATTTATCTTGCCTGCCTCCTCCTGTGAGCCTCCATCAACTGGACGAACAGTTCTGTCTTCCTTTTGGCCCCTGGCAGATCCATCTTCCGAACATCCACCTGATCGCTATCGTATTCGATGGTCGGAATCTGGCCCTTAAAAATCCGCTGAAGGGCGATGTAACCATTTCTGAAGTCAGTCTCACAACTCCGGCTTGGAGCAAGAAGTAACCCGTCTGCCCTATATTCGGTGATCATCGCCCGAGCCATCTGCTCCAGTGCCCAGTAGGATCGAACCCCTTGCCAGGTTGGCCAACCCAGAACGATTTTTGCAAGTTCAGTGATGGCCTTTCTACGAGTGGAGAGATCGAGCTCATCGACCCAAGCAGGATCAATGGGATCCCAGGACCACCTCCCATTTACAAGTCCTCTGAAATTGCCACAGGTACCGAAGGTATAGACTGAGGCAACAATCTCTGCCCCAGCCTCTCTAAGGATTCTTGCCATTTCTGGATGTCCATAGGTATGGGCGATCCCAAAATAGACAATTCGATATCGTTGATGAGGAGCCACACTCTGTCCGGTCTCAACCATCTCTTTCACCTCTTTAAGTAAGGCTTCATATAACCGAACAGCCTCATCTGTTGTTCGGTCCACCAGGGCAGGAGGAAAAAGAGCGATCAGCCGTCGTTCATCCAGTGGGGCAGGGGCATGCCTATTTAAGGAACAGATATTTCCCCATAGAACCAGGCACTTGATCTCATTTCGAGTCGCCTTGATGAACAACTCATCGGAAAACTCCCTCCCTGTAATTCTTTCGAGCCAACGAATTCCCTCCTCAATCTGATCACTGACATAGTTTACAATCTTTGGATCTTTTTCTGCATTGCCTCCGCCAATCATATCGATTGCATAGAGGGGAATGCCTCCCAGGCGCCTCGAAACCTCCTGATACCATTTTGAATGTTGACTGCAAAGGTGTGTTGTCCAGATGAAATCAGGTCTGGGATAACCCTCCTTGATGGTTCCATCGGTAATCCCTATTCTATCCCGAACTACCTCCCCGATGAATAGTTTAAGGTAACTACACGAATGAAAGCCTAAGCCAGCGGTTTCAGCCGCTATAAGATTGTCCCGTGCTTCTCTGGGAAGGGTTCCAGCCATGGAGGCAGCGTGGGGTTCCCCTCCCATTATATAAATATCTTCCCCTAACCCTTTAAGGGGAGCCAGAACACTCCAGGTTGAGCCCATACAGCGCAGGCCCTGAGAGGCATAGAGATAGTTTCTATAGCAGGTGGTCTGGTAGTTCTTGAAACCGTTCCATATGGTTAAGGAATATGGCAAGTGGACCTCCTTTCTCTTTCTACTAACCCATATCAGAGCGAGCAGGCGCCGGTATTGAAAGATTTTTTACATAAAAATCAGTTTGAGTCAACTTCGACCTTTTTCTCATCGATCATCCTTTTAGGTTAATTCAATCCATCTTACTAACGATGCCCTAACGATGCCCCTTCTGTTAAGACAAATAAATCAAAGAAATCAAAGGGTCAGGGTTGCAATATTGCAATTCTTTAAGAACTAATTCCCAAAAATCTGAGTTATCTGAAAACAGGATAAACGAATTCCTTTAACGCAAAGACAAGAGTGGAAGATTCTGTTCCGATGTGAAAAGAGTTTAAAACTTTATTAAAAAATGAATCAATAGTGTGGACCTGACACTGAATTACTTCACAAATCCAATCAATTACGACCTATAGAAAATTTGATCTAAAGATCAAATTTTCTAAATTGCAACATTGCAAGCCTGACCCCAAATTTTGATTGGGATTTAATTGACAAACTTTTTGAAAAGTCTAAAATAAAGGAAAAAGAGTTTTCAATGAAATTGGTTATTTAGCCCATTTCAGGCAATTGGTTTTGTTTCAAGTTAGGAGAAGTTATTAATCGATGAAACCCGAAGAGAAAGCCAGGTAGGAGAACAAGGGATGAGTAAAAAACCAGAAGAGTGGTTTATGCAAGCAGATTATGACATAAAGACAGCAGAGTATTTATACAAAGGGAGAAAGCATATTTATGCTGTGTTTATGTGTCATCTGTCTATCGAGAAGGCCCTAAAGGGGCTTTATCGAAAAACCTGAATGAAATTCCTCCCAAGGTGCATAATCTGATTTTTCTCATCGAGAAGATGTCATTAAAAATTCCTGATGATTTATACGATATGATTTTCATTCTTAATAGGGTCAGTATTCCAACGCGTTATCCTGATGATTTAAAAAGGATGCAGAAAGATTTTAATAAGAGGAGAACGGCTGGTATACTTGAAAAAAGTAAAGAGATACTAAAATGGCTAAAAGGGCAATTAAGGAAGTAATTAACTTTTTGGCAAAGTGTTTAAGAGACAAAGGATTAAATATTTCTAAAATTATTGTATTTGGCTCTTATGCTTCAGGAAAGATGACCGAAGAAAGCGATATTGACATTGTAATCGTCTCTGATGATTTTAAGGGGAAAAATATTTTCGAAAGGGCAAGACTTACCAAAGAAGCTGAAATTATGACTATAAAAAGATTTATGATTCCCCTTGATATCCTTACTATGACTCCTAAGGAATTAGAAACTGGGACCTCTTTGATATCAGATTATGTAAAGAATGGAAAGGTGCTTTACACAGCATGATACTGGAAGGAAGTGAGGAAAGGGATCAATGGAGTGTATCGTTAGAGGATTGGCTCGATTCGAAAGAGATTTGAAACCTGCATCTCTATCCTACAATCGGTCACGATCTACTTTGATAAAGCCCCGGTGGAAGGGGAAGAATGGAGCCCACGGACGGATTTGAACAACCAACACGCTGATTACAAATTATCATCAAAGGTCTCCTTTGTTTTCACCACATTCTCTTTTGTTTGATCTCATTGGAAAAACCCTTCCAAAAGGATCAGTCTCTTGGACGGTTTTGTCTATCGTTTTCTCTCATCTGGTGCACAAAAAGTGCACATGCCAAATGGACAATCCAAAATAGGAATCTACCACCCTCCACCCCCATGAGTCATCATCCCAGTGGCTTTCCCACGGATATCGGTAGGTTGGTTGAGTCTCCTTTTTACGCATAAACCCAAGTTTCTATAGAAATTGTTTAAAAATCGGGGAGTTCGCCAATATCTGGTAAAAAGAGGTAACCCTACCAAACCCCCAAAACCCACACAAAAGGACAGGTTTTTAGAAAATTTTGGGATTTTATTGACAAACTTTTTGAGAAGTCTAAAATAAGGGAAAAAGAATTAAATTTATATAAGCTATCGAAAGTTGTCCAAAAATGTAGTTTGCCAATAGCGAGGTATTTAAAAATGAATATCCAACAAGGCAATATCCTTAAAGGGTCGTTCTGGCCAGAGAATGTCAGGGTAATTTCAGTCAAGACCATTGGGGAGAATCAGATTAGGATTGAGGCGGTAGGGGTTGAAACCCAACGGTTCTATAATCCAATCCTCTCATCTGAAGATATAAAATCCATCCAAATAATAGAAGAAAAAGCACTTCAATTTACTGGGGATGGAGAATCTCTTTTCCTGTTTCTGGAATCCCATCGAATAAGAAACGCCTTCCAGTTTGATCCCCTTTATGCCGTAAATGTTTCTCAAATCGCCCCTCTTCCTCACCAGATTGAGGCTGTCTACCACAACATAATGGCAAACCCAAAGATTCGATTCCTTCTTGCCGATGATCCTGGTGCAGGAAAGACCATTATGACTGGGCTTCTCCTGAAGGAACTGAAGTATCGTGGTCTTATTGAAAGAATCCTGATTGTAGTTCCAGGACACCTTAAAGACCAATGGCTCAGGGAAATGAAAGAAAAGTTTCAGGAGAATTTTAAAGTCCTGGATAGAGCCGTAATGAATGCATCGTGGGGGCAAAATGTATTCACAACCAATAATCAGGTTATCGTCTCTATGGATTTTGCCAAGCAGGATGATGTGATGTCAGCCCTCAAGGAGTCAACATGGGATATGTGCATAGTGGACGAGGCACATAAACTCTCTGCCTATAAATATGGACAGAAGATTAAGAAAACGGAGCGATATAACTTTGGGGAACTCTTATCTCCTTTGACCAGTTACCTTCTTTTCCTTACTGCCACACCTCATAGAGGAGATCCTGAAAACTTTCGGCTTCTACTTGACCTCCTTGAGCCAGGATTCTTTGCCGATATATCAATGCTTACTGAATCCATCGAAAACAAGGATAATCCACTATTTTTAAGGAGACTCAAAGAGGATTTAAAAGATTTTGACGGTGCTCCCCTATTTCCTCCTCGAACAGTAGAGACGGTGAAGTATTACCTTTCAGATGACGAAAAGCGTCTCTATAACGAGGTCACGGAGTATGTAGAAAAGCATTTCAATAGGGCTTTGGAGAAAGAGAAGCGAAACGTCACTTTTGCCCTCACCATTTTGCAGAGGCGACTTGCTTCAAGTGTCCGTGCCATAAGAAAATCGTTGGAACGCAGGTTCGGGCGTTTAAAAGACCTCTATACTAAGGGTCAAATCCTACAAGAGGCTGAATATGATGAAGACTACATTGAGGATTTAGAGGAAAACGAGCGGTGGAAAAAAGAAGAAGAGATGTTGGAGAAACTTACCTCTGCGGAGACGCTTGAGGAATTGAAGGAAGAGATAACCAAACTTGAGGAACTTGTGACCATCGCTAAAGAGGTCGAAAAGAAAGAGGTAGAGACCAAACTGAATGAACTCAAGGGCGTGATGGATGCTGAAAATCTCCAAAAAACAGAGACAAAATTACTCATTTTTACAGAATCGAAAGACACCTTGGAATATTTGGTCGAGAAATTAAAGAAATGGGGTTATTCCGTGACGTTTATTCACGGTGGATTGAATCTTGACCAGAGGATTAGGGCTGAAAATGAATTCCGAAATCAAGCTCAGATCATGGTATCTACAGAGGCTGGTGGCGAAGGTATTAACCTTCAATTTTGTTGGATTATGGTCAATTATGACATCCCTTGGAATCCAAACCGATTAGAACAACGGATGGGAAGGGTTCATCGGTATGGGCAACAGCATGATGTCCACATTTATAATCTGGTAGCGGTAGATACGAGAGAAGGGCGTATCTTGGAAAGACTTTTTGATAAGCTCTCCCATATTAGAGACCATCTCGGTTCGGATAGGGTCTTCGATGTGGTAGGTGAGGTATTGGTGGGAAAAAACCTAAAGGACTTGATTGTAGATGCTATTGCGAATCGAAGAACGATGGATGAAATTCTCAAGGACTTTGAAAGAATCCCTGACGAGGTAGCCATACAAAAAGTAAAGGAGGCAAGCCTTGAAGCATTAGCGACACGGCATATTGACCTCACCAGAATACTTGGTGAACAAAGAAAGGCAAAGGAAAATAAACTTGTCCCAGAATATATCGAGGCGTTTTTCAAGAGAACGGCTAACGTTCTAAATATAGAGATGAAGCAACGCCCCGATGGCTTTTGGCACATTACATCCATACCTTTTGAAGTCCGCAACCAATCTTACGAATTCAAGATGAAATTTGGTGAGGTTCAAAGGGAATACAGTAAAGTATCCTTTGACAAAGACAAAGCATTTAAGGGACAAGCAGAATTCGTATCCATGGGGCATCCCCTTTTAGAGGGGTGTATAGAGAATATTTTTACTCGCAATAGTGAAACCGTAGGTGAAGGAGCTACCTTTATAGACCCTGAAGGGAGAAGGGATGGTGTTATTTGGTTTTGTGAGGCTGAGATAAAAGATGGGAGTAACGAGATAGTTGGAAAGAGGCTATTTACAGTTTATCAGAACGCAAAGGACGGGGAGCAATCGCTATCCCTAATCAACCCTGCTATTCTTTGGGATTTAAAGCCTCTCTCTCCTCAGGATGCATTAAGCGAAAAACAAAAGTTGGGGGACGGAGGATTTCATTCAGGTGTCTCTAACATGGATACCATCAAATCCTTCGTGGTAACTGAGGGACTCGAAGATTATAAAAAGGAGCTTCTTGAAAGAAGACAAAAAGATGCTGGCATAAAGAAAAAATATGGCATCCGTTCTCTTGAATCAATGATCCTCGATTCTGATGCAAAGATTTCTGAGTATGAAACGAGGAGAATGAAAGGAGAAAACATTCCGGAAGCCCTTATTCAAAACGAGTTGCGTAAAAAAGAGGATTTGGAAAGGAAAAAACTAAGGCTAATTAAAGAAATTGATGCAGAAGTCCATCTCTACCCCACTGAACCTAAAATTATTGGTGGGGTGAGAGTTATTCCTGGTAAGAATGTTCATGGCGAGATGATCCCTGATGAAGAAATTGAACAAATCGGTATGAAATTTGTGATGGAATATGAAGCGAATCATGGGAGAAACCCTGAAGATGTGCACCTTGAAAACCTCGGTTATGACATCCGTTCAAAGGATGATAAAGGAGTCTTTCGTTATATCGAAGTTAAATCAAGAGCCAGAGAAGGTGCTGTTATCCTGACCCCAAATGAATGGCTCATGGCACATAGGCTCAGGAATGAATATTGGCTGTATGTTGTAATCAATGCTTCTACCAATCCAGAGTTATATTTGATTCAGAATCCATCCGAACATCTCCAGCCAGACGAAGAGATAAGTATTGTGAGATACATTATAAAAGCCTGGAGAGATAAATCCGAGAGGGCGGTATGAAGAGGTCTTTCATTGAAGTGGATTTTCCAATAAAAGAGGTAAGCGAAGAATCTGCTCGGGAAAAAAATATTCGGCATGGTCATATTTCTACCCTGCACATCTGGTGGGCCAGAAGACCTCTGGCCTCTTCGAGGGCAAGCATTTATGCTGCTCTTACTCCAGAGCCAAAGGATGAAGAAGAGCGACTTAAGAAGGCACAGGTTATCGCCGAGCTTTGCAAATGGGAAAACTCTCTTAATCAAAACCTTATTGAAAAAGCAAGAAAAGAGATTCTGGATGCCAATGGGGGTAGCCCACCAAAAGTCCTTGACCCATTTGCTGGCGGAGGAGCAATTCCTCTTGAAGCATTGCGTTTGGGTTGTGAGACCTATGCAAGTGATTTAAATCCTGTTGCCGTGCTTATAGAGAAATGCACCCTTGAATATCCACAAAAATATGGGATGCCCAAAAAAATAAAAACAGAAGACCTGCTTGTTGAAAAAGAAATCAATCTCCTTCTCGAAGATGTTAAGAAATGGGGAAACTGGGTTCTGGAGGAGGCAAGGAAAGAGATCGGAAAATTTTATCCCCAAGACCCCGATGGTTCGATTCCTGTTGGCTATATCTGGGCAAGGACAGTTAAATGTCAGAATCCTTCATGTGGTGCTGAGATTCCTCTGATGCGCCAGTTCTGGCTTGCAAGAAAGGCAGGGGTTAGGAGTCCGGCGTCAGGAATTGTGGGGAGATTTATTTCATTAATGCCAGTGGTTGATTCAAAAAACAGGAGAATAGATTTTGCAATAATTCAAAAAAAGGGAAATGATTGGCAAGTCCTTCAATCCCCAATACCTAATTCCAAATACCCAATCCCCAAAAATTTTGACCCTGAGACAGGCACGGTTTCAAGGGCAAAGGTTATTTGCCCGTGCTGCAAATCAGGGTTAAGTGATAAGGAGGTAAGAGAGCAGTTTCGTAAAGGAAAAGCAGGGCAGAGGATGATTGCAGTCGTATTAACAGCAGGGAATAGCAAATTGCCAGCAGGAAATAGGGGGAAAAGGTATAGGTTAGCCACAGAAAAAGATTTAAATGTATTTAAAGAAGCGGAAGAATATCTTGAGAAGAAGAGGCAGGATCTTTTCAGAAAATGGGGCTTCGATCCTGTTCCAGATGAGCCATTGCCACCCAAAGAGACTTTGGGATTTCGAGTGCAAAGGTATGGAATTCTAAAATGGGGCGACCTTTTCAATTCCCGCCAGAAACATGCCTTGATTACTTTTGTGGAAAAAGTGAGAGAAGTAGCCAATAGCCAATGGGCAATAGCCAATAGGGATTATGCGAAGGCAGTGCTGAGTTATTTGGCGCTGGGGTTAAATATGACCGCTGCATTTACCAATACACTTGCGAGATGGGAAAATACTTCAGAAGCAATAAAACAACTTTATTCAAGACAAGCGTTACCCATCCTTTGGGATTATGCAGAGGCAAATCCATTTAGCAAATCTTCTGGCAGTTATGAAACAGGTTTTGAGTATTACTTCAAGGTAATTAATCACTGTTCCAAAATTTATATTCAAAAATCCCCATCACCCATCTCCTATCCCCAATCACCTTTCTCTACTATCACCCAATCCTCTGCCACCTCTCTACCCTATGCCGACAACTACTTCGATGCCGTTATTACAGATCCACCCTATTATGACAATGTGCCTTATTCCTATCTTTCTGACTTCTTTTATGTCTGGCTGAAAAGGACAATTGGCGATTTGTATCCAGAACTTTTTGCGACTCCTTTAACGCCAAAATCAGAAGAAATCGTGGCTTATTCCCATGGCGAAGGAGGGTTTGAGGGTGGGAAGAGGTTTTTTGAAGAAATGATTGAAAAAGCCTTCAAGGAAATTTATCGTGTTCTTAAACCCGAAGGTATTGCCTGTATTGTCTTTGCTCACAAATCCACCGAGGCCTGGGAGACCATCATAAATGCCCTTTTAAATTCAGGGTTGTATCTTACCGCATCCTGGCCTGTGCATACTGAAATGAAAGCCCGCCTGCGAGCCAAAGAATCTGCAACACTCGCCTCTTCCATCTACATGGTCTGCCGGAAAAGAAGGAAATGGGAAATAGGAGATAGGAAATTGGGTGAAGATTCAAACAACCCTATATCCCATTCCCAATCCCCTATTGCCTATTACAACGAAATCAAACCTCAGATTGAGCAAAGAATTAAAGAGAAACTTGACCAGTTCTGGAATGAAGGGATTGGCGGTAGCGACTTTTTTATCTCGGCCATCGGCCCTGCAATGGAAGTGTTTGGGAAATATGAAAGTGTTGAAAAACTCTCTGGTGAAAAAGTTTCTGCGAGAGAGCTGCTTGAGTATGTTCGCAAGGTTGTAAGTGAATATGCCTTATCCCGAATTCTTAAAAACCCTGATCTTGGTGGAATTGATGAGGAAACAAGATTCTATCTTCTCTGGCGGTGGACTTATAATTCTGCCAAAGTGCACTTTGATGATGCCAGAAAGCTTGCCCAGGCCGTAGGCATTGAAATAACCGAAGAATGGGGAAATGGTTTTATTAAAAAGGATAAAGAATTCATCTCTGTTCTTGATGCTAAGGAGAGGGGAAATAAGTTTCTTGAGAAATTCACTGATCCCAAATCCCTCACGCCTAATCCCTGCCTTTTGGATATTCTTCATGCCTGTCTTCTCTTATGGGAAAGAAATAATAAAAAAGCTATCCAGGAAATTCTTGAAGAAACAGGCCATCTGAACAACAATACCTTCTGGCAAGTAGCTCAGGCAATTTCAGATGTTTTGCCTGAGGGAGACAAGGAAAAACAGATGCTCCAGGGATTCTTATACGGGAAAGAAGGTTACAGAAGGGCGGGGACAGTTGTCGAGAGGCAGATGAGTTTTGAATTCGAGAAGGAGTGAGCAATGAAGTCTTTAAAAGAAATAAACGAGATTCTTAAGGCACATAAAAAAGAACTCTACGAGAAATATAAGGTAACTGAGATCGGTGTGTTTGGGTCTGTGGTGAGAGGAGAATTGAAGAGGAAGAGCGACATTGATATTTTAGTGGATTTTGAAGAAGTTCCGGATCTTCTAAAATTTATTAATCTGGAAAGATATCTTTCGAGAATTCTTATGAAGAAGGTCGATCTGGTGAGCAAAAAGGCAATTCGGCCAGAACTGAAAGATATCATTTTGAACGAGGCCATATATATATGAAGCGAAATCATAGGCTCTTCCTTAAAGACATATTGGATTGCCTGGAAAAGATAGATGAGTTTATAGGAGATTAGACAAAAGCACAGAGAAATACCATGGGCGGATATGGCAAGTATGAGAGACAAGATTGCCCATTTCTATTTTGGGATTGACTACCGGATTGTCTGGAGGGTGATCAAAGAAAGTTTACCTGAAATAAAACCGTCTATTCAGAGGATTTTAAAAGAAATGGAGGAATAAAATGGCTTTACCCTCTTGGTGGCAGGTGGCAGCACCTCATAAAGATATTCGTGAGGGAAAATTGAGCGAGGCAATATTTGCGGCAGATTTAGGAGATGTGTTCTATGGGAAAGCTCCCCTTGAGTATCAGGATGCAAGTATCTTTTTCCAGAAGACCTACCTCACCCAGGGATTAAAAAACCTGCTTGAAAATGTTTTTTCGCGATTAAGTGGCGGAAAAGGCGACCCTGTCATCCAGCTCCAGACACCTTTTGGAGGCGGTAAGACCCATGCCCTTCTCATCCTTTACCATGCCATAAAGCATCGAAAGGAGATAACTCATTTACCTGTTGCGTCAGAGTTGCCAGAGATAAAAACGGCCAAGGTAGCTGTTTTTGTTGGAACCCATGCAGATGCAGTTTCGGGTAGGACTCCATGGGGTGAGATCGCTTCCCAATTGGGACAATACGAGATCATAAAAGAGCATGACCAGAAACGGATTGCTCCCGGAAAAGAGAAATTTCGGCAGGTTCTTGAGGCTTCAGGGCCGACGCTTATCCTAATTGATGAGATTCTGGAATACATTGTCAAGGCCAATCGAGCTGAGAAAGTTGAAAAGATTACCCAGGGCCAGACCCTCGCTTTTTTGCAGGAGATTTCGGAATTAATTGCCTCTTCCAAAGACTGCTGTTTAGTGATAACCCTTCCTGCAAGCATCCTCGAACGGTACGATGAGGAGGCGGAGAGGAGCCTTCAGCAACTTCAGAAGATTTCTGGAAGGATCGAAGCTGTATATACCCCTGTGGAAGGGGTAGACCTTTATGAAGTAATTCGGAAAAAGCTTTTTGAAAACTATGGTGATGAAAAGATAAGAAAAAATGTTGCCCAGGAGTATTTTAACCTTTATCAAAGCCTTGGTTCTGATGTCCCCTCAGAGGTGAAAGAAATAGAATACCGCGATAGAATTGAAAAGGCCTACCCATTTCATCCTGAACTGATAGATGTGCTTTATGAAAGATGGGGCTCTTTTCCCACATTTCAAAGGACAAGAGGGGTTTTAAGGCTTCTGGCAGAAGTGGTGGCCGATTTATATGGAAGAAAGGTTGTTTCCCCACTTATCCAATCCTCACTGGTTAATCTTGAGCATCAGGCTAATCGGCGAGAGTTTATCAAACACATTGGAAACGAATACGATAGTGTAATTGCTTCGGATATTGTCGCCAAGGCGCCAAAGATTGATAAAGAGATGGGGAGTGAATATGAAAAGTATGGAATTGCAAGGGGGATAGCCACATCTGTCTTTATTAACTCCTTCAGTGCTGGACCGAGTAAAGAAACTATTTTGCCGAGGATCCGGGTGGCACTCCTTCGAGAAGGAATTCCGGTAACCATTGTTGGGGATGCCGTTGCCAAATTGGAAGAAGAACTCTGGTATTTTCATTCCGAAAAGAAGCAATACGCTTTTCGGAATCAACCGAATCTCAATCGGGTTATTTTAGATAGAGAAGAAACCATTGCTGAAGAAAAGA
>FWWM01015004.1_pt1 | contig 11976 bp, 8 predicted proteins | sample 2228351 | NCBI WGS metagenome assembly FWWM01 (sample SAMEA103939774, study PRJEB20133) | metagenome | reverse complement strand
GCCTCAAGGCTTACCGGCGCGCCCCCGTCCAACCCTAAGTCTTCCCGTCACTTGGCACTCAAACGCTCGTTCCTGTGCCGCATTGTTGCGCTATAATGGTGTTTAAACCCCGCAAGGACCTGGCAATGACAAACCACATCAAGGTCTACATTCCGCCCTGCCCGTCGGTGCTGGGCGAAATCACGCACCTATACCAACAAACCGACCCCGATTTCCGGCAATTAGCACATCTCATCCAGCAAGATGCCGCGCTTGCCGCGGCGGTGCTGCAAGCAGCCTACAACACCACACACACCCGCAACATCGCCTCGATCCTGCAAGCCATCCAGATCCTCGGGTTGGATCGAGTCCAACAAGTTTGCCTGTCGGTGCTGCTTCGTAGCGAATTCGGCACCCCCGCTGGGGTACGCAGCACCTTGTGGGATGAGCTGCGCGTTGCTGCCGAGTGTTGCGAGCGTTTCGCCAAGCGTTTTCGTGGCTTGCCAGCGGGTACCGCTTATACGCTCGGGCTATTGCACGATACCGGCATTTTCCTCATGGCCCGATCGTTTGCTGGCTATGACGCCACCACCGCGCTGGCGCGCGGCAACCCGCACGCCTGCTACACCGACATCGAGCGGCGTCGCCATCAAACCGACCACGCGACGGTGGGTCTTTTTTTGGCGCGGCGCTGGGGACTCAAAGACCCCATTCCGGAAATCATTGGTTGCCACCACGACTATCGTCTCCTCAAACACCCCACGCCTGTGGCCCACGGCATCGCGTATTTGGTGATGGCCGATCGCATTGCCGGCGAGCTGGTAGGCATCGGCGCTGACCATGAATGGGACAAATCGCGCGCCGGCATCGCCGAACTCCTCGGAATGGACGAGGAGGACCTCATCAACTTCGTCGAAATGGAAACCGACATCATCGCTGAGCAGCTGCACAAACGACGGTAGTTTTCTCGTGGTAGCGGGGTCAGGGAGCGGTTTTCCGTCCTCCCTTGCCGCGCCATTTGATCAACCCTTGACCTTTTTCTCGTCATCCCCACGGCATCTCCCCGCAGGCCTTGCTTCGATCCTTCCTGCAAAAGTGCCTTCGACACGGCCCCAAGGACGTAGCACCGGCTTTCACTTCCGCACACGCCTTGCACCACGAAATGCCGAGCCTGCGCGCCAGATCTGTCTGTAGCACTGGCTTTCACCCCTGCACACGCTTTGCGTCTCTCCCTGCAGTTGCTTCTCCTCCGTACCGGTTCGCTCTTGCGAGCCCACTTATCCCACCGGCGTCACTTTTCTGTCTTATGTCTTATATAAGACACTTGACGCGGCGCAGCAGAAGGCGTATCATCACCTCCGTTCGCTATGTCACTTGCCTTAGAGAGGTCGAAGATGAACCGCCAACAGCAAATCGAAGCTTTGCAGAAAGACTGGGCCGAAAACCCGCGCTGGAAAGGCATCAAACGCCCCTACAGCGCCGAGGAAGTCGTGCGTCTGCGCGGCTCGTTCATGCCCGAATACAGCTTTGCCCGCCGCGGCGCGCAGAAACTGTGGGAACTGCTGCACACCGAGCCGTACATCAACGCGCTCGGGGCGCTCACCGGCGGTCAGGCGATGCAGCAGGTCAAAGCCGGCCTCAAGGCCATTTATCTCTCCGGCTGGCAGGTCGCCGCCGACAACAACGAATACCGCGCCATGTACCCGGATCAGTCGCTGTATCCGGTCAACTCCGTGCCGGTGGTCGTGGAACGGATCAACAACGCTTTTAAGCGCGCCGACGAAATCCAGTGGGAAAAAGGCCTTAACCCTGGCGATCCGGGCTGGATCGACTATTTTGCGCCGATCGTTGCGGATGCCGAAGCCGGTTTCGGTGGCGTGCTCAACGCCTATGAGCTAATGAAAGCGATGATCCGCGCCGGGGCTGCCGGGGTGCACTTCGAAGACCAGCTTGCCTCGGTCAAGAAGTGCGGCCACATGGGCGGTAAAGTGCTCGTGCCCACCAGCGAAGCGGTGCAAAAACTCATCGCTGCGCGGCTGGCGGCCGACGTCTGCGGCGTGCCCACGCTGGTGATCGCCCGCACCGACGCCGAGGCGGCCGATCTGCTCACTTCCGACCACGACGAGAACGACAAGCCGTTCCTGACCGGCGAACGCACCTCGGAAGGCTTTTATCGCACCCGCAAGGGGCTGGAACAAGCCGTATCGCGCGCGCTGGCCTATGCGCCGTACGCCGACCTCGTGTGGTGCGAAACCGGCACGCCCGATCTCGAGTTCGCGAAGAAATTCGCCGAAGCGGTGCATGCCAAGTTCCCGGGCAAACTGCTCGCGTACAACTGCTCGCCGTCGTTCAACTGGAAGAAGAACCTGGATGATGCCACCATCGCCAAGTTCCAGCGCGAGCTCGGCGCGATGGGCTACAAGTTCCAGTTCATCACGCTGGCGGGCATTCACAGCATGTGGTACAACATGTTCGACCTGGCGTACGACTACGCCCGCCGCGGCATGAGCGCCTACGTCGAAAAAGTGCAAGAACCCGAGTTCGCGGCGCGTGAGCGTGGCTACACGTTCGTCGCGCACCAAGCGGAAGTCGGTACCGGCTACTTCGACGTCGTCACCACGATCATTCAGGGCGGCCAGTCGAGCGTCACCGCGCTCACCGGCTCCACCGAAGAAGAGCAATTCCACTGATACGATTGCTTTGAGGGAACCCGGCGGGGGCACCCGCCGAGGGAGACAACCGATTGGGGCAGCCGCGCGGCTGCCCTTTTTTCTTGTGACGGCAAGCACCGAAGAGTTAGGACGCAGACGTACGGAATGAATGATAGCAATGACTGCTAAGCGTCCGTTGTATTATTGTCGAGCTGCCTTTACGCCCTCTCGAACACGAACTGACCGCTCTGCACATCCACCCGCACCGTGTCTTTCGGCGCAAAGCGCCCTTCGAGCAGCAGTTTGGCAAGCGGGTTTTCGATGTAATCCTGGATCGCGCGCTTCAGCGGCCGCGCCCCATACACCGGGTCGTACCCCACCTTGGCGATTTCGCGCAACGCCGCGTCGGTGACCACCAGACCGATCTCCTGCCGCGCCAAGCGTTTCTCCACCCGCTCGAGCTGGATGCGGGCGATCCCGGCGATGTGCTCGTCCTTGAGCGGATGGAACACCACCACCTCGTCGATGCGGTTGATGAACTCGGGCCGGAAGAAGTTCTTCACCTCCGCCATCACCGCAAGCTTGAGCACCTGATAGTCGCCCTCTTCCGCCAGCTGCATGATGCGCTGGCTTCCCAGGTTCGAGGTCATCACGATCACCGTGTTGCGAAAATCCACCGTGCGCCCCTGCCCGTCGGTCAACCGCCCATCATCGAGCACCTGCAACAGCACATTGAACACGTCCGGGTGCGCCTTTTCGACCTCGTCGAAAAGAATCAAGCTATAGGGCTTGCGCCGCACCGCTTCGGTCAGGTAGCCGCCTTCCTCGTAGCCCACGTACCCGGGGGGCGCACCGATGAGCCGCGCCACCGAGTGCTTCTCCATGAATTCACTCATGTCGATGCGGATCAGGTGCTCCTCCGAATCGAACAGGAACTCGGCAAGGGTTTTACACAGCTCCGTCTTCCCAACCCCGGTGGGCCCCAGGAACAAGAATGATCCGATCGGCCGGTTCTCGTCGCCCAGCCCGGCGCGCGAACGCCGGATCGCGTCGGCGACCAGCTGCACCGCTTCGTCTTGCCCCACCACGCGGCGATGCAAGTACGCTTCCATCTTCAGAAGCTTTTCCCGCTCGCTTTGCATCATCTTGCTCACCGGGATGCCGGTGGCGCGCGACACCACCTCGGCGATCTCCTCCGCACCCACCTTGGTGCGCAGGAGCTTGAAAGGCGCGCCGCTGCGTTCGGCTTCCTCGGCCTGCCGCAGCTGCTGCTCGAGCCGAGGCAACTCACCATACTGCAGCTCCGCGACCTTGTCCCACTGCCCTTGCCGCTGCAATTCCGCAATGCGCGCGCGCAGCTGGTCGATTTGCTCTTTGAGGTGCTTGGTGCCCTCGACGCGCGCTTTTTCCGCTTTCCACACCTCCTCCAGCTCGCTGTACTCGCGCTCGAGCTTGGCGAGCTCGTCCTCAATCAACTGCAGGCGCTTCTTGCTTGCCTCGTCGGTTTCTTTCTTCACCGCCTCGCGCTCGATCTTGAGCTGAATGATCCGCCGCTCGAGTTTATCCAGCGCCTCGGGTTTGGAGTCGATCTCCATGCGGATGCGCGCCGCCGCCTCGTCGATCAGGTCGATTGCCTTGTCGGGCAAAAAGCGGTCGGTGATGTAGCGGTGACTCAGTTCGGCGGCCGCGACGATCGCCGGGTCGGTGATCTCCACGCCGTGGTGGATCTCGTACTTCTCCTGTAGCCCCCGAAGGATCGCGATGGTTTGCTCGACCGTCGGCTCCTGCACCAGCACCTTTTGGAAGCGCCGCTCCAGCGCCGGGTCCTTTTCGATGTACTTGCGGTACTCATCCAGGGTGGTGGCACCGATGCAGTGCAGCTCGCCGCGCGCGAGCGCGGGTTTGAGCATATTGCCGGCATCCATCGCCCCTTCCGCTTTGCCGGCACCCACCACGGTGTGGATCTCGTCGATAAACAGGATGATGTTCCCTGCCGCGGCAATTTCTTTCAGCACCGCCTTGAGCCGCTCCTCGAACTCGCCGCGGTACTTCGCCCCGGCAATCAGCGCCGCCATATCCAGCGCCAACACCTTCTTGTCGCGCAGCGTCTCGGGCACCTCGCCGTTGACGATGCGCTGCGCCAGCCCCTCGACGATCGCCGTCTTACCCACCCCCGGCTCACCGATGAGCACCGGGTTATTCTTCGTGCGCCGCTGCAAAATCTGCACCGTGCGCCGGATCTCGTCGTCGCGCCCAATCACCGGGTCGAGCTTACCCTGCCGCGCCCGTTCGGTCAAATCCACCGTGTATTTGCTCAGCGCCTCGCGCTGCGCTTCCGCCTCCGGGTGATCCACCTTCTGCCCACCGCGCACCTGGCGGATCGCCGCTTCCAACGCCGCACGGCTCAGCCCGTGCTCTTTGACCAGCCGCCCCACCTCGCCCTTGTCCTCGGTGAGCGCGAGCAGGAACATTTCGCTGGCGATGAACGGATCGCCCCACTTCTGCGCCTCGCGGTCGGTGAGGTTCAAAAGATTGGCCAATTCCCTGCCCACTTGCACCTCACCACCGGTGCCGGTGACCTGCGGCAGGGCCTCGAGCGAGCGTTTGAGCGCGGCCTTTAGCCCCGGGACGTTGACCCCGGCGCGTTGCAGCAACGCCGTCGTAGCGCCGTCTTCTTGCTCCAGCAGGGCCATCAACACATGTTGCGGCGTGAGGAACTGGTGGTCCATTCCCACCGCAAAGCTTTGCGCCTCTTGGAGCGCCTGTTGAAACTTGGTCGTGAGTTTGTCGAATCGCATGCTCGGTTCCTGGTTGAAGATTGCCTGGAACCAACGTGGGGGTGAAGCAGGGGGAATTCAAGTCGTAAGGCGCCAGTGGAGAAAAAAGCCGCCGGCAAGGACAAAGCGCACGCAAGCACAAAAGTCACAGACAAAGGCAAAAACGACTCAGATGCCGCCAAAGCGCAAAGAAATTGCAAAAGAGGGAGTGCGAATCAGCAAGCCAACACGAACGCCACAAAAACAACGAAGGCGCCGGATGGCGCCTTCTTGCCAGCTCAGATCGTCACGCTGCGATTAGAACTTGTGACGGATCCCGAGGTTAAAGCCCTTCTGGTAGCCAGCGCCACCGTTGGAGCTATCGCCAACGCTCAGCGCGGCGCCTTTCTTGTTGTTGATGTCGGAATACGCGACATACAGGTTGGTGCGCTTGCTCAGATCATGCTCGTAGCCGATCGCCCACTGCGAGGCTTTCGGATCGGCAGCGGCGCCTGACACATCCAGCTTGGTGTGGTTGTAGGAAGCCAACACGCGGCCCGCCGCCGACACCGGCACCGTCACGCCGAGCATGTAGCTGGTGCGATCATCGGTGGCATTGACTTCGCGGTTGCCAAACGCCAGCGCCACTTTCGCCACCCCGAAGTCATAGGAGCCCGCCAAATCCCACACGTTCAGATCGGCAGCGCCCGCGGTTTGCGGATCGATCTTGTGATAGTTCAGACCGACCAGGATCGGACCGTTCTTGTACACCGGGCTCAGAGCATAGACCCGCACATCGGCGTCATTGCCCGCGGTTTCAGCGCCGCTGAGGTGATTGACATAAGCCGCGGTCACCGTCAGACCCGAGAACGACGGGGAGATGTACGCCACGGTATTATCCACGCGCACATCAGTGGCGTAGAGGTTGTTCATCTGCCCCACCGTACCAAACCCGAATGGATCGACCGAGGCAAGCAGGTTGAATTGCGGCGTATAGACGCGACCCACCGCCAGCGTACCGAAACCACCCGACAGGGTCACGAAGGCTTGACGGCCAAAGAGCGGGCTGCCGTTACGGAATTCCGGCTGCTCAATCCCAAAGCCCGTTTCCAGCACGAAACCGGCTTTCAGGCCGTTGCCCAGGTCTTCCGTCCCGCGAAAGCCCAAGCGGTTACCCGACTGAATGCCGCTATCCACCGAGAACTTGGAACCCACGCCCGGAGTGATGTTGTCGCCCCGATGGGAGATCCCCACATCCACCAACCCGTAAATCGTCACGTTGGACTGCGCCATCGCGGGAGCGGCAATGAGGCCTGCCACGGCCAGCGCGATCAGTTTTTTCTGCATCGCAAATCTCCTTTTCTCTAGACCCAAACCTTGGGCATTTTGCCCGCCGATTCAGCAACGCGACCAATTGCGCGTGTGCTTGGCCGAATTGTGACGAGGATCACAAGGCTTGGCAAGCCCAACCCGAGAATCTTCACTGCTGCGATCATCGCGTTGTTGTATCGTTGCAACACTCAAACCGAACGATCCAGCAAAACCGGGGAGGACTAGCGCACTCGGTCCCCCTGCCCGTGACCGCGCAGCGTGGCGCACAGGCAGCGCCAATAGAGCGCCGCATCCAGCTGTCGCACGAGATGTGCGTCCCAGCGCGCCAGGCGTCGCGGCACCGACATGTCCACCCCCCGCACTTGCGCCAACCCCGTCACGCCCGGGCGCACCGCCAACACCCCGCGGCGTGCGCGCTCGACAATGAGCTCGACCTGACTGGGCAGGCACGGGCGCGGCCCCACCAAGCTCATCTCGCCTTTGAGCACATTGAGCAGCTGCGGCAACTCGTCCAGTTTCGTACGCCGCAACCAGCGCCCGAGCGGTGTCACCGCCGTGGCGGGGACCATGTGGGTCGCCACCTGCGGTGTGCCAACGCGCATGGTGCGAAACTTATAAAGCACGAACGGCTGGCCGTCGCGACCCACGCGCACTTGACGAAAGATCGGCGCACCGCTTTCCCACCACAGCAGCGCGGCAATCAGCGCCAGGACTGGCGCGAGCAACACCAGCCCTGTGCCAGCGAGCACGAGGTCGAAAAAGCGCGGCAATCAGCGCCAGGACTGGCGCGAGCAACACCAGCCCTGTGCCAGCGAGCACGAGGTCGAAAAAGCGCAGCAAGGCAAAATTTGTGGGGTAGCGCGACATGAGGTAGCAAGAGGCCTGTTGCGTCAAGCAAGTTCAACGGAAGTCAGTATACTTCCTCTTGCTTTGATTCTGACTTTTACGCGCCGAGACCCGCGCGCCCCAAAGCACCAAAACCGAGAGCGCCATGGCATCGCAGCGGACGAGCCACTCCCGCCCAAGCCCACGCCGCAATCTCGACTGAGGCAGCTAGGTTTTCCTTCCTGCGGCTTCAGCAAGGTTCTGACCAGCCAATGCCCGCAACGACTCCGCCAACCCCTCCTTCAGGGCCACCTGCGCGCGCCAGCCGAGGAGCTTCTCCAGCCGCGCCGGTGAGTACCACGCCGATTCGCACAAACGCGACACCACCGGCTCCAACGGCGGCAACCAACGCCCCCAGCGACGCAGCGTTTTTTCCCCCACCTTGCCCCAACCGCGCCGTGCCGGCGGCACCGCCAGCGCCATTTCGCACAACGTTGCCGTAGAAACCGCCTGCGGATGCGCGACGATGAACACTTGCCCCGCCGCTGCCGGATGGGTGCTCACCACGCGCGTGACCGCCACCACGTCCTTGAGATGCACGAACGAACGGCGATTGCCGCACACCGCGATGCGCGGCAGCCAACCGGCGCGCCAAGCGCGCGCCAACCGCGTCAAGCTGCCGCCGCCGCGACCATACACTGGCGCCAGGCGCAACACCACCACCGCCATCCCAGTGCGTGCCCCTGCCTCCAGCACCGCCTCCTCCGCCGCGCGCTTACTGCTTCCGTACGCCGTTGTCGGCGGCACTGGCCAATGCTCGTCGACACAGACCTCCCCCGGCTCGCCCATCGCCTTGACCGAGGAAAAAAACACGAACCGCTCCACCCCGGCCGCCGCTGCCGCTGCCAGCAGCCGCCGCGTGCCTTCGACATTGACTTGCCACAGCCGCGCTGCATCGCGCGCGTCGGCGTCGGCAAGCCCGGCAGCGTGCCACACCACCTGCACGCCATCGCAGGCACGCGCCAGCGCCGCCGCATTCTCGAGCGAACCGACGATCTCCCCGGCCATCCCACGCGCTCGACGCACCAGCGCGCGCATGCCCGGCTGCCACAGCGCCCGACCCAGATAGCCTGTGGCGCCGGTGAGCAGGATAAAAGAAGGCTCGAGCGAGGAAAAAGCGGTTGGTTTCTCCGTGGGTCGCCCCAGCACGGATGGCTCACGCCCTCTGTCACGGCGATCTGCGGACTCGCCGCCTGCGGCTTTGGCGTTCATTGCTCCGCCCCGGTTGGCGATCGCGCTGACACACTGCCGCGATACCGCCACAAATACCGCGCCATGCTCTGCGCGTGCCAAAGCGTGTAGCGCAAGCGACGGCGACTCGTACGCTGCGCGGCGTGCGTCACCACCGCTTGCGGCACCAGCCACACCGCCTCGCCCCGCTGCCACAGGCGCGCGCAGAGGTCAACGTCCTCGTAATACAGATGGTAACCCTCGTCGTAGCCCCCCACCGCGGCAAACGCGTCGCGACGAAACAGATGGAACATCCCCGCCACCCAATCCACTGGCCGCGGCGCTTCCCCGGGTGCGTACACATAGCGCCCGTCCGCACCGCCCAGCGCTTTCGCCCAAAGCGAGCGCAGCGTCGGAAAGTGCCGCGCGCTGTCCTCCACCCGACCGTCGGGCGCCACGACCGCGGGAGCGACCAGCGCCGCGTCGTGTCGGAAAGCGGCCGCCAGCAGCGCCGGAAACGGATCGCGCGTCCAGGTCACATCCGGGTTGAGCACGCAGAAAAACGGCGTTTGACATTCGACGAACGCCGCGTTGTGATTCGCGGCAAAACCGCGCGGCGCGGGATTGTGCCGCACCACCACGCGTTCGGCAAGCGCCGGCGGCACGGGCACGGCGGGTTGCGGCAGGTTGTAAGTCAGCACCACGCGGGTGACCGCCGGGCAAGGCGCCAGCGCGGACAACAGCGCCGCCAACATTGTCGGCGCATGCGCGTGGCTGACAATCGAGACGGTGATCAGAGACTGTATATCCGGGCACGACTCTGGCAAAGCCCTTGCCGTGCCGTTCATGAAGGAATTCGCTTTACTCTACTCATCAAGCCAGTAACGATAAGTAAGGTGCAAAAAACGACCCATCCCCTTGCACGCCAGTGACGATGACTTGGTTCAAATCTTGCGCAACGAACTGCTCAAGAGAAACCCCTTCAAAGCGAAGCGACCAACCATCATGAGGGTCCTGCGGTGAGCGAAAGTCGACGGTAAAGCCCTGCGCGCTGGCATCGCGCACATTCACCACGTGTTGCAGAAGATCCTCCAGGGTATCGTACATATCGAAGTACAAACGCTCACCGAGCTCGTAATCGGCAAGCGTCACCTGAGCCGCATTGCCGCAACTATAAAACAAGTAGGCATCTCGCCCCTCATGTCCGAAGATGGTTGCAGCCCCACCCCATACGTCGCTCTCGATAAGATCGTCTCCCGCACCCGCATAGACCGTGTTTCCTTCCCAAGTACTCAACCAGTCAGAATAGGGCGAACCATAACTGACATCCACGGGCCAATCTTCTACGACGAACTCATCCCAAGAACTCAGCCCCATCCATTCATAGAAGGGCTGGTCATTGACCGAGATGCGGATCTCGGTCACCTGCATGGTCGAAGGAACGAAGCGGACGTCCCAGACCATCCCGCCGGGAAACCAGCCGCGCACCACGTCTTCAGACAGAAACTGGTGACTTTTCAACCATTGGAGCAGACCATCGGACTCAAACAGAAAATCCGCCGGGGTTCTCCCCACCTCGGCCGCAGCATTCTGCACCCAGCTAAAAAACGCCTCGATTCCCATATGGTTGCGCCCGATGTTGGCCATACCGCCCTCCTTTCGCACGCGGGTTCAAACGATGCAAAAGCCGATAAAACATTCTAACAAAAAAGACGGGACTATTCCAGCGGGAAAACCGCAAATTTGCGGCACATCAAATTCACACGACATTTGCTTGAAAAAGTCTCAAACATTGCATAAAGTGAAAGACGCATCCGCCTCCTCAATCCAGGAGCCTGTCATGGCCATTTTCACTTCCTACAACCCAGATCAACACCAACTCGCTGACCTCGTTTCAGCCATCATCGGTGCCCAGAGTGGCGTTCAGATCGTACCCAGTTCCATCCAGTTGGTTTACGGCATAGGGGTTTCCGAGTGGGATGACGAGCAAAGGGCATCGCTATCCTTCTATGACGGTAGCCTTACGGAACTAGGCATCGGAGCTGGACTCTTACTCACCTCTGGAGACTCGTCGCCGCCCACGCAAAATACCTCTGGTGGTTACAGTGTCGAACTCGAACCATCGCACACTGATGCTCAACTTCAAACCACTGTTCACCAAGCGTTCAGTGGCGCAGGAACAGTGCAAGATGCCACCGTCCTCGAGTTCCAGTTCGCCGTTGCCCCGGGAAGCACAGGCGTTCAGTTCGACCTCGTCTTCGGTTCAGACGAATACCCCGAGTGGGTGGATTCCAACTATGTCGACATTGCCGCGGTCTATGTCAACGATGTCAACTACGCCCTCTTCAACAACAATCCCAATCAGCCCCTTAGCATTCTCAACACCAACCTCGCTGCAGGGAACTTTCGTGACAACAGCGGACACACCCATCCAGCGTTGCTTCCCATTGAGTATGACGGCGTTTCCTCTAAGCTGACCATCGTCGCTCCGGTCCAGGAAGGCAGCAACCACATCAGGATCGCCGTCAGCGACACCGGCGATCAGGTCTTAGACTCTGGCCTGTTCATCAGCAATATGCGCGCCGTCGGCTACACCGGCGCAGGGCTGGCGCTCGAGGTCATTGGCAGCGATGGCAAAGACATCCTTTACGGACAAGACTTCAACGAAGTATTCAACCTCGGCACAGGCAACGATCTGGTTTTTTTGGCGCTGGGGGACGATGTCATCGTCGGTTCGAAAAACTCTTTACAAGGTGTAGTACTTGGCGGCGAACTCGAGCAATTCCAACTCAGCAAAGAGGGTTCGAGTTGGGTACTGCAAGGTCCTGCAGGCATCAAAACCCTAGCCGATGTCGAGCTCGTCTACTTTGACAAAAGTGGCTTGTTTGCAATAGCGGACGAGCAAGGCAACATGCCATGGTGGGCGCTGGCGCTTGCCACCGTCCAGGCAGGACAAATGCCAGACCCCTCCCTCATCAGCCAATGGATGGCAGGATTAGCGTTGGCTTCGGGCGATGCTGCGGCCTATGTCTCGACGCTCCTGGAACAAACCCCGGGACTAACGCCCGTCGGTCTCGTGCAATACCTCGGACAAGCCGTCTATGGCTGGCAGCTCGAGGAACAACAAGCATCGCAGATCATCGAAGATTACGTGGGTCCCGGTAAGACGTTTGAAGACCTCAGCCACCTGGTGCTTTACGTTG
>FWWM01007843.1_pt1 | contig 11977 bp, 12 predicted proteins | sample 2228351 | NCBI WGS metagenome assembly FWWM01 (sample SAMEA103939774, study PRJEB20133) | metagenome | reverse complement strand
TCGTGCAGGCGCACGGCGCGGCCGCCCAGGCGGTGGCGGGCGACGAACTCCACCTCGGCGTGGTCGGCGTCCTGCACCCAGTGGCCGCGCACTTCCAGGCCCAGCCATTGGGCGGCGGCGTCAAAGTCGAGCGACGCGGGGCGGTGGCTGGGGTGCCACGTGGCCAGCAGGTAGTCGGCCCGCTCGCGCACAAAGGCGGTGTAGCGCGAACGCATAAGGCATTCGGCATCAGGCGCGGGCTGCGTATCCCAATGGTCGATAAAACGGCCGCAGCAGTCGGCATAGGCCAGGGGCTTGGCCTTGCCGCCGGAGCCTTGCAGGCGGCCGCAGGGGCAGGCAGCAGAAGGAACGGCAGGCGTGCGGCTCACCGCAGGGCCCCGAACACGCGCTGCAACACGGCGCTGCCTGCGCCTGCCGGGTTCTGGCGAATCTTGCGTTCTTCCTCGCCAATCATGAAGAACAGGCCGTCGAGCGTCTTGCCCGTCACGTAGCCTGCCAGGTTGCTTTCTTCGGGCTTGAGCAGGCCAAAGCTGGCCGCCTTGCCGGCAAAGGCGTTGTACTTCTGGGTGAGGCCCACGTTTTCTGTGGCCTTGTTCACCACGGGCAAAAAGCGCTCGGACAGCGGGGCGCGTGTCTTGGTCACAAAGAACTCGGTGACCGACGTATCGCCGCCTGTGAGAATGTTTTTGGCATCGGTCACGCTCATGGACTGCACGGCCTGGACCAGGATGTCCTTGCCCAGAGGCACGGCGGCTTCAGCAGCGCGGTTGATGGAGGTGACCAGTTCGTCGATGCGTTTGCCCTGGCCCATGGATTTCATGACCTTGGCGGCATCTTCCAGGTAGCCCGGCAGACCAATGCGCACCTTGGGGTTGCCCAGAAAGCCATCCTGGCGCCCCAGCAGCGCCACGGCCGCCTGCGCGCCCTGGGCCAGCGCCGCCTTGACGCCACGGCCGGCATCGGCGTTGGAAATATCGCCCAGCGACAGCGCCCAAGCGTGCTGATAGGTGGCGCACAGCAGCGCCCCGATGAGGCTGGTTTGGTGGAATTGGCGGCGTTGCATGGCGGCGGTTCTTTCGGTGAAAGCGACGGATAGTTCCCGCAGGGCAGCAACTGCACCGCGGGCCGGAGGTACCCGATTTTCACTCAGGCTCCAAGCTTGGTTCACAGGCCGTAGACTGCACCTGTCCAGCATCCAGGAAGGAGCCTTGCAATGTGGCAGATGATCGTGCCGTGGTGGGAGGTTGTACTGCGCGGCATCGTCGTGTACCTGTTCCTGCTGGTGTTCATGCGCCTCACGGGCAAGCGGCAGACGGGGCAGTACGAACCGTTTGATTTGATCCTGCTGCTGATCCTGTCGAACGCGGTGCAAAACTCGATGAACGCGGGCGACAACTCGCTGGTGGGCGGATTGATTTCCGCCAGCACGCTGATGCTGTGCCATGCGGCGCTGGCGCGGCTGGCGTTTCACTTTCCGCGCGTGGGCTCCTGGGTGGATGGCAAGGCCCAGGTGCTGATTATTGCTGACGCGCGAAGACGTGGAAGCCGCGCTGCGCGCCGGGGGCTGCCTGAACGCGCACGAGGTGGAACGTGCCACCATCGAAACCAATGGACAAATTACCGTGGTGCTGCGCCGCCGGGGCGAGTAACGCCGCCATGCCGCACACCCTGAACTGCTGACAACCACCGACCGAAATGACTGCACTGAACGTTTTGGGCACGCCGCTGGTGCCTTGCTCCTACGACCCGCTGACGGGCTACTACCGCGACGGCTGCTGCAACACCGACGCGTACGACCACGGCACGCATGTGATCTGCGCACGCGTGACGCAGGCGTTTCTGGACTTTTCCCTCGCGCGGGGCAACGATCTCATCACGCCCCGGCCCGAGTACCGCTTTGCGGGGCTGCGCCCCAACAACCGCTGGTGCCTGTGCGCGCTGCGCTGGAAGGAAGCCTACGAGGCCGGGGTGGCGCCGCCCGTGATTCTGGAGAGCACCCACGCCCGCGCGCTCGACTTTGTGACGCTGGAGCAGCTCCAAAGCGTGGCGCTGCCCACAGCCTGAGGCTGGCCCGCCACACTGAGGGCGGGCCTCCGCACGCGCCTTACGCCAGCGCGCGCTGGATGATGATCTTCTGCACGTCGCTGGTGCCTTCGTAAATCTGGCACACGCGCACGTCGCGGTAGATGCGTTCCACCGGGAAGTCATTGACCACGCCGTAGCCGCCCAGCGTCTGGATGGCGGCGCTGCACACGCGCTCGGCCATCTCGCTGGCAAACAGCTTGGCCATGGCGGCTTCCTTCAGGCAGGGGCGACCAGCGTCGCGCAGCGCGGCTGCGTGCCAGATGAGCTGGCGCGCGGCCTCGATCTGCGTGGCGCAGTCGGCCAGCCGAAAGCCCACGGCCTGGTGGTTGAAGATGGCGGTGCCGAAACTCTGGCGGTCTTTGGAATACGCCAGCGCGGCATCGAACGCACTGCGCGCCATGCCCACGCTTTGCGCGGCGATGCCAATGCGCCCGCCCTCAAGCGCGCCCAGGGCGATCTTGTAGCCCTCGCCCTCGGCACCAATCAGGTTCTCGGCCGGGATGCGGCAGTTGTCGAAGTTGATCTGCGCCGTGTCGCTGCTGTGCTGGCCGAGCTTGTCTTCGAGCCGCGCCACCACGTAGCCGGGGTTGTTGGTGGGCACCAGGAAGGCGCTCATGCCCTTCTTGCCCGCGCCCTTGTCGGTCACAGCGATCACGATGGCCACATGCCCGTTCTTGCCGCTGGTGATGAACTGCTTGACGCCGTTGATGACGTATTCGTCGCCCTGCTTCACGGCCGTGGTGCGCAATGCGGAGGCGTCAGACCCCACATGCGGCTCGGTCAGGCAGAATGCGCCCAGCATTTCGCCGCGCGCCAGGGGCGTGAGCCAGTCGCGCTTTTGCTGCGCGTTGCCGTAGCGCAGCAAGATGGCGTTGACGGGGCAGTTGGTCACGCTGATGGCGGTGCTGGTGCCGCCATCACCAGCGGCAATCTCTTCCAGCACCAGCGCCAGCGTCACGTAATCCAGGTTGGCACCGCCAAACTCTTCAGGCACGCAGATGCCGTAGGCGCCCAGCGCGGCCAGGCCCTGGTGGGCTTCTTTGGGGAAGTGGTGTTCCTTGTCCCAGCGCGCGGCGTGGGGCCACAGCTCGGTCTGGGCAAAGTCGCGCACCGCGTCGCGGATCATTTCCTGGTCTTGTGTCAGCAGCATGGGTTGTCTCCAGAGTTGTTGTTCGTGATGAAGGGGGCCTTACCAGTGGGCGGCACGGCGGCCGTCGTGGTGCAGCAGGCGGCCCTTGTCAGCCGGGGTGACGCTGGCCAGCGTGCTGCGCAGGCCGCGCACGCTGTCTTCCACCGTCAACGGCGCAGTACCACCGCCCATGTCGGTCTGCACCCAGCCGGGGTCGATGGTGACCAGCGTGGCGCCGGGGTAGTTGTGCTGGGCGGCGGCCACCGCCATGTTCAGCGCGGCCTTGCTGGTGCGGTACAGCCACGCGTCGCTGTTCGGCACGCTGCCGATTTGCGACATGGACGATGAGAGAAAGGCAAACACCCCGCCCGCATCCGCCACCAGCGGCGCCACCTGCGGAATGGCCTGCATGGCGCCCAGCACGTTGGTGTGCATGACGGCATCAAAGTCTTGCTGCGTGGGTGGCGTCAGGGCGTTGGGGCGGCGGATGATGCCTGCCACATAGATCGCCAGATCGAGCTTTTCACCATCGAGCTGCCAGGCCAAACCGCTCACGCTGGCGGGGTTGGCCACGTCCACGGTGAGCACGTCAGCGCCCAAGCTCTGCACGCGCTCGCGCCCGGCGTCGTCGCGCACGGTGGCGATGACGCGGCGGCCGTCTTCGGTGTACTGGCGCACCAGCTCCAGCCCAATGCCGCGCGATGCACCGATGATGAGGATGGACTTCATGGCAAATATTTCAATCAAATAGGCCTCTAGCGCTTATCCAGAAAGCGCAAGCAGCTATGCTTTCAATAGCAAATCACTCAATGCGCATGCCCAGGGCGAGGCAAGAACCTTCAGTGGAGCAGGTAGCCTGCGTACTCAAAGTAGCCCGTCCAGGCCGGGTCGTAGCGCAGCTTCAGCTCCAGCGTGGCGGCTTCATCGCGCAGCAGCAGCGGGGCCAGCGTTTGCTTGGCAAGCTGCTCGTCGCTCACGTAGAACAGCGCCTGGCGGCGGCCTGCGCGCACCAGGGTGAGCGCGGCCACGCCCAGTTGCGGCAGTTGCAGCAAGGTGGCAGCTTGCTCTTGCAGGTTTTGTGCGGCAGCCAACGCAGCGCTGTCGGGCACCGCCAGGTCGAGCGTGAGTGCGTAGGGCAAATCGGCGCGCATGGCCACGGCGTTGGCAGCCAGGTTGACAGCCACCACGCCTTCGTCGCTGCCGCCGGTTTCGGCATCGCACTCGGGGTCGTCCACGGGGTTGCCTTCGTCGTCCACGGCGCAGTTGAATTCCAGTTCCAGCCCTTCCCACTGCGGCTCGCCTTGCGGGAAGTGGCCGGTGTGGCCCAGGGTCTGGGTCCAGAAGGCATCAAACACGGGGGGCAGCTGGCTCAGCGGCGTCCACGACACATCGGCGTCGTAGTCGTCTTCGCCCACAAAGTCCACCGCGCCCACTTTCACGGCGAAGTCGTATTCGCCCAGCACATGGTCCAGCATGATGAAGGTCATGTGCCGCGCGTGCTCGGCGAATTCAGCGGGGATGTCGCGGGCGAAGCGCAGTTCCAGCGCGGCCTGGCCGTTGTCGGGCTGCAGGGCCACCAGCACATCGGCGGTGGCCAGCTCAAACCCGTCCATGCCAATGGGGAAGTCCGGCTCGGCGGTACGGGCGCGGAAGGTCACCACGCGGTGGTGCTGCAGCTTGGGGGCGGCGTCCACCAGCTGCGTGAGCAGCGGAAACTGCTCGATGCTGCCATGCGCGGTGATGATGAGGTCCACCACGGCGTCCTCAGGGTGGCCCTGCAACTCCAGGGCCAGGCCCTTCACATGCGCCTCCAGCAGGGTATTGGCCTGCTCCACCCGCTCGACCAGGGGCTGCGCGTGCAGTGCAGCCTCCTGCGCGGAAAAGTCAGCCCAGAAAGCGGCGATGGCGGGGGAAGCGGGGTGCATGCAGGGGTCCGGTAAAAAATGAAGGAGCCGTAGTATTTCAGAAGCCTGTGGTGCCGCCACCGGACCTGGCTGCGGGGCCAGGCCATCGGTGTTGCGGCACCCCGTCTACGTCAGACCAGCTCGATGGCCATGGCCGTGGCTTCGCCACCGCCAATGCACAGCGTGGCCAGGCCCTTCTTCTTGCCACGGGCCTGCAGCGCGTGCAGCAGCGTGACGATGATGCGCGCACCGCTGGCGCCGATGGGGTGGCCCAGGGCGCAGGCGCCGCCGTTCACGTTCACCTTGTCGTGCGGCACCTTCAGGTCGGCCATGAGAGCCATGGGCACCACGGCGAAGGCTTCGTTGATTTCCCACAGGTCCACATCCTGAACAGACCAGCCCGCTTTCTTGAGTGCCTTTTGTGTGGCGCCGACGGGGGCGGTGGTGAACCACTCAGGCTCTTGCGCATGCGTGGCGTGGGAGACGATCTTGGCCAGGGGCTTGCAGCCCAGCTCTTGCGCGGTGGACTGGCGCATCAGCACCAGAGCAGCAGCGCCGTCGTTGATGCTGGAGCTGGCGGCGGCGGTGATGGTGCCGTCCTTCTTGAACGCGGGGTTGGGAGTGCGGATCTTGAGCGGGCCTTCGTCCTGCTCCACCGTGACTTCGCCCTTGCGGGTGCTGAAGGTGACGGGTGTGATCTCGGCTTTGAATGCTCCTGAATTGATAGCATCTTGCGCACGCTGGACGCTCGCCATGGCGAATTTGTCTTGTTGTTCGCGGGTGAACTGGTACTTGGCGGCGCAGTCTTCACCAAAGGTGCCCATGGAGCGGCCGGCCTCGTACGCGTCTTCCAGGCCGTCGAGCATCATGTGGTCGAAGATCTTGTCGTGGCCCATGCGGTAGCCGCCACGGCCCTTCTTGAGCAGGTAGGGCGCGTTGGTCATGCTTTCCATGCCGCCGGACACCATCACGTCACGGCTACCGGCCACGAGCTGGTCGTGCGCGAGGATGGTGGCTTCCATGCCCGCGCCGCACATCTTGGACAGCGTCACCGCGCCGGTGCTGCGCGGCAGGCCACCCTTGAAGCCGGCCTGGCGTGCAGGCGCCTGGCCCTGGCCTGCCATCAGGCAGTTGCCGAACAGCACTTCGTCTACCTTCTCAGGGGCCACGCCGGCACGCGCCACGGCGGCCTTGATGGCTGCGCCGCCGAGGTCGTGCGCAGCGAGGTCCGAGAAGTCGCCCTGGAACGCGCCCATGGGGGTGCGCGCTGCGCCGACGATGACGATGGGGTCTTGGTGAGGTGTAGGCATGGAAAGTCTCCTGAGTTGAAATGGGGAAAGAGGTAAGGACTGCCCGTAGCTCAGGCAGGGGTGTGAACGAACCGACGTTCCTGGTGGTACGGAAACACATCCAGCAGGTGGCCTGCCTGGATGCGCTCTTTGTGCTCTTGCCAGAAGGCGGGGTCCAGCAGGTCTGCGTGGTGCTGCATGAACACATCACGCACTTGCGGGCTGCCCAGCAGGAAGGGACCGAAGGTTTCAGGGAACACATCGCGTGGCCCCACGGTGTACCAAATCTCGCCGCTCAGCTCGTCTTCTTCGTTGCGGGGCGCGGGCACGCGGCGGAAGTTGCAGTCGGTGAGGTATTCGATCTCGTCGTAGTCGTAGAACACCACCTTGCCGTGGCGGGTAATGCCAAAGTTCTTCCAGAGCATGTCGCCCGGAAAGATGTTGGCCGCCACCAGGTCCTTGATGGCGTTGCCGTATTCGATGACGCAGCGCTCGATCTGCTGGCGCGCATGGGCATCGCCCGGGCCGGCATCCAGCGCCTCTTGCAGGTAGATGTTGAGCGGGATCATGCGCCGCTCGATGTAGAGGTGTTTGATGATGACTTCGGTCTGCCCGTCGCCATCGCGGTCGCTGATTTCGAGCTGGCTGGGGGCAAACTTTTCAATCTCGGCAATCAGCTCGTCGCTGAAGCGATCGCGCGGGAAGGCGACTTCGCTGTATTCCAGCGTGTCGGCCATGCGCCCCACCCGGTCATGCTGCTTGACGAGCATGTACTTGGCCTTGACCTGCTCGCGCGTGGTGTCCTTCTGCGCAGGGTAGTAGTCCTTGATGAGCTTGAACACGTAGGGAAAACTAGGCAGGTCGAACACCAGCATGACCATGCCTTTGATGCCCGGCGCAATGCGGAACTGATCGCTGGAGTGCTTGAGGTGGTGCAGAAAGTCGCGGTAGAACAGCGTTTTGCCCTGCTTGGCCAGGCCCAGGGCGTTGTAGATCTCGGCCCGCGGCTTGCGCGGCATGAGGCTGCGCAGGAACTGCACATAGGCGCTGGGCACCTCCATGTCCACCATGAAATAGGCACGGGCAAAGCTGAAGAGGATTTGCAGGTCTTCCTCGCCAAACAGGGCTGCATCGATGGTGAGCTTGCCCTGGTGGTCGTGCAGGATGGGCAGAGCAAACGGCACTTCGGTAAAGCCGTTGATGATTTTGCCCACCAGGTAAGCACCCTTGTTGCGAAAGAACAGGCTGGTGAGTACCTGGATCTGGAAATTGGCGCGCAGCTTGACCTGGTCCAGAGCCAGCCGGTCCTGCACGGCCGCCAGCACATGGTGTGTGTCCCGCTCCAGGTGGGCGAACGCACGCTGCAGCTGGAAGTTCTCCACAATCGTGATCAGCGTCTGGTGCAGCGTCTCGCGCGTGGGGTAGTAGGCGCGAAAGGTAGGCTTGGCCGCAGGCTCGTCGTTCTCGATGTACTCGGTGCTGACCGCGGGACGCACAAAGATGAAATCGTTGTGAAAATGCGTGCGGTGCAGGATTTTGCAGGTGACCGAGTTGAAAAAGGTCTCGGCCAATTCAGGCTGGTGGTGGTTGACGAGCAGCCCGATGTAGTGGAACTTGGCCTGGTGCCACACCTCCATGGGCTGGTTGCCCGCTCCAAACTCCTTCTCCAGCCGCCGCACGCATTCCTTCACCCGCAGGTCATAAAACTCAATGCGCTCCCGCTGTGCGCGCTGCTGGCCCAGCCAATCAGCGGTTTCAAACCGGTGCTTGGCACGGGCCGATTCCGTGCGGAACAGGCGGTAATGGCGATTAAAACCATCCATCATCGCCTTAGCGATGGCATAGGCCAGCGGTGAGTCAAGCCGTTGGGGAAACATGGCCTCGCCGGTGGGAGCTGATCGCCGGGTAACCCTGGGCCTGCTCGGGTGCGTTAACCCCGGCGCGTGGCGGCCACACCTGCAATGGCCGCACGGTAAAGGGCGTCCAGGCCTTCGGTGCTGTCTACCGTCATATGCAGGTTGTTGATGAGCCCGTCCTTCAGGCCATAGCACCAACCGTGCAGCGTGACCTTCTGGCCTCGGCCCCAGGCGTCCAGCATCACCGTGGTCTGGGCGATGTTGACCACCTGTTCGATGGCGTTGAGTTCGCACAGCACATCATGGCGCCACTGCGGCTCCACCGAGGCGATCAAATCACGATGGCGATCACGCACGTCGGTCACGTGGCGAATCCAGTTGTCGGCCAGTCCCACGCGAATGCCTTCGAGTGCAGCCAGTACACCGCCGCAGCCGTAGTGACCCACCACCATCAGGTGTTCCACCTTGAGTTGATCAACCGCGTATTGAATGGTGGACAGGCAATTCAGATCCGTTGGCACCACCACGTTGGCCACGTTGCGATGCACAAACACCTCTCCGGGCTCCAACCCGGTGATCTGATTGGCTGGCACCCGGCTGTCGGAACAACCTATCCACATGTACTTGGGCTTTTGCTGCGCCAGCAAGCTGGTGAAAAAGCCGGGCCGTTCACGCTCCATCTGGGCCGCCCAGGCGCGGTTGTGTACAAACAGGTCGTCGATGGATGTGGGCATGGTGTCCTCAGGTCAGGTTCAATGGTGGTCAGCAGGTTTCGGCAAACAGCTCGCGGCCAATCAGCATGCGGCGGATTTCGCTGGTGCCTGCACCAATCTCGTACAGCTTGGCATCGCGCCAGAGGCGGCCCAGCGGGTACTCGTTGATGTAGCCGTTGCCACCAAAAATCTGCACGCCCTCGCCCGCCATCCAGGTAGCCTTTTCGGCGCACCAAAGAATGACGCTGGCGCAGTCTTTGCGCACCTGGCGAACATGGTCCGTGCCCAGCATGTCCAGGTTCTTCGCCACGGTATAGGCGAACGAACGTCCGGCTTGCAGCACGGTGTACATGTCAGCGACCTTGCCCTGGATGAGCTGGAATTCACCAATGCTCTGGCCGAACTGTTTGCGGTCGTGAATATAGGGGATGACGTTGTCCATCACCGACTGCATGATGCCCAAAGGCCCTCCGGTCAGTACGGCACGCTCATAGTCAAGGCCGCTCATGAGCACCTTGGCACCTTGGTTCACACCACCCAGCACATTGGCCGCAGGGACTTCCACGTTGTTGAACACCAGCTCGCCCGTGTGGCTGCCGCGCATGCCGAGCTTGTCGAGCTTTTGCGCAATGCTGAAACCTGGCATTCCCTTTTCAATTAGGAAGGCGGTCACGCCCCGCGCGCCCAATTCAGGCTCCGTTTTGGCGTAGACCACCAAAGTGTCAGCATCGGGGCCATTGGTGATCCACATCTTGCTGCCGTTGAGCAAGTAGTAGCCACCCTTGTCTTCGGCCTTGAGCTTCATGCTGATCACGTCGGAGCCGGCACCCGGTTCACTCATGGCCAAAGCGCCCACATGTTCACCACTGATGAGCTTGGGCAGGTACTTCAGCTTTTGGGCTTCGTTGCCGTTGCGATTGATCTGGTTCACGCACAGGTTGCTGTGCGCACCGTAGGACAGCCCCACCGACGCGCTGGCCCGAGAGATTTCCTCCATAGCCACCATGTGGGCCAGATAGCCCATCGCTGCACCGCCGTACTGTTCAGGCACGGTGATCCCCAGCACTCCCAAGTCCCCCATGCGGCGCCAGAGATCCATGGGGAACTGGTCGGTCCGATCAATTTCTGCTGCACGCGGCGCAATTTCTGACTGTGCAAAATCCCGTACAGCATCGCGCAGGGCGTCGATGTCTTCGCCCAACTGAAAGTTGAGGCCAGGAAGGTTGGATGGAAGGCTCATGGGTGTCTCCTTGTCAAAATGAATGTTTGTCAGTCCCGTAGCTGTTCTCGGCCCGATACCGCCATCAAGGTGCAGGCCATCGTGGCGACCAGCTTTTCTTGCTCGCCTTGCAAGGCAAAGGCGCGACCTTCGCACACAGTGATCGTGCGCCCCGGTTTGAGCACACGTCCCTCCATGCGAAAGCGCTCTCCGGCAGAAGGCGCCAGCAAATTGATCTTGAATTCAATGGTGAGGACGGCAGCGTCTTCTGGCATCAAGGTCAAGCCGGCGTACCCGCAAGCGGAATCAAGCGCTGTGGCAACAACCCCTGCATGCAAAAAACCATGCTGTTGCGTCAGACCTTCGGCCCAGTCCAGAGCGATATCAACGACTCCAGGCTCGACCAACTGAAGAGAGGCGCCCAAGGTTGCCATCACCCCTTGCTTGCGAAAACTCTCTTCCACTCGCGCTTTGTATGCGAGATGCTTAGGCTGAAAAGCGTTAGCTGTCACGGCATCCCCAAAAAATTGACGTTTACGTAAACGTCAATTATGGATCATTTTTGCTTTTCTGACTTTGCCAGTAGGGTGCGCGCTTCTTTTTCGTGCTCCCGCACCTCTTCCAAGTTGGCCTGCAGATCGGCCAACTGCGCTTCCAGCTGCTTGCGGTGCACCGTCAATACATCCAGAAACTTGCGAAGCTGCACGCCGGTGTCTCGCGGGCTGTCGTACAAGTCAATGATTTCCTTGGCCTCAGTCAGGGAGAGGCCCAAGCGCTTGGCGCGCAGCGTCAGCCGCAGTCGGGTTCTATCTCGGGGGCTATAGATACGATTTCTCCCCCCCGCGCCCGTGCGCTCTGGCTGTAACAGCCCCATGTCCTCATAGAACCGAATAGCCCGCGTTGTCAGATCAAACTCTTTGGCAAGATCGCCAATTGTGTATGTGGTCGCCATGAAAAAGGGAAGCCCAAAGGAAGTTCGAAAAAGACTGAATCCGCTATGACCTTTACGTCAACGTTAATCGTACAGCAATGACGGTACTGTGCTTCCTCGACTTCGGAGCTTGGGAAAAGCTCAGACCGAAGAAGACGAGAAACTAGGGGAGGAGGCACATGTGGGTACAGAGGCTCTGAGATCACGAACTGAAGGATATACAGACATCCGGAAGCGGACCCCCTAGGCGACAAAGCGATTCGACAGTCCAATAGCGCTTACCTTAACCAACGAGGCGTGGAAGGCGTTTGGGAAGGGGGAGCTGGTGGTGTTTAGCGAGGGCAGGAGGTTGGAGGTGTAGGCCGTGCCAAAGCCACCGAGCACAATCACAGCGCCATGAACCACGGGCTGTGCTGCCCGTTAACCTGCCGAGCAGTGTCACCCTTTGTATTCTTTGGCCCCCAAAGCAAAACGCCCCTGTACTCGAATGAGCACAGGGGCGGTTTGGGCTGTAAGAGCCTGACGATGACCTACTTTCACACGGGAACCCGCACTATCATCGGCGCAAAGTCGTTTCACTGTCCTGTTCGGGATGGGAAGGAGTGGTACCAACTTGCTATGGTCATCAGGCATAACTTGGTGCTGGGCTGTTCATGGAACAGCCTGGCGAATTCATAGAGTTTGGAATCAGATTTTGTATTTGACTGCGTCTAACTTGGCATAACAGACTTTGAGCTTCACGCTTTAAGCGTGTTGGCTATCAAAGTTATAGGGTCAAGCCGCACGAGCAATTAGTACTGGTTAGCTTAACGCATTACTGCGCTTCCACACCCAGCCTATCAACGTCCTGG
>FWWM01014506.1_pt1 | contig 11985 bp, 14 predicted proteins | sample 2228351 | NCBI WGS metagenome assembly FWWM01 (sample SAMEA103939774, study PRJEB20133) | metagenome | reverse complement strand
TTGCCGCTCCCGGTGGCCCGGACGAAGCGGTCCCCCACCTCGAGGGGTTGGGTCTGGGGGGTCAGGGTCTTCACGGGGATGAGCCCCCTCCCCGCGTACAGCGCCGAGGCGAGGGCCACCCCGGCGCCGACCCCGACCGCCGCGCGGAGCACGGCGCGCCGCTGGACGTGCTGGGCTTTTTTCGAGGATTCCATGGCTCACCTCCGCTGCCGGGGAAGGGGGGCTAAGGCCGGACCTCGAGCACCCCCATCATCCCCCGGTCCTCGTGCTCGACGAGGTGGCAGTGGTAGACGGTGACCCCGCTGAAGTCGCGCAGGGGCACCGCGATCCGTACGGTCTCGTTCTTGCGCAGGTTCACGGTGTCCTTCCAGGCCCGGTAGGGCGCCGGCTTGCCGCCCCGCGAGAGCACCTGGAAGGGGTAGGTGTGCAGGTGGAAGGGGTGGTCCATGTCGGTCTTGTTGACGAGCTCCCAGACCTCGAGCGTCCCCAGCTTGGCCCGGACGTCCACCCGGCCGGGGTCAAACATCCGGTCGTTGATGAAGAACTCGGCCTGCATCATGCGCTCGCCCAGTACCAGGCGGCGGGTGGCGGCGGCCCTGGCGGGCTCGAGCCGTTCGACGGGGGCCAGCGAGGCGGGCAGGGGCAGGGGCTTGGGGCTGGCCGGGGCCACGACGGTGAGCAGGGTCTCGAGGCGGGTGGCTCCCATGCCCATCATGGAGCCCATCATCCCCGTGTCGCCCATGCCCCCCATGCCGCCGTGGTCCATCATCCCCATCCCTTGGCCCATCCCCTGGCCCATGCCCTGGTCGCCCATCATGCCGTTCATGCCGCCGTGCATCATCATCGCGCCGCGGTCGTAGGGGAGGGCCTGCAGCCGGTAGTTGCCGGGCCGGCTCAGGCGCACGAGCACCTCGGCCCGCTCGCCGGGGGCCAGCAGGAGCTCGGTGAGCTCGACGGGCTTCTCGAGGAAGCCGCCGTCGGTGGCGATGAGGTAGAGGGGATGGTTTTCCAACGCCAGCCGGTAGTAGCGGGCGTTGCTGGCGTTCAGGAGCCGCAGGCGCAGGGTGGCTTTCTGAGCACGCAGGGTCGGGCGCACGGCGGCGTTGACGGTGAGCAGGTTGCCCTCCCGGCCGTTCATCCAGTCCATTTGTGTCCAGGCCGGGATCCGGTCGCCGGAGAAAGCCCAGTCCTTGAGCACCAAGAAGTGTTCCTCGGCCCCCTTCAACTCGGGCAGGGCGTCGAGCGGCCCCTCCACCACCAGCAGGCCCGCCAGCCCCGCGTAGAGCTGTGGGGCCACCCGGCCGTGGACGTGGGGGTGGTACCAGTAAGTCCCCGCCGAGCCCTTGGGGATCGTGAACTCATAAAGGCGGCTCTCGCCGGGCTGGACCAGGGCCAGCGGGTCGTCCACGCTGGCGGGCACGTGCAAGCCGTGCAGGTGCAGGTTGGTGGCCTCGGGAAGGTTGTTGGTGAAGTTCAGCCGCACCGTCTCGCCCTCGCGCACCCGCAGGGTAGGGCCGGGGAAGCCGCCGTAGGTCATCAGCCGGGCGGGCTTGCCGCTCAGGGTCAGGTTGCTCTGCCGGGCGGTGATCTGGGCCTCCACCACGCCATCGGCCCGGAGCACCTCGAGCGTGCGGGGCTGGGGAAAGGGGCTTTGAGCAAAGGCGGGGAGCCTCGAGAGCCCGTAGCTGCTCGCCAGGCCCAGGGCTCCGTACTTCAACAGTTCGCGTCGGTTCATAACGCCTCCTGCTTTAGCCTGCGCGTGGAGTGTTAAGCCTGTGCAAAGGGCAACCCCCGGCCGTGGCCGGGGGCTCGAGGGGGCGGGCATCAGGCGGCCTGGGCCATGCGGCGGCACTCCTGGGCGCAGCGGCGGCAGGCGTCGGCACAGGCCCTCATCGCGCCGTCGGGGTCATCGATGGCCTCGCAGCTCTGGGCGCACGCCTCGCAGACCTCGGCACAGGCCCGGCAGACCTGGGCGTGGAGCCGCGAGCCCCGCAGCATGAAGTCCTTGGCCGTCTCGCAAATCTGTACACAGTCCATCATAATGGTCATGTGGGCGGGCTCGACGTGCTGGCCGCCGTGCTGCAGGCAGTGTTGAACGGTGGTGAGGCATACGTCGTGGCACTCCCCGCAGGCCTCGATGCAAGCCTGCATGGCGGGGCTCATGCCGGTGGTGCCGTGGGTGTGGTGCTGGCTGCTGTGCTGCATGGCTGGACCTCCTGAAATTCGGCCTTTCGGCCCTGATCCGGCTGGCAATTCCGGACGACGAGAGGCAGAGTTAAAGCTCGAGCCGGCGGGTCGAAGGAGGTTCAACTTTAGCCCCCCCGCCTGAAGTTGCCTTGAGTGCCGGCTGAAACTACCGGGTTTACAAAGGCTTAACACCAAGGCATTAGCCTCTGTCGGAGAGGAAGCTTATGACCCATCAACCCGACCGAAGACGAGCGCTGAAGATGCTCGGCGGCCTCGCCCTGGGCCTGGCCGGCGGAGCCCTGGCGCAGCAGGGGAGTGCCCTGAAGGGCCTCGAGGCCACCCTCTACAAGTCGCCCACCTGCGGCTGCTGCGGGGAGTACGTGAAGTTCCTCCAGGCGCAGGGCGCCCTGGTGAAGGTGGTGCTGCAGGACGACCTCAGCCCCCTCAAGCGCCGCTACGGGATCCCGCCCGAGGCCCAGAGCTGCCACACCATGCGCCTCGCGGGCTACACGGTGGAGGGGCACGTCCCGCTGGCCGCCCTCCAGAAGCTGCTGCGCGAGCGACCCAGGATCGACGGGATCGCCCTGCCGGGCATGCCCTCGGGCACGCCGGGGATGCCCGGCCCCAAGACCCAGCCCTACCGGGTGCTGGCCCTCGTCAAAGGGCGGCTCGAGCCCTTCGTGACGCTTTAGGGCGCCCCTTCCCACCGGATCAGGCGCAGCGCGAGGAAGAGCGCGACAGGGCTCAGGACCGGGCTGGCGGCAGCGTGAACCAGAAGGTGCTGCCGCGCCCGACCTCGCTCTCGAGGCCCATGTTGCCCCCCATGGCCTCGACCAGGCCCCGCGCGACCGTGAGGCCCACCCCGCTCCCGCCGTCCTGGCGGCTGCGGGCCGAGTCCACGCGGTAGAAGCGCTCGAAGACCCGCGCCTGGTGCTCGGGGGGTATGCCAGGGCCGGTGTCGCGCACGCTGAAGCGCACCCCGCCCCGCGCCGGCTCGGCCTTCAGCCCCACCTCCCCGCCGGGCGGGGTGTGGCGCAGGGCGTTGGCGAGCAGGTTGGAGAGCACCTGCTGCAGGCGCTCGGGATCGCCCCACACCGCCGGCAGCGGCCCACAGGGCTCGAGCCGCAGGGCCACCCCCTGTTCCGCGAACACCAGCTCGAAGCGTTCGGCCGCCCGCCTCAGGGCCGCGGCGGGGTCGAGCGCCTGCGGGCGAATCTCCACCGCTCTCGCCTCGACCCTCGAGACCAGCGACAAATCCTCGACCAGGCGACGCATGGCCCGCACCTCGTGGCTGATGCGCCCGGCGGCCTGCTCGGGCGGTAGCACCCCGTCGGCCAGGGCCTCGGCGTAGCCCTGCAGCCCGGCCAGGGGCGTGCGCAGCTCGTGGGCGACGGAGCCGATGAGCTCGACGCGGCTCTGCTCGACCCTCTCCAGCGCCTCGGCCATGCGGTTGAAGTCCTGGGCGAGAGAGGCCAGCTCGTCGCGGCCGTGCACCGGCAGGCGGTCGTGGTAGTGCCCCTGCGCGATGCTACGGCTGCCATGGGCCAGCAGCCGCACCCCCTGGCTGACCCGCCTCGAGACCACCCAGGCCGTGCCCGCCGCCAGCAGCCCGGCCAGCGGCAGCGAGGCCAGCCAGGCGGCGGTGAGGGTCGAGCGCAGGCCGCGCTCGAGGTCGGCGTGCAGCTCGTGGCCCTGCGGCCCGATGGCCGCCACCATCTGCTCGATGTGGCTCTGGTAAAAGCGCGGGGCCAGCCACTCCGCGAAGCCCAGCAAGGCCACCAGCGCCACCAGCGCCGCCAGCAGGTGGGTCAGGAACAGCCGCGTGAACATTATTCCTCCCGGAAGCGGTAGCCCACCCCGCGCACCGTCTCGATGTAGCGGGGGTTGTCGCTGTCCTCGCCCAGCTTCCGGCGCAGGCCCGCGATGTGCACGTCCACCACGCGATCTACGCCGGGGAAGTCCCCGCCCCACACCCGCTCGAGCAGCCGCGCCCGGCTCCACACCAGCCCGGGGTGCTGGGCCAGGGTGAGCAGCAGGTCGAACTCCAGCCGCGACAGCGGTAGGGGAGCCCCGTTCAGCAGGGCTACGCGCTCGGCGGGCTTGAGGGTGAGGGCCCCGAAGGCGAGTTCGTCGCGCAGCCCCCGGCGTCGCAACAGCGCCCGCACCCGTGCCACTACCTCGCGCGGGCTGAAAGGCTTGGTCACGTAGTCGTCGGCGCCGAGATCGAGGCCCTCGATGCGCTCCTCCTCCTCGCCCTTGGCGGTGAGCATCAGGACGAGGAGGTCGGGGTAGTCCCGCCGCGCCTCCCGGGCCACCTCGAGCCCGCCCACCTTCGGCAGCATCAGGTCCAGGATCAGCAGGTCGGCCGCGCCCAGCCGGGCCAGCGCCTCGGCCCCGTCGCGCGCCTCCACCACCTCGTGCCCCTCCTGGCGCAGGTAGGCCCCCAGCACCTCGTGGATGGAAGGGTCGTCATCGACCAGCAGCACTCGAGCCATACTCACCCCCAGCTTACGCATGCCGTGCGGCCGGTGACCAAGAGCTAGTGACGTGTGGGAGTATCCCCCCTAGCCCCCCTTGCTAAGGGGGGTGGAGAAGTAGCGTCTTGCGGCTTGCGTATTGCGTACGACGTACGACCCGCGCTCAGCTATCAGCTATCAGCGTCGAACATTCAGCGTCTAGCGCACCGGGTTCTCCGGCCCCCGGCCCCGGTAGGCGTCGATGAAGGCGGCAGCCGCGGCGGCGTCCCAGCGCTCCAGCCGCAGCAGCTTGGTCCAGGCGGTGAGCTCGACGGTCTGGCCCAGACCCGCCTTGGGCACCACCACCAGCCCGTCCCACTGGCCCCGGTAGCGGCCGGCCCAGACCCGCAGGGTCTTGAGCACTTCCTCCCCGGGCTGGTCGTAGTAGATCACGACGTTGCCGTGCTCGAGCGCGTGCACCAGCTTTTCCCGGGGCTCGCCGCGGGTGTAGAAGCCCGGCTCACTCCAGTTGTACCAGTGCGTCCCCGAGGTGGGCGGGTCGGTGGCGTAGCTCAGCGAGGCGCCGATGTTGGCGTGGCTGCGCCCGTAGTCCGGGTGGTTCTGCACCTGCGTGAGGGCCGGCTTGCCCTCCTCGATGAGGCTCTCGAGGCTGGGCACCCCCTGCTGGCCCTGCCAGCGCAGGAAGCCCCAGACCGCCACCGCCAGCACGAGAACGCCGCCGATGACCCAGGGCCAGGGGCTGGGCTTGGGCTTGGACGAATACTTCAAGGCCTGTTTCCGTGCGCTCTTTCCCATAGACCCTACCAAGCTACCGCATTCGGGGTGAGGGCAATTGGGATTTCAGGTTGACTTCCAGACTTGACCGTTATTCAGGGTTGAGGCTAGATAGAGGCATGAACTTACGCGAAGCCTTAGCCTCATTGGACGATCCACGCTACCAGAACCGGCGCTATCCGCTGTGGGGGGTGGTGGCATTGGTGCTGGTGGCCTTTGTGTGCCGGGTGGACTCCCTGCGGGGTGTGGCCCGCTTTGCCCAAGCCAATCCCTTCCTGTGTAAGCCCCTGGGCTTGCGCAAGGCCCCAGGACGCAGCTCAATCGCCCAGCTCATCCGCCGCTTGGACCCGCAAGCGCTGGGTTCAGCCCTGCAACAGGTCTTTCCCGAACTCCCCCTTCCCGCCTCTTTCCCTACCTCTACCGCTACTACCTCTGCCCTGGTCGCGGATGGCAAGGTCTTGCGGGGGAGTGCTAAAGGCGAGAGCCCGGTGGTGCGGGTGGTGGAGCTGTGGTGTGAGCAAGCCCGCCACAGCCTGGCCCAGGCCCAAGTCGGTGGGCGGGAGGATGAGGCCTTGCTGGGTCTGCTGGAGCGCATGGGGCTGGAGGGTTTAGCCGGTCGGGTGGTGGTGGCCGACGCGGGCTTCCTCTACCCCCGGGTGGCCGAAGTTGTAGATTCTAAGGGGGGGATTACCTGCTGAGCCTGAGAGCCAACCAAGCCCGGGCGTTGGAGGCGGTAGAGTGGCTGTTCGCTTGCCTGGACGAGCATCCCCTGCCCGGGGAAAGCATCGTCCAGTGGGAAGAACTCCGTGACGGGGAGGTGTGGCGCTACCGGGCCTCGGCCTCCCCCCATCTCCCCCCCTGGCTGGACTTCCCTTTTGCCCGGCAGGCCGTGCGCCTGGAGCGCTGGGTGTGGCATAAGCGCAGCAAGCAGCAGCGCTACAGCGTGCACTACGCCCTGAGTAGCCTCAGACCCGAGGCGGCGGGGGCCAGGCGTCTGGGCGAACTCATGCGCCAACGCTGGGGCGTGGAGAACCGGAACTTCTGGGTACGCGACGTGCTCTTACGCGAGGACCATGCCCAGGCCCGTGGCGCCCTGGCCTTCAACCTTTGTGCCCTGCGGGCTTTCGTGCTGAACTGCCTCAACTACCGCAAGGTCCAGGCTAAAAAAGCCGCCCTGGAAGCCTTCTCCTTCAACCCCCTCTCCGCTTTGAGGTTCCTGGGGTTGCATACAAAAGATGTATAGCGGTCAAGTCTGATCATCTCTCCTACCTCCGTGCAAGATAGTGGGGGACTTGTGTTAAGCCCGTGTAAAGCGCCGCCGCGACCCCACCCCCAGCAGCAGCGCGTTCACCGTCACGATCACGGTCGAGGCGCTCATCAGCAGCGCTGCCCACTCCGGCCGCAGCAGGATACCGTAGCTGTTGTAGAGCGCTCCCGCCGCAACGGGGATGGCCAGCACGTTGTAGATGGCCGCCCAGAAGAGGTTCTGCTTGATCTTCCCGCGTACCTTGCGGGCTAGTTGAATGGCCTTGGCGACATCGGCGGGGTCGTTCCTTACCAGCACCACGTCGGCGGTCTCCACGGCCACGTCGGTGCCGGCCCCGATAGCGATGCCTACGTCGGCCTCGGCCAGGGCGGGGGCGTCGTTGACCCCGTCGCCGACCATGGCCACCTTGCGCCCCTGGGCCTGGAGCTCTTTCACCTTAGCCGCTTTGTCCTCGGGTAAAACCTCGGCGATTACCGTGTCTATGCCCAACTGGCGGGCCACGGCCTCGGCGGTGCGGCGGTTGTCGCCGGTGAGCATCACGGTCTGGATACCCATGCGGTGCAGCGCCTGCACCGCTTTGCGGGCGGACTCACGGACCACGTCGGCCACCGCGACCACCCCTGCGGGCTGGCCGTCCACCGCCACGTACATGGCGGTCTTGCCCTCGGCGGCCAGCCGGGACACCCGTTCTTCCAGTTGGCCCACCTCGACGCCTTCCCGGTCCATGAGCCTCCGGTTGCCGATGAGCACCGTGCGCCCCTTAACCTGGGCCACCACACCGTGCCCGGGGACAGAATCGAAGGCGTCGGGGGGTTGCACGCCCACGCCACGCTCCTCGGCCGCCCGCACGATGGCCTCGGCCAGGGGGTGCTGCGAGGGCTGGTCGGCGGAGGCGGCGAGGGCGAGCAACTCTTCGGGGGTGAAGGGGGCGATGGGCTCGAGGTCGGTCACCGCGGGCTTGCCCTCGGTGAGGGTGCCGGTCTTGTCGAAGACCACGGTGTCGAGGGCGGCGGTGGCCTCGAGCGCGGTCGCGTTCTTGAACAGCACGCCCTCCCGGGCCGCCACCCCCACCCCCACGGTGATCGCGGTCGGCGTCGCCAGGGCCAGCGCGTCGGGGCAGGCGATCACCACCGCCGAGACCGCCACGGTGAGGGCGAAGACCAGCCCCTGCGCCCCCAGGAAGTACCAGAAGAGGAAGGTGAGCACGCCCGAGCCCAGCGCGATGAACACCAGGTACTTCCCGGCCAGGTCGGCCAGGCGCTGCGCCGGGGCCTTGGAGGCCTGGGCGTTGCGCACCATCTGCACGATGCGCGAGAGCGCGGTGTCGGCGCCCACCGCCGTGGCCTTGAAGGTGAAGGCCCCGGTCTGGTTCACCGTCCCCCCGACCACCTTCGCGCCGGGGGTCTTGGCGGCGGGGATCGGCTCGCCGGTGATCATGCTCTCATCCACGTAGCTCTGCCCCGAGATCACCACCCCGTCCACCGGCACCCGGTCGCCGGGCCTGACCACGACCTCGTCGCCCACCACCACCTGCTCGAGCGCCACCTCCACCTCCTGCCCGTTCCGCCGGACCCGGGCCGTCGCGGGGGCCAGCTTGAGCAGGGCCTCCACCGCCCGCCCGGTGGCGAAGCGCGAGCGCATCTCGAGCCAGTGCCCCGCCAGGCTGAAGGTGGTGAGCATGGCCGCCGCTTCGAAGAACACCTCGCCCTCGAAGAGGAAGGTAGCCCCCAGCGAGTAGGTGTAGGACACCAAGATGCCCGTGGCGATGAGGGTCATCATGTTGGCCTCGCCCCGCAGCAAAGCCCGCCAGGCCGCACTGATGAAGGGCCAGCCCCCCCACCACACCACCGGGGTCGCCAGCAGGAAGCCCCACAGCCCCATCGAAAGGCCGAAGGGCGGCATGTCGGGGAAGCCCAGCGCCCCGCCGATGGGCGAGAAGATCACGACGGGGATGGTTAGGGCCAGCGAGATCAGGAAGCGCCGCAGCATGTCGTTCACCATCGCGGCCCCGTGCCCGGCGTGCTCGTCGTGCCCCTCGTGGCCCGCGTGCTCCTGGTGCCGCACGGCGGCGTGGTCGTGGGCTGGGGCCGGGGCCGGACGGGCGGCGTGGCCGTGGTGGGCGTGGTCGTGGCCCTCCGAGCCCACGCTGGGGTGCCCGGGCTGGGCCTCGGAGGGGGCGCAGTCGGCGCAGTCGCAGGCGTAGCCCCTTTGCTCGATCTCGGCCTCGAGCCGCTGGGCGCTCGTCACCGCGGGGTCGTAGGCGAGGTGGGCGACGCCCCGGGTGCGGTCGAGGTGGACCTGCTGAACGCCTTCCAGCCGGGCGAACTGCCGCTCGAGGTCGGCGTACTCCGAGCCGTCGTGGCAATTCCTGAGGGCGACCTCGAGGACCGATCCGTGTGGGTGAGCGCCGTGGTGGGTTGCCGCCTTCGACATAGCCTGTACCTCCTATAGGGTCTTTGCTCCGCCCGACGGGGCCGGGTGGCCGTCCACCGCCGCGCGGGCCAGCAGGGCGGCGGGCAGAAGGGCGAGGTAGCTCAGGGCCATCGCCGGGGCCATCCCGACGACCTCTTGCAGGCGCCCCACGCCTACGTAGAGCAGGCCCGCCAGGCCCACCGTGAGGCCCATCAGCATTCCGGAGGCGGTGGCCTCCGAGCGGGGCGCCAGGTCCTGGGCGCTGACGATGAGCAGCGGGAAAGCCATGTTGGTCAGGAGCCCGGCCAGGAGCACCCAGCCGAAGAAGGCCGCCGAGCCGGGCGCCGCCGCGAAGGTGGCGAAGAGGGGCAGGGGCGCGGCGAGCAGGCTGAGGGTGACGACCCTCGAGCGCCCCCAGCGCTGGCTCAGGAGGCTCCCCGTGACCCCGCCCAGGGCCGCCGCCAGGAAGAACACCGTCAGCGTCCAGCCGAGGAGGGTGCTGTCGCGGGCCAGGCCGCGCTCGGCGACCAGCCACAGCGGGAAAGCGCTGGTGAAGGTCGTGAAGGCCACCTCCAGCAGGGTGCCCACCAGCACCAGGCGCCCCACCGGCCCGCGCAACAGCCGGCCGCCTTCGAGCGGGCGGCGGGCGGGTTCAGGCGCGTGGGCCCGCGCCGGGGCGATCAGGTTGATCAGGATCCCCAGCACGATCCACGGGACCATCAGCCAGAGGGTGTAGCCCAGGCCCAGGCCGGAGGCCACGATCAGCACGAGCACCGGCCCCATCGCCAGCCCCAGCATACCCCCGGCGCTGAAGAGGCTCACCGCCAGCTCCTTGTTCACGCTGCTCGAGCGGGCGATGCTGGTGCCCGAGGGGTGGAACGCCGCCGACCCCAGCCCGCCCACCAGCAGCAGGCCCAGCAGCGTCCAGACGCTCGGGGCCACGGCCATCAGGCTCAGCAGGCTCACCGAGAGCACCAGGCCGAAGGCGGCCAGCGCCCGGCGGCCGAAGCGGTCGGACAGCGCCCCGAACAGGGGCTGGGTGACGGATGAGCTGAAGGCGAAGGTGGCGACCAGGAAAGCCAGCCAGCTTTCGGTGAGGCCGAAGCGCTCCTGCAGGGTGGGCAAAAGCGCCGATAGCATGCTCGAGAGGGCGTCATTAAACAGGTGGGCTACAGTCAGGAGGAGGGCTAGCCCACCCCCGGCAACCCCGAATTTCGCGGCCAACGACCCCGTCCGAACGTTCATGACCCTTCCTCCTATCCCACCCCACCTGGGGTGGGGTATGCCTAACCTTAGACCCGCCCACGCCAAAAGTCAACCGGTGGCCGGCCGGGGGAGCCCGCTCGAGGCCGTAACCCGGGCTGTAGGATCCTAAGCCCCTACAACCCGGGCCGCGCAGCTATGGGCTAGGGCTTCAGGGCCTGCGCGATGGCCTCGATCAGCGCTTCCTTGTTCTCGTAGGATGGCCGCAAAAAGACCAGCGTGGCGTTTCTCTTGTTCTTCCCGGCGGCGATCTCGGTGTCGTCGGGCAGTTTGAGGTGGGGATAGGCCCCGTACTCCACGTACATGCCGAAGCGCTCGGCCACAGCCACCCCTCACTTCGTCCGGCGAAACCACGCCTCGAGCGCCCGCACCTTGTCCAGGTCGAAGCGGGTGACGAAGGGCAGGAGGAAGGCGGGCTTGCCGCAACTGCCGCCCAGCCCCACCATCGGGAAGCCGGCGAGGCTGGGGGTCTGGTACTTGCGCGCGCAGCGCTCGAGGAAGGCCGCGCGGTCGCGCACCTTGTCCTTGCTGGTCTTGAGGCTGGCGACGTACTGGCCCAGGGACGGGTTGGCCGCTTCCATACGCCTACACTACAGCCCCGCGCGGGCCGGGAGCTTGACAGCGAGCCCTTTCGGGATGGCCTTCAGCGGCCTCGCCCTGGCCGACGAGCCCACACGCCCCTCGAGCGCCCCTCCCCGCGCCTCCCTCGACAGCCTGCCCGTGGCGGGCGCGGTGCGGGCCGGGGAAGACCTCACCCTTCCTGCCGGATGAGCGGGGTCTTGCCCAGCGCGTTCTTGGGGAGCGCGTCCACCCAGCGCACCTCGACGGGTACGGGCGCTGCCCCCTGTGCGAGGAGCGCTTGGGCCAGTGCTCCCGGCAGGACCTGCTCGAGCGCCGGGCCGGGCCGGCCTGCCAGCAGCACCTGCAACCGGCCCGGCGCGTACACCACCTGCCAGCCTGCGGCGGGCGCCAGGTCGATCACGTCGTGGAAGACGTTGGGGTGAACGGCGACGGTGCCCCCCTCCCGGCCCGGCAGGCGCAGGACGTCCTCGAGCCGCCCCTGGATGCCGTCCACCAGCCGGTAGGGCCAGCCCGAGGGGCACGGCCGCTACCGCCTGTACAACCCCTCGGCCCTCGCCGCCGACGGGCTGTGGGTGCTGACGGCGGCGGGGGGCGGCCGCTGGATGCACCTGCTCAACCTCATGCGGGGGGGCAACTCCGGGTTGGCGACGCTCACCAGCGGCGGGCGGCTGGCCCAGGACGTGCGGGACGGCAGCATCTTCACCGCACACCTGGCCAACGGGTCTGTTACCGGGCCCAAGCTGGCCTCGGGGGCAGCGGTGGCGAACATTGGGTATACCCCACTCAACAAAGCTGGCGACACCATGACCGGCCAGCTTATTAACACCGAGCGTATATTCGCCCACCGGCAGGGTGGTTCCGGCGGGCCATTCATAAGCCTGGCCATCGGGGACGACGACACCGGGCTCAACTGGGTGAGCGATGGCGTTGTGAATATGGTGGCCAACGGGGTTGTGGTCGTTCAATGGAGTGGATTTGAATTCAATGTGAATGTTCCGATCAAAGGGCGATACGACCATCAGC
>FWWM01014995.1_pt1 | contig 11989 bp, 7 predicted proteins | sample 2228351 | NCBI WGS metagenome assembly FWWM01 (sample SAMEA103939774, study PRJEB20133) | metagenome | reverse complement strand
CGGGCGCTGAGATCGACTCCGACGAAGGAGCCGATCACGAATCGCAGCGAGCGGTCAGCGGTCGTCCGCCACAGGACGGTCGCTGACCGCCCAGGGCCTTGATCGAGGGAGATGGAAATGGCTCAGTTAACGATGCCGCAGACGACGACGCCCCTCCCGGCGTCAAGCGGGTTGGTCGCCACGCTGCGGCGGATCATGCGCTGCAAGGAATGCTATTTGCTTCTGCTCCCCACCTTCGCGCTCATCCTCCTTTTCAACTATTACCCGGCCGCCTCCGCTCTCTATCATAGCTTCTTCAACTGGGACGGCGCCAACTTCAAGCAGTTCAGCGGCCTGGCTAACTTCCGCACGATGCTCAAGGATGCCATCATCTGGCAGGCGCTGGGCAACATGATCAAGCTGACTTTGATCTCGGTGGCCATCAACCTCACGTTTCCCCTGGTGGCCGCGGCTCTCATCTTCCATCTGCGCGATCTGCGCCTGGCCTACTTTTACCGGGTGCTCTTCGTCGTGCCGATGGTCGTGCCTGGCATGGTCACCCTGATGATCTGGCGTTTCATTTATAATCCAAACATCGGCCTCCTCAATCAGATTTTGAAAGCGATCGGCCTGGGCGCCCTGGCGCGGCCATGGCTGGGGGACTTCAACCTGGCCCTCTATGCGATCATCTTCATCGGCTTCCCCTGGGTGGCGGGGATCGGCACACTTATCTACCTGGCCGGCTTTCAGGCGATCCCCTCTGAGCTGCTGGACGCCGCCGCCATCGACGGCGCCTCGACCTGGAATCGCTTCTGGCGCGTCGAGCTGCCGCTCGTGATGTCGCAGATCAAGTTGCTCGTCATCTTGACCGTGATCGGCTCCTTCCAGGGGTTCACCACGATCATGGTCATGACCAACGGCGGGCCAGGCACGGCGACGATGGTGCCAGGGCTGTATCTCTATCGGAATGCCATGTACTACAACAAAATGGGGTATGCCTGCGCCATCGGCACCTTCATCTTCATCCTGACGTTGATCCTCACCTATCTCAACACGCGCTACTTGAAATCGAGCGTCGAGTTCACCGGCGCTTAAAAGGAGCCTGCCCGCATGACTCGCGAGCTAAAACACGATCTGCCGATCCATCTCATCCTGGGCATCGTCGCCCTGCTCACCTTCTATCCTTTCATCTTCATGGTGATCACGTCGTTCAAGACCTCCCCCCAGTTCATCCACGATTTCTGGGGGATCGCCTGGCCGCCGACGCTGGCCAACTATACGGACGCCTGGTCGCGCATCTCGATCTATCTGGCCAACAGCATCCTGGTGTCGGGCGTCTCGGTGGCGGGCGTCCTGGTGATCGCCAGCGTGTCGGCTTTCGTCTTCGCCCGCTTCAACTTCCCGGGCCGCGAGTTCCTTTTCTTCGCCATCCTGGCCTTGCTCATGATCCCCGGCATCCTCACGCTGGTGCCGACGTTTCTGCTCGTCAAGCGCTTTGGCCTGCTCAACACCTACTGGGTGCTGATCCTGCCCTATATCTCTGGAGGCCAGATCTTCGCCATCTTCATCCTGCGCAGCTTCATCGCGTCGCTGCCCGAGGAGCTATTCGAGTCGGCGCGCTTGGACGGCGCCTCGACCCTCCGCCTCTTCGCCAACATCGCCGTCCCCCTCTCCAAGCCGACCCTCGTCACGATCGCCATCATGAACATCCTGAGCACCTGGAACGAGTACGTGTGGCCCCTTGTGACCATCCCGGACGGGCGACGGTGGACGATTTCGGTTGGCATCGTCAGCTTCGGCAGCCGCTACGGGGGCCTGGAGAGCTGGGGGCCGATGTTCGCGGGCTTCGTCATCGCCTCGCTGCCCCTGATCATCCTCTTCCTGTTCACGATGCGCTACTTCATCGCCGGCCTCACCTCGGGCGCCATCAAGGCATAGGAGACGTGGGACGTTTGCGCGCCCTTCGGGGACAATCGTCGATCGTTAATCGTCAATCGTCAATCGTCAATCGTCAATCGTCAATCGTCAATCGTCAATCGTCAATTGTCAGAAAGTGACGAGTAACGAGTAACGAGTAACGAGTAACGATTAACGGTTGATCCGCAGGTCCAGGTTGGTTCCTCTTACCATGCTTCTCTCCCTGCGCCATCTCCTCAGTTTGTGGAAACTCGCTCACCGGCGCCTGCTGGCTGAGCGCGCGTTGGCGTTGGCGTTGCTGGCAGGATGGCTGGCGGCCGTCGCGCTCATCGCCGCGATCCCCATGTACACGGACGCGATCAATCAGGCGCTGCTGCGGCGTGAGCTGCGCGCGGAGCAGAACAGCCGCCGCCCCAGCTTCGCCTTCCTTTTTCATTACACGGCCGGCGCCCTCGCCCAGGCGCGCTGGGACAACTATCTGGCCCTCAACCAGTATCTGGAGACGCGCCTCGCCGACGAGCTGGATCTTCCGCTCCAGACGCGCATGCATTACGTCCGCAGCGACCTCTTCCAGCTCTATCCCGCCGTGGGCGGCCACTACAACCTGAGCGACGACCCCCTGACGCGCGTTGACCTGGGGTTTATCGCCGAGTCCGAGCCGCACCTCGAGCTGGTCGAGGGGCAGGCGCCGTCGCCAACCTGGGAGCCTGGGCAGCCCCTGGAGGTGTTGCTCAGCCAGCAATTGGCCGCCGATCTGGGCCTGCAGGTAGGCGAGGAGTATGCGATCTTCGATCCCGGCAGCAGCGATCGCGCTGCCTTCACGGCTTTCATTCGCGTCGCCGGCATCTGGCGCGCGCGCGACGCAGGCGATCCTTTCTGGTATATCCCGCCAGAAGCGTTCGATCGCACCTTGCTGGTCTCGTCGGGGACGTACATCGGCCTGCTGGGCAACCAGATCCCGCGCCCCCTCTTCGATATCGGCTGGTATCATGTCTTCGACGGCGGCGCCGTGCGCGCTGAGGACGTTGCGGCGTTCCTGCAGCGGGTCGCTGCTGTGGAGACGCACATCGCTTCCCTGTTGCCGGGCGCTCAGCTCGCGCTTTCGCCAACCGCGGCGTTGAAACGCTATCAGGAGGCGGTCTCCGCGCAGTCGGTGCTCATCCTGCTCCTCGGCCTGCCGATGATCGGGCTGGTCCTCATCTTCCTGGCCCTCACTGCCGACAGCATGGTCGAACGGCAGCGCCTGGAGATCGCTATCCTCAAGAGCCGCGGCGCCAGCAGCTCGCAGATCGCCGCCACCTACATCCTGCAAGGCCTCACGCTGGCGATCCTGGCGTTGGCGTTGGGGCTGCCGCTGGGTTGGCTGGCGGCGCAGGCCATCGGCAGCACGCGCCAGTTCCTGACCTTTCAGGCCGGCATGCCGCTGGCAGTGACGATCACGCGCGCCAGCGTCCGCTTCGCGGGGATGGCCGTGTTGCTGGCGTTGGCAGCGACCCTGGCGCCGGCCTGGCGCGCCGCGCATCTGACGATCGTCGTCGCCCGGCAGGCGATCAGCCGGCCGCAGACGAGCCCATGGCTGCAGCAGATCGCCATCGATCTCCTCTTCCTGGGAGCGGCTGGCTATGGCTATTATTTGCTGCGCGGCCAGGGGCGCATCGCCCAGTTGCAGTTCGGGAAAGGCGTCGATCCCTGGGAGAACCCCCTGCTCTTCCTGGCGCCTGCCCTCTTCCTGGCGGCGGGGGCGCGGCTCTATCTGCATGCTGCGCCGCCCGCCCTCTGGCTGCTGGGGGAGGCGTTGGCGCGCACGCCAGCGACGGCGGCGTTGCTGGCGGCTCGCAATCTGGCGCGCCACTTTCATCGCTACAGCGTCCTGATCGCCCTGCTGGTGTTGACGACGGGGCTGGGCGTCTTCACGGCCTCGGTGGCGCGCACATTGGACGACAATCTGGCGGCAAAAGCCTATTACGAGGTCGGCGCCGATGTGGCGGTGGTCGAGGCGGTGGGCCAGATCAGCCGCGGCAGCGCGTCCGGCATGGGCCAGGCGGCCTCCAGCCAGGCCGCGGCGACAGAGGAGGAGATGGGCCTGCCGGGATGGGCGATGCTGCCTGTGACGGAGCATCTCAAAGCGCCGGGCGTGCGGGCGGCGGCGCGAGTCGGACGCTTCAAGGTGGTCACGACCGCAGGAGGGCAGAGCGTCGAAGGCTATCTCTATGGCGTCGACCGCATCGACTTCCCGCAGGTAGCCTATTTCCGCTCCGACTTCGCGCCGCAGTCGTTGGGCGCGCTCATGAACGCCCTGGCCGTCGAGCCATCGGGCATCCTCGTGCGTCGCGAGTTCCTGGCGCGCGCGGGCCTGCGTGTCGGCGACCCCCTCGCCCTGACTGGCCTGATCGCGGGGAGCAACCAGCCGCTGCTGTTCAAGATCGTCGGAACGCTCGACCTCTTTCCGACGGCCTATCCTGGCCAGGGGGAGTTTTTCGTCGCCAACCTGGAGTACATCTTCACCGAGCTAGGAGGGCCGGCGCCCTATTATGTGTGGCTGGCTGTGGATCAGACGCTTGACGCCGCCAGCGTGAGCGCCGCGATCGAAGGGGTGGGATTCCGCGTGTTGGAGCTATCCGACGCGCGCCAGCGCATCGGACAGGCGCAGGGGCGGCCCGAACGCATCGGCCTGTTCGGCTTCCTCTCGCTGGGGTTCGCGGTCACCACGCTGTTGAGCATGCTGGCGTTGGGGACGCACGCCTTCCTGCTCTATCGGCAGCGCTTCATCCAGTTGGGGATCATGCGCGCCATCGGCCTCTCGGCCAGGCAGGTGGCGGCGACGCTGGCGGGCGAGCAGATGCTGGCGACGTTGCTCAGCATCATCGGCGGCGGGGCCATGGGCCTGCTCACCAGCCACCTCTTCATCCCTTTCATGCAGATCGGCCGCGCCGAGACCGATCTGGTGCCGCCCTACCTCATCATCATCGACTGGCAAAGCGCGGCGTATCTGGTGCTCGCCCTGGGCGCGGCGGCGCTGGCGATCACGGCTGGGGTGATCTGGACACTGTCGCGGTTGCGCCTGTTCCAGGCCATCAAACTGGGGGAGACGGTCGGATAAGCTAGACTTTATCCATCATGAAGGGCCCGATGGGTACTGAAAAGGGCACGGACCAGGCCCAAGCGAGAAGGGGAGGATGGCCATCCACGAATCACACACACGAATCCACGAATCAACTGGCCCGCGTCAGCGTGCTCTCACACGTGATCATGGTCATTCGCGGATTCGTGGCCAGAATTCGTGGGCGGCAAGCCTTACGACGCCTCATGCACGGTCTCCTGACTGCGCCCCTGGCTGGCTAGGAGACCAGCCAGGACCGTTTTTCGGATAGGCTCGTAAAGAATTAGAACGCGATCTCTGCGATCTGCTCGAAGTCGAAGGCGCCTTCGAGCGGCTCCGCGTCCTCGACATCGAACGCTCTCTCGTCCCACGTCGCTGCCTGCACGCCGCGCGCGCAGAGGGACCGATACAGACAGAACCCGCAACGTTCCACCGCCGCCGTCAGCGGGAAATCGGCCTCCTCGCCGCGCGCGATCTCCGCGATGAGGTGGGCCAGGTAGGCCTCATCGGCGATATATTGGTTGCTATCGTAAGGGAAGCTGGCTGGCTCTTGGGGGAAGTCGGCGAACCAATAGGTCATCGTGATCTGCTCGGGAGCGATCTCCTGGCCCCCGTTGAGGTGCCGTCCGGCCCGCGCCAGCAAATAGCGATAGACTCGCGTTTGCAGTCGCCTTGCCAGCCATTCGGGCGCCGGTCGGCGTTGCGTTGTCTTCCAATCCACGATCACCGCTCGCTTGCCCGGCTCGATCGCGATCAGGTCGTACTGCGCGACCAGGCGATGTCCCGCCAGCGCCGCGGAGAGGCCGATCTCCGGATAGCGCGCGGCCGGCAGGTCGGCCGGCGGCGATTGCAGATAATTGCGCCACCAGCGGCTCAAGGCGTCCCCCACGATCAGGCTGGCCCCTTCCGCCAGCTCGGCGCCGACGATCCCCAACAGGTGCTGGTGGACTAAGCGATGGAACGCCTGCCCGGCGCGTCCGTGCGCTTCTTGCTCGGCGATCGGCTCGCTGACGACCGCTGGCCAGGCCAGGCGTCGGATGTAGCGCAGGTAGAATCGCCGCGGGCAGTCCACATAGTCCTGAAGGCTGCCCTGGCTGAACTGGAAATCGCTCGGCAGCGTCATGACTCCTCCTGGGCAGCGTGTGTCCGTTCTTGCCACCACGTCGCGAGGGCGATCAACGGCGCCGCCGGTTGTTGCGCGAAGTCGTTGCGGCCGGTGTTCCAGGTCACGATCAGATCGCGCCGCGCGCGCGTGATCGCCACATACAGCAGGCGTAGGCGTTCGGCGGCGTAGTCGAGGCGCGCCTGATAGGTGGCTTGTCCTTCTTCGTAAGGCCGATCCAGGCCCTGCCTCGCCGCCGTCTCCAGTTGCGCCAGCGCCTCCGCCTCCAGGTTCAGCCGACCGCGCACGAACCATCGTTCGCCGATGAACATATCGCCCTCCAGCGCCGAGGGGAAGTCGTAGTTGTTGACCGACATCACGTAGACGCGGTCCCATTCCAGCCCCTTGGCCTTGTGGATGGTCGTCACCACGACCTTGCCTGGATAGCGGTCCGGATCGAAGCCGCTGTCCTCTTCGCTCAGCCCCAGGAAGCGGCGCTCGTTGCGGGCGATCTGCGCCAGCTCTTGGGCCAGCTCTGGCAGCCGCCAATGGGGATGGGCGTCGCTGGCCCGGCGCAGGGCGAGCGCCAGCTTGTAGGCGATCGCCAGGTCCGCCGGCTCGACGAAGAGATCTTGCGCCAGCGTCAGGATGAGCTGATCGATCGGCAGCAAGGTCGCCTCTTGCCAGCGTTGGATGATCGGGCGAAACGCTTCCAACTGCTCGTACACATCCGGCGGCAGATCTTCCTCGCCGAACTGCGCCAGCCAATCGCGATCGAGCCGCGGCCAGAGATATTCCTCGACCCGTCGGCAGCGACGCAACAGGCGCGCGACCCGCGTGATCTGCGCCCAGGCTTCCTCCTCGTCGCGCGCGCGCCAGCGCCATGCCAGGTAGGCATCCGCCAGCTTGACGGGCGCGGTCGGATCGGCCAGCGCGTTGACGACGTGTCCCAGCGCAGCGGCCGCCTCGCGCGTCGAGCGCGTGCTGCGCAGCAGCTCGATGTGCTCGATCTTGCGGCGCTTCAGCTCCTCCGTGACCGCAAAACCGCGCTCGTTGCGCGGCGTCAGGATCGCCACCGTGCTCTCCCTGTGCTCGGGCAGCCAGCGCTCCAGAGAGCCGACGACCGCCTGCAGCTCCTCGGCGGGCGTGAACTTGCGCAGGCTTAGGTGGACTCGACCGCCGCTGTCGTCGGGGTTCGGCTGCGGGTCGCCCGGCGGAGTCGGGCGAATGAAGGGGGGTTGTAGGGCATCGCGCAGCGCGGGCAGCGGGTGAGCGGTCCGCGTCCACTCGATCAGATAATTGGCCAGGCTGATGATGCTGGGCGTTGAGCGGCCGGAGTCGGGCAGTTCGCACGCGCGCACGCCAGGTTCGCGCAGGAACTGCCGCAGATGCTCGGGGTTGGCGGTGGTGAATGTCTCGTAGATGGCCTGGTTGGGATCGCCCACGCGCACCCAGTTGCCGTGCTCGCCCACCAGGAGCCGCAGGATCTTCTCCTGCAGGCGGCTGCTGTCCTGGGCTTCGTCCTCCAGGATGAAAGGCCAGCGCCGACGGAGCCGCTCCAGGTAATCCGGGTCGGCCTCCAGCGCGGCCAGCGCCAGCCGAATCAGGTCCTGGAAGTCGACGGCGTTGCGGTAAGCCAGCGCGCGCTGGTAGTCAGCGTAGATGTCCAGGCCGATGCGAGCCAGGGGCAGCGGCTGCGGCCACCTGTCCAGCCGCTCGCGCAGCACCTCGGGCGTGAGCTGCAGATCTTTGGCCCGTAAGATCAGGCTGTTAGCGAGCGCGTTGACGGCCTCCGGCCACTGCTCGCGGCGCACCCAATCCCGTCGACGCTCATCCAACTCGTCCGCGAGATAGGCGTCGGCGGCGTCAGGATGGGCGCGCGTCCAGGCGATCACGGCATCCTGTCTGATCTGGTCGGCTTCCCGCTCGTCCACGATCTCGAAATCGTCAGAGAGGCCAACCAGCGCCGGCCGCTCGCGCACGATGTCATGCGCCAGGCCGTGCAGCGTGCGCACGCGATAGCCTAAATAGGGAAGGGCGATCTCGTCCGCGCCCAGGAAGCTGCTCACGCGCGCGGCGAAGTTGTCAACGGCCGAGTTGACCAGCGTGACGACCAGGACCTCCTGCCCTTCCTCCAGACGGCCGCTCTTGAGGATCTGCGCGACCAGATAGGACAGGGTTTGCGTTTTGCCGCTGCCGGGGACGGCGGCCACTCCCATCTTGCCGCTAGTATAGGCCAGCACCTCTTGCTGTTTGGGGCGCGGCTTAAACATGCTCGACCTCTTGCGGGAGGTGGCGGACCATACGCCACAACGCCTGCAGCAGGGGGCCTTGCTGCTCCTGACCCTGTTCGCTCAGCACGCTGAAGCTCAGGATGACCTTGCGTCGGCAGCGGCGGAGCAGGCCGACGACCAGGCGGTGCAGGGCGTCCTGGCGCGCCTCATATTCATCCCCGTCGCTCCAGATGCGGCCGACCGGCCATCGGCGGCTGAGCACATAGGGATGCGTCAGGGGCTGATACAGACGCTCCCACCACCCCTGGCTACCCACGTTCAGCCAGAATTGATAATCGACGGCGCGATTGCTCATCAGGAAGGTGTAAGCGGGCGCCAGCAAGACCGCGTCTGCAACCTCCGCCTCCCAGCTTGACACGTACTGGGCGGCGACCACCCCGCTTTCCACCATCGCGATGTATTCTTGCCCCAGGCTTTGCCCTGTGGGGGGAGGCTGGTTGCTGGTAGCCCATCGGAACTTGCGGGCCGATTCGATCAGTCGGGCCGCCACGTCGCTGGCGTCGAAGCGGTTGTGAAAGCCGAACCCGGGCTGCGACAGCACCTCGCCGAATAGCCGGCTCAGGAAATGGTCGAGCTCGGCGGGCGGGCCGACCTGATACTCGTGCAGCCAGGCGCGCAGCCGTTCATAGCGTTCGCCCAGGACGAACATCAGTCGCTCCTGGACTTCCGGTTGGATCTGCGCGAACGTCGTCAGCGTCGGCGTACGCTCCTTGACGCGGTAGACGATCTCCGTCAGCAGATGGGCGCGCGCCAGGTCCATCCCGGCGATCGCCTGCATCAGCGCATAGGTCACATCGGGCGGCGTCGGGCAGAGGCGCCAGCCCGGATGGGCGAGGGCGGCCAGCGTGAGCAGACAGCGGGTGGCTGGCTCCTCGCGCAACGCCCGCGACGGGCGATGGGAGCGCGTCGGCACCCCCAGACGTTCCAGGCGGTTGCTCAGCGCAAAACGGAGCGCGTCGCCCAGGAAGGGGGAGAGGACGGCGATCGCGCCGGGCGGCGTCCCTTCTTCGTGCACGAGCCTGGCGATGCGCTCCGCCACGGCGTCGAGCATCTGCGGATAAAAGCGGTGCGTCGTCGTCTCCAGGGCGGCGAGGGCCGACCCCTCAGCGGCCGGGGCGGACCGGTTCAAGCTGCGCGATAAGTGATACGCCAGCGCCTGCAGGTCGGCTGACGCCACCAGCGAGCGATCGAAGCGCACGCGCTCCTGGCACAATGAGCCGAGGGTTGCGGCCTGTTCGGGATCAGCGCCCAGGAAGCGCCGGTAGCCGCCGTCGCGATCGTAGATGACCAGCGCGGACTGGCAGTGGCGCAGCCACTCGGCCAGGATATCGTGCGCGATCGGCGTGTCCTCCTCGCAGTTGTCTACGATCAGGTGTCGGTAGCGGGTGAGCAGATAATCGCGAACGAGGGGTTGCGGCCACAGGCGTTGTACGAACAGCTCGACCTGCAGGGAGAAATCGAGCAGGTTGTGTTCGAGACAGTACTGGCGGAAGGCGCTGGCGCACTCCTGCGCTTCTTCATACACGCGACGCTGCGCGGCCTCTCCCTGCCAGGCGGCCTGGAGGCGCGGGCCGATCTCCGTGTGGGGGAACCCGACGACCGCCGCCTTGTTGAGGTTATCGAGGATCTGGCTGAACAGGCGGTTACGGTCGATCGTGATCGACTCGAAGGCGCCCTGCTCAAGTCGGGGGGTGACCAGTCGCGCCATGAAGTACTGGGCGGTCTCCAGCGTCAAGAACTGGGGCGGCCGTTCGGGGTGGGCGAAGCCGGCTGGCTGAGCGACCAGAGGCCAGACCAACTCGACCATCCGTTGCGCCAGGCCGCCCAAAGTCAGGATCGTGACCTCTTCGCCGGGCGGCGTGTCGGCGCTGCGCAGCGCGCGCTGATAGGGGCTGGCCAGGGTGCGCTGGGGGACGATGACCAGGATCGAGCGGCCGGGCGCCCCTGTGGCCAGCAAATGCCTCAGACGCGCCACGCCGGTCGTCGTCTTGCCCGCGCCAGCGGGACCTTCCAGGAAAATGGTCCCCTGGGCCGGCCGCTGGGCGACCGCGGATTGGAAGTCGTAAAGCGTAGGAAGGAACACGATAGCTCTTGGCCCTCGGTCGATCGGGGAGAGAGCAAGGGAAAACGCCCCGATGCTTTGCGCGTTCGATCAGATCGAGAATCAGCTTGTGACCGCTACGTTTTTATGTCATGCAACAGAGTGATTGTAGCATACCCCGCCGGTTGCGCCAACCATCACGGCCGCTTGTGGGCGGTCCCCCCGAAGGATAGGTGAAGGGACCGCCTGCGAGTCCCGCCAACGAATTCAGCCGACGAAGATTGGAGGCCAGGGAGCGTTTGCCTGTTGAGCGAATCTGACTATAATGGCGGCGTCGTACGGGAATCGGCAGCGGGTTGCGGCTATAATGCTATCGTGCGCTGCTCACGGCGTGCTGACGAAAGGAGCGGAACGTGGAATACCGGGCGTTGGGTCGGACGGGCGTGATGGTTTCGCCGCTGTGTCTGGGGGCGATGAACTTCGGCGGGCCGACGCCTGAGGAGGAGTCGATCCAGATCATCGCGCGGGCCCTGGATGCTGGCATTAACTTCATCGACACGGCCAACGTCTACAATGCTGGCGAGAGCGAGCGCATCGTGGGGAAGGCGTTGCAGCAACTGCGCGCCCGCGATCGTGTGGTCCTGGCGACCAAGGTCCACGGCAAGATGGGGGAAGGCCCCAACGAGTGGGGCAACAGCCGCTATCATATCATGCAGGCGTGCGAGGATTCGTTGCGTCGGCTGCAGACGGATCGCATCGATCTCTACCAGTTGCACCGTCCCTCGCTCACCATCCCGCAGGATGAGACGCTGCGCGCGTTTGATGATCTCGTGCGCCAGGGCAAGGTCCGCTATATAGGTTGCTCGACCCATCCGGCGTGGATGGTGATGGAAGCGATCGCCATCAGCGAGCGCATGGGGATCGCCCGCTACATTTCGGAACAGCCTCCCTACAACCTGCTTGATCGGCGCATCGAGAACGAGTTGGTGCCGTTGGCGCAGCGTTACGGGTTGGCGTTGCTGCCGTGGTCGCCGCTGGGGGGAGGCATCCTGGCGGGCCGTTACACGAAGGGGCAGCCATTCCCTGCTGATTCGCGCGCCGGGCGCGCGGGGGGAGCCGGCCTCTTTGCCGATCGTGTGACGGCGGCGGCTGTGGAGGTGGCGCAGAAGCTGGCGGAGCGCGCTCAGGAGCGGGGCATGACCGTATCGCAGTTGGCCTTGTTGTGGTGCAAGGACCAGCCGGGAGTCACCTCGCCGATCATTGGCCCGCGCACGCTGGCGCACCTGGAGGATCAGTTGCCGGTGTTGGAGATGGCGCTGGCGGAGGAAGATCGCGCCTACTGCGATACGCTCGTCCATCCTGGCAACGCCGTCGCCGACTTTCATAACAGCAACCCGTGGATGAAGGCGCGCATCTTCTGAGGCGCTGCTTTCGTGGCCAGAGGGTGTGACGAGAGAAGCGCATCGAGTAGCAGGTGAGGGCGTTGTTGATTTGACAGTGTGGGGGTGGTGTGGTAAGATAGGGGTCCCTGAGGGCACATTAACAACTGAAGAGTG
>FWWM01014994.1_pt1 | contig 11989 bp, 12 predicted proteins | sample 2228351 | NCBI WGS metagenome assembly FWWM01 (sample SAMEA103939774, study PRJEB20133) | metagenome | reverse complement strand
CGGCGATCCGTAGAATAAAGTGTTTGTACCTCGTTGAACGGAGACCGTTTGTCTATGAAGACTGAATTTCCGTCCAAGAGCGCCATCGAGCGCCGCTGGCACGTCATCGACGCCAGCGGCATCGCTCTGGGACGGGTCGCCACCCAGGCCGCCAAGATCCTGATGGGCAAGCATAAGCCGATTTACACGCCCTTTCTGGATTGCGGAGACCATGTCATCGTCGTCAACGCGGAAAAAGTGGTCCTCACCGGCAAGAAGGAAGAGCAGAAGATCTATCGCCGCCACTCCGGCTATCCCGGCGGACTCAAGGAGATTCCGGCGGGCAAGCTGCGGGCGGCGCGGCCGGTGCGGCTAGTGGAAGAAGCCATCCGGGGCATGCTGCCGAAGACCAAGCTCGGCAAGCAGATGTACCGCAAGCTGAAGGTCTACGCCGGCGACCTTCATCCGCATGCGGCGCAGAAGCCGCAGGCGCTGAGCGTCGCGCTTTGAGAGTCACGGGATTGGAGCGTATGGCACTGTTGCAATATCTCGGAACCGGCCGGCGCAAGCGCGCCGTGGCCCGCGTGTTCCTGCGCCCCGGCACGGGGAGATTCGTTGTCAATGGCCTTCCGGCTGAGCAGTATTTCACGACTTTTTCGAGCCGCGCCGTGATCCGCCAGCCCCTGCTGGCCACGGAAACGGCGGACAAGTTCGACGTGCTGGCCACCTGCACGGGTGGCGGCATCTCCGGCCAGGCCGATGCGGTGCGGCTGGGGCTGGCGCGCGCGCTGTGCGACTTCAACGGCGAATTGCGCGCCAAGCTGAAGTCGGAAGGCTTCCTGACGCGCGATCCGCGCGAGCATGAGCGCAAGAAGTACGGGCAGCGGGGCGCGCGGCGCCGCTTCCAGTTCTCCAAGCGCTGACAGGCGGCGGGCTGCGGCCCGCGGCCTCATGCAGAGTTTTGGATCCGCCTGGCGCGGGCGCGGCAAATTTCGCTTTGGGCGCCGCGGCCCGCGCCGGCTGGATCTCGGGCCAACCCGCCGGTTTCACCACCGGCTTTTTCCGTGAGGTCAAGGAGAAACTTTGCCTTCCATTTCCATGAAAGAATTGCTCGAAGCGGGCGTTCACTTCGGGCACCAGACCAAGCGCTGGAATCCGAAGATGAAGGAATACATCTTCGGGGAACGCAACGGCATTTACATCATCGATCTTCAGAAGACCTTGAAGTTGTTCAAGGACGCCATGCGCTTCGTCACGGAGATGGCCGCCCAGGGCAAGACCGTGCTTTTTGTCGGCACGAAGCGGCAGGCGCAGGAGGCGATCGCCGAAGAGGCGCGGCGCTGCGAAATGTTCTATGTAAACCAGCGGTGGCTGGGTGGTCTGCTGACCAACATGACGACGGTGCAGAAGTCGATCGAGCGGCTCAAGGAACTTGAGGCGATGGCGGCGGATGGCAACTACGGCAGCCGGTCCAAGAAGGAGATCATCCGGCTGGAGCGCGAGCGCAAAGCGCTCGAGCAGAACCTGTCCGGAATCAAGGACATGGGCGGGCTGCCTGACATCCTGTTCGTCGTCGACTCCAACAAGGAAGCGATTGCCGTGCGCGAGGCGCGCAAACTGCGGATTCCGGTGGTCGCCGTGGTCGACACCAACTGTGATCCGGAGATGGTGGACTACGTCATCCCCGGCAACGACGATGCCCTGCGGGCGATCCGGCTGTTTGCGTCTAAGATCGCCGACGCGGTCATCGAGGGCCGCTCGCTGGCGACGGCGCAAGATTTCGCGCCGCGGGAGCCGGAAGCCGAGGAGGCCGGCGCTGAGGAAGCTCCCGAGGATTACAGCCGGTATATGGATCCGGAGTATTCCGAAAAGCTGATGTCGGAAAGTCTGAACCAAGAGATCTTGCCGCCGCTGATGTCGCCTTCAGCGGCCGCAGTGCCGGAGGCGGACGAGCCGCCCTCTGATAAGGCGGCCGGCCAATGAGCGGCCTCCGGACCCGTAAGGCGGCCGCCGGCCTCATTCTTGAACACACAGGTGGAATGGTATGGCGGAGATTCCCGCACAACTGGTAAAGCAACTTCGCGAGCGCACCGGCGCTGGCATGATGGATTGCAAGAGGGCTCTTCAGGAAGCCAACGGCAACCTCGCCGAAGCAGAAGTCGTCCTGCGCAAACGCGGCATCGCGGCCGCGGCGAAAAAGGCGTCCCGCGCAACCAGGCAGGGTGTCATCGGCACTTACGTGCATGCCGGCTCCCAGCTCGGCGTGATGGTCGAGGTGAATTGCGAATCCGACTTCGTGGCCCGCACGGACGAGTTCCAGCAACTGGCTCACGACCTGGCCATGCAAGTCGCAGCGGCTGATCCGAAGTTCATCCGCCGCGAGGACGTCACCCCCGAGGTGCTGGAGAAGGAGAAAGAGATCGCCCGCGATCGCGCCCGGGCCGAGGGCAAGCCGGAGAAGGTGATCGATCGAATCATCGAGGGCCGGCTGGAGAAGTTCTACGAAGAGGTCTGCCTGCTCGAGCAGCCGTTCATCAAGGACAACAACGCGACCGTCGGGGAATTGATCAAGAGCGCGATCGCCAGGTTCGGCGAGAACATCACCGTCTCCCGTTTTGCCCGGTTTAAAGTGGGGGAGGCGCCTCCTCAGAACGAGCAACCGCCGGCGAGCACTTAGGGCGTCGGGCAGGTGGCCGGCCCGGCGGATAATGGGAACGAAGGGACGCTGCCATGCCGAAATACGACCGCATCCTGCTGAAGCTCAGCGGCGAGGTGCTGGCCGGCGATCAAACCTTCGGCATCGCCCCCGGCCGCGTCGAAGGTCTGGCGGCGGAACTGGCGGCGGTCGCCGGCGCGGGCGTGCAACTTGGCGTGGTAGTCGGCGGGGGCAATTTTTTCCGGGGCGTGACGGCGGCGGCGCAGCAGATGGACCGGGTGACGGCGGACCACATGGGCATGCTTGCCACGGTCATTAACGCGCTCGCGCTCCAAGATGCGCTGGAGCGAAAAGGAGTCCCGACGCGGGTGCTGACCGCGATCGAGATGCGGCAGGTGGCTGAGCCGTACATCCGCCGGCGGGCCATCCGTCATCTGGAGAAGGGGCGGGCGGTGATCTTCGCCGGCGGCACTTCAAACCCTTACTTTTCCACCGACACGGCCGCCACGCTGCGCGCTCTGGAGGTAAAAGCGCAGATAGTGGCCAAGGCCACACGCGTCGACGGCGTCTACGACAAGGATCCGCTGGTGCACCGGGACGCCACACTCTATCGGGAGATCTCTTATCAGGAGGTTTTGGCGAAGTCGTTGCAGGTGATGGACGCTTCAGCCGTCGCCATGTGCCGCGACAACGCCTTGCCGATCGTGGTTTTCAATCTGAACGTGGCCGGAAATATAATGCGTATGGCGATGGGAGAGCCCATCGGGACATTGATCCATTAGCTAGCGAATGAGCCTTATGTCACAAGAAGAGCCCGTCACCACAGTCGAGGAAATCGAAGCCAACACCAGGAAGCGCATGGACAAGGTGGTGGCCGATCTGCGACACTCAATGGCCTCCATTCGCACCGGCCGGGCTTCGATCAGCTTGTTGGACGGCATCAAAGTCGATTACTACGGCACGCCGACGCCGCTCAATCAGTTGGCGACGTTGCACGTGCCCGAGCCGTCGCTGATCACCGCCCAACCCTGGGATGTCTCCCAGATTGGCGCGATGGAGAAGGCGATTCGCGCCTCCGACCTCGGACTAAACCCGAGCAACGACGGCAAGATCATCCGCATTCCCATTCCGCCGCTGACCGAGGAGCGGCGCCGGGAGCTAGTCAAGCATCTGCACCATGTCACCGAGGAGCACCGCGTAGCGATCCGCAACATCCGCCGGGACGCCAACGCGGCTGTCAAGAGGCTTCTGAAAGACAAAGCGATCAGCGAAGACGAAGACCGCCGGGCGCACGATGAGATTCAGAAGATCACGGACGAATACATCAAGACGGTTGAGCAGATTGCCAAGGCCAAGGAGAAAGAGGTGCTGGAAATCTAGCTGGCGGGGCTGGCCGCGGACGCTGCTGTGCTTGGTGCTGGCAGCGGCAGCAGCGGCCGGCAGTTCCATTCGGGAAAAACCGCCCGAGAAGGAGCAGCTCTCGGAGTCTGTCCAGTGGACGCCGTTGATCAAGCAATCGATGCTGCTACTGGGCATCAAGCACGCTTTTCGCCTGGCCACGGAGGCCGGCACGCGCGAGGGGCTTCAGGGCGAGTTCCTCGGGGGCTACTGGCGGTCGGTCACCAGACTCCACGGCTGGGCCGACGGGGACGAGTTCTATGTGAACTACGTCGGCCACCCCATGTCGGGAGCGGTCGCCAGCTACATCTGGACCCAGAACGACCCCAAATACCGGACCGCGGAGTTTTCAAAAAGCACCCGGTACTGGAGGAGCCGGTCGAGAGCGCTGGCGTTCTCGTGGGCCTATAGCACCCAGTTCGAGCTGGGCCCGTTCAGCGAGGCCGCCGTCGGTAACATCCAGGCGCGGTTTCCCCAGCAGGGCTTCGTCGACCACGTGGCCACGCCGGTGTTCGGGCTAGCCTGGATGCTGGCTGAAGACTCGATCGACAGATTCATCATCAAGCCCTTCGAGGGCCGGGTGCGGAACAAGTGGGTCCGCCTGGGCCTGCGAACGGGCCTGAACCCGGCGCGAGCCATGGCCAATATGATGCGCGGCGAGCTTCCCTGGAAGCGCGACACGCGGCCCGGCGTCACGCGCTACGACCCCCGGACCCCGGACCCGAGGTTCACCGACGGCGTCCTTGGGGACTCCTCGACAGAGCCACCACCGGAAAATACGCCTGCTCCGTTCGAGCTCTCGGTGCCGTTTGAGTACCTGCAATTCCCCGGCAACCGGTGTGTCGGCGGGGGCGCTGCGGGCGCGTTTCGCGTGAGCCCGTCCTGGCAGATCGTTTTTGACGTCACCGGCTGCAACCTGTTCGACCTGGAGAAGAATGTTAGCGGAGACGTGCTGGAGTATCGCGCCGGACCGCAATGGACGCCGCGCTCGGCGAGCCGTTGGAGCCCGTACTTCAACGTTTTTCTCGGCGGGCAAAAGGTCTTCGTCGAGCGGATGTTTCCGGAGAAAAAACGGGCTTTGGAAGTTGCCGCGCTGCGCCAGAATCTGAAACCCCCGCGCCACGATCTCTACACTCAGAGCCGCGACGTGAACGGATTCTCATTGGCGCTCGGCGGGGGGCTGGATGTCCGGCTCCACCGGGCGTTGGCGTTGCGCCTCGGAAGCGTACAATACGCCCGCTCCTGGCTGCCGCCGGTCGAAGGGCGCGACTTCTCGAGCGCTTTTCGACTGACTTCGGGCCTCGTGTTCCGGTTCGGCACCTGGTAGGTCCGCCGTTTCCAGCACCCCGGCAACGAGAGTGCTGCATGCGAGAAGAGCGGCTCCCTGTTCAGGAGACGCCGGCAAGATTGACCGGCAGGTGGTGAGGCCCGGGTGATTAATGGACGGATCGGTGAGGACGCCGTCGGCTATCACAACCTGTCCGGGCAGTATCCTACTGAGGTTTAGCTCCAGCGCGTCCGCAAGCGGTCTCCATAACCGCCGGCGTGCCGAGCAGGTCCTTCCGTATGTGTGGTGCCTGCCGCGGCCACCGTGCCATCCTAGGGGATATGGAGCGCTTACTCGCCGGGATGCTGTCCTGCGACTTGGCCTTTTCGGCCGGCCAGGGGGACCTCGCGCAGAAGGCCCGGCGTGGAAACGAGCTCATGGCCGCCGGCAAGTACAGCGAGGCTGCGGCGGTGTATGCGCAGCTCGTCAAAGCCCTCCCCGAGGACGCCGGCTTGCGAACGAACCTCGGCATGGCTTATCACTTGGCCGGCAGGGATCGGGAAGCAGTCGAGCAGTTCGAACGATCTTTGAAACTTCAGCCCGGCATCATCCCGGCTCTGATCATGGGCGGCGCCTCGTACATGCGGCTGGGCCAGCCCGCCAAGGCGCTGCCGTGGTTGGAAGAAGCGGCCCGGGCGCAGCCCAATCTCAAAGAGGTCCGGCAGATGCTGGCCGAGGGGCTGGCGTCGCTGGGCCGGCACGAGGAGGCCGTCGAGCACTTCCGCCGGTGGACGTCGCTCCATCCGTCGGACCCAAAAGCCTGGTATGGCCTCGGGCGGGCCTATGAAGCGCTCGCCCAGCGAATGTTTGAAGCGCTGGAAAAGAGCGCCCCGGAATCCGGCTACATGCTGGCGTTACTGGGCCGCGTTCAGGCCTCGCGGGGGCAACACCGCAGCGCCTTCTACCTCTACCGCCAAGCCCTGTCGCGCAGTCCGGGACTCAGAGGAATCCACTTGGCGATCGCCGACATTTACCGCCAGACCGGGCACGCTGATTGGGCCGAACTGGAAAAGTCGAAAGAAACTCAGCGTCCAGCGGTCAATTGCAGTCAACATCCAGTGGAATGCGACTACCGCGCCGGACGGTTGCTTCAGGTCGTCCAGGGCGGCGCCGCGAAACGCACCCCGGAGTCGTATTACTGGCGGTGCCGAGCCTACGAGGATCTGGCCCGCGAGGCGTTCACACAGCTCGAGAGTCTCCCGCCGTCCGTTCAACGGCATGCGTTCGTTGCCACGCTGCAGCGTGAGCGCGGTCGCTACGCCGATTCGATCAAGGAGTGGCAGGCTGCCTTGAAGCTGTCTCCGGGCGATCCCAACCTGGAGAAGGAACTGGCTATCTCGCTCCGGCTGAATGAAGACTGCGAAGCGGCCCAGCCGTTGCTCGAGCGCTTGCTGGAGCGCTCCCCCAATTCGGCGGAGTTGAATTACCTGCTGGGACAGGTGCTGCTGAACAGGCGCCGGCCGGCGGAGGCGGTTTCGTACCTGGCGAAGGCGGTTGAAAGGGAGCCAGACTTTCTGCCGGGCCACACTTCACTCGGGCTGGCCCTCCTGCAACTCGAGCGCCACGGCGAAGCCATACCTCATTTAGAGGCGGCGCGGCCCTTGGATACCGACAGGACGTTGCACTTCCGCCTGGCACGGGCCTACCAGCGCACGGGTCGAACAGAGGAGGCCAGGACGGCGATGACGAAGTACCGTGAGCTCCAAGCGGCCCGGGAGGCCGAGCGCAAGGCGGCCGCGAGCGAGATCCAGATCACGCCTCCGTAACCGGGGCTCGGCCGGCGGCCCGAACCAAGTCGTTGACAAGTGCACCAGCTTGCGCCAATAATGATTCTGCCAGGAAGAAAGAATTCTTCGCTCTGAGCAGCGTTGCCGCGAGCCAATGGCCACAGCCCGAAGCGGAGATATCGGCGATGCCGGCCAGAAATTACATCGAAGTCGTTGAAAAGGCGATGAGGGTTTTCGAGGTTCTCGCCGAAGGCGAAGGGCCCAAGACGCTGGGAACCATCAGCAAGCAGGCGGGCCTCGTTAAGAGTTCCGCGTTCCGTATCCTGTTTACCCTTCGTGAGCTCGGTTACGTGGAGCGCAATGCCAACGCCGGCACATACGAGCTCGGTCTGGCTCGGGGAGCGAGGGCGAAAGCAACGCTTACCCGCGCGGCCCGGCCGTTCCTGGATGCGTTGCGGGACGAATTGGACGAATCCGTCTGGCTGGCCGAGCTCCGCGGGGGTGGCGTCTACATCGTAGATGTCGCCGAGGCGCATCACCCCTTGCGGCTGCTGCTGAAGCTCGGCGACCCGTCACCGATCCATGCCGCCGCCTTGGGCAAAGCGGTGGCGGCGTATGTGGATGAACAGGAATTGGAACAGATGTTGGCGGCCAGACCCCTGGAACGGTTCACCCCAAAAACGATGACCGATCCCACCGAGGTGCGGCGCCATTTGGCCGAGGTGCGCCGGCGCGGTTACGCGTTCAATGACGAGGAAACGATCTGGGGAGCGATTGCCATCGGAGCGCCGGTCTTCGATGCACGGCAACGGGTTTGCGGCGCCGTCAGCGTTACCGCCCCGACGACCCGCTGGCAAGCCGAGAAGCTTCAGGCCACGGCAGAAAAAGTGAAGCGCTGCGCAGCGGGGATTTCCGCGGCTTTATCAGGCTCGGGATGGAGTGTGGGATGAGGGTCAGGGATGCTCCTCCGGGAGCGATTTTTCGATTTGACACCCATTGCCGGATGGGGGTATGCTCCCGGTAGCCGTATGGAATTCTGAGGTTCGGAACGGGTTCTAATTCGCAGCGCCGCGTTGCCGGGCCGCATCAGAGTGCGATGGCATTGCTTCAAACAAAAGGGGCACACAGCATGAGACGAATCACTGTACGTCTATTCCTGTGCCTGATGGCTTCGTTAGGCATCGTTTGGGGACAAGGCAGCGTGGGCACGCTGAACGGAACGATCCTCGACACCACCGGCGCGGTCATACCGGGCGCCACGGTGACCGCGTTGAATGTGGCGACGGGCGTTGAGAACCGGACGACGACCACGTCTGCCGGCGCCTACACGCTGCCCTATCTGCCCCCGGGCACGTAGACCCTGCGCGTGTCCTCGCCGGGGTTTCGCACCGCCACGCGCGAGAACGTGATTCTCCGTGTGGGGCAGGTGATGACGGTGAACATCACACTCGAACTCGGCGCCGTAACCGAGGAGGTAACGGTCAGTGCCGAGCCTCCGTTGCTAGAGTCGGGAACGGCCGAGATCGGGCGCTACATTACCACCCAAGAGTACCTGAATTGGCCGATCATCGTCGGTGACGGCCAGCGGCAGATCCAGGACTTCATCTTCCGCAGCCTTCCCGGCACCACCGGCGGGACCTTCGAGGGCTCGATCAACGGCGGCCAGCAGTACTCGCACGAGATCCTGATCGAGGGGATCCCGCTGGGCCGTATGGACCTGTCCGGCGGCAACAATAACGAGATGAGCCCCGGCGCTGACGCCATCTCGGAGTTCAAACTGCACACCGGCGCCATGGGCGCGCAGTACAACGGCGGCCAGACGGCGGTGGCCAACTTCGGCATTAAGTCGGGCACCAACGAGCTGCACGGCACGGCGTTCTACTACCCCCAGAACGACGCCTTCAACGCCACCCGCTACTCGGACAGTTCGCGCGGCGTCAAGAAGGCGCCTCTGCGCCAGCACAACTACGGCTTCACCGTCGGCGGTCCGGTGCTGATCCCGAAGGTCTACAGCGGCAAGAACCGAACTTTCTTCTTCACCAGCTTCGAGCGGACGACGCGATCGGACTTCAATATCGCCGGCTTCAATACAACTCTGCCGACGCGGGATTTCAAGCAAGGGAATTTCGCCCGGCTGTTTGACCCGAACTTTACCGGCAATCCGCAGTCCGGCACCATCATCGGGCAGGATGCTTTGGGCCGGCCCGTCCAGTTCGGTCAAATCTAGGATCCGCTAAGTACGGCGCTCGGCCCGGACGGGAAACCGGTCCGCGACCCGTTCCCCGGCAACATTATTCCCAAGAGCCGTTGGAGCAATGTGGCACGGAACATCGTCGAGGATGTGACGATCGTCGATCCGGAGCTCGACCGCATGGTGCGGAACACTCCCTCAATCGGCACCTGCTGCCCGTTTTTCAGGCTGTACACCATCGGCGTCAAGGGCGACCACTCCATAAGCCAGAACCATCGCCTTTCCGGCTACTACAACCACGAGTACCGGATCCGGAACAACTCGCCCGGAGGACGCTACCCCCCCGTGCCCGGGTTGCCGACCGGCGTCTTCCAGGACCAATACACGCCGTCGCGGATGGTTCGGCTGTCGTTGAATTCGACGATCAGTCCCACGGTGTTGAACCGCCTGGCGGCAGGCTACAACCGGTTCCGCAACAGCAATGAGTCCGTCTATGTGGACCAGGGCTGGGCGGAAAAGGTTGGCGTCAAGAACACCGCTCCGACCCACTTTCCGCGGATGAATTTCGGCGGCACCGAATGGCAGGGCGGCACGATCTTCCAGATCGGCTCCAGCAGTGCGGGCGAAGGGTTTAACGGAAGCTGGATCGCCCAGGATGACTTGACGCTGATCAAAGGCGCACACACCTTCCGGATCGGGTATGAATACCGAAAGTACTTTCTGAACACCCGCTCCAAGAACGGCTCGGGGAACTTTAACTTCCGTCCGATTCAAACGCATCTGCCCGGCTTCAGCACCCAGACCGGCCACGCATTCGCCAGCTTCCTGCTGGGGGCCGTATACAGCGCGGGCCGTGGCGTGACGACGCTCTACAGCGGCCATCGCCATCCTTCCCACGGGTTCTACTTCATGGATGACTGGAAGGTCACCCCGAAGCTAACCCTGAACCTCGGCCTGCGTTGGGAGATCATCCTGCCGTTCTATGAAGTCACCAACCGGATGTCGCAGGCCGACCTCAGCGTGCCCAATCCGGGCGCTGAGGGCCGGCTCGGAGCCATCGTCTTCGGCGATCGGTTTCAGGAGACCTATTACGGCCTACTGGGACCGCGCTTCGGCTTCGCCTATCAGGTTTCGGACAGGATGGTTGTTCGGGGCGGATACGGCCTCACCAACATGCCCCAGATCCGGAACGACTGGGGCTTTCGACGGATTCACCCGCGGCTTCAGCGCGAGCATTCCGATTAACCCCGGAACCAGCCCCACCGGCTTTGTCGACGATCCGGCCCACTGGCTCGATGATCCTTACCCGGGTCTGGAAGGGCCGTTGCCCAACACCGATCCGGCACAGGGGCTGTTCAGCGGGGTGCAGACCACCTCGCCGAAAAGCAACCGCCTGCCGTATGTGCAGAACTGGAACTTCACCATCCAGTACCAGTTGCCGAGGGAGTTCGTTCTGGAAACGGCCTACATCGGCAACAAGGGCACCCGGTTGCGTCACTCTTACTGGGACACTTACAACGCCCTTCCCGCCACCTTCCTGACGCTGGGTGACATCCTGAACGACCGCGTGGGCGCGCACCCGCACCTGAAACCGTACCCGAGCTTCCCGGACGACCAGTCGGTGGCCCAGGCCCTGCGACCGTATCCGCAATACACCGACGTGACCGAGGCTTATCCCTATTTCGCCAACTCGTTCTACAACTCGCTTCAGGTCACACTGACGCGGCGGTTCTCCAACGGTCTCGGGGTCCTGGCGGTATACACCTGGTCGAAAGCGATCACGTACGACGACAACGCGCTGCAAATCGATTGGACGGCTGGGACGCAGGACTACTACAACCGTGGCCTGGAGCGCTCCACCGCCAGCTACAGCATCCCCCATGTGTTCCGGCTGACCTGGCTATACGAGTTGCCGTTCGGCAGGGGCAAACCGTGGGCGGCCAACAACGCGCTCGACTACCTGATCGGCGGCTGGACGTTCAGCGCCATCCAGGAGTACCGCTCGGGCGGCGCCATCCATGTGAGCCAGAGCGGCCTTCGAACACCGGCCGGGTTCGGCGAGATCCGTCCGGATGTAATCAGCCCCAATCAGAAACTCACCGGGGCGCCGGAGAAGCTGGACTTCTTCGTCAGTACGCCCTACCTGAACCGCAACGCCTTCGCGGAAAGCCCGCGCACGCCCGACGGCGTTCCGCTGCGGGTCGGCACGGCGCCCAGGTACCTGCCGAACATTCGCGGGCCGCATGTCTCCAGCGAATCATTCCGGATGAGCAAGTCCTTCCCGCTTTACGAGACGCTGGAATTTGAATTCGGATTCGTGGCCATCAACCCGTTCAATCGCCACGGCCGGGGAGTCGTGACCACGGACATCAGCAGTTCGGAGTTCGGCATGCTCAGGGTTTCCGGCGGCGGCCAGAGGGTCATCCAGCTTGAAGGCCGCCTGACCTGGTAGCCTTCCGGAATCGGATTCCACCTCGAGCCCTGGCCCGAAGGGTCAGGGCTCTTTTCTGCTGGGCGTCGCCGTGACGGCGTGTGTTTTTAATGCGGTGGGCGCGGATTGGCGCTTCGCGGCCGTGTTTACATGGATCGATAGGAACGCGATCGGGTATATGGACAACGCCCGCGGAGGCCAGACGCCCCAGGATGTCTTCAATCGGCGGCTGGACGCTGAGCACGATCCATGACTACGGAACGGGAAGTCCGGTGAGCGC
>FWWM01014993.1_pt1 | contig 11990 bp, 9 predicted proteins | sample 2228351 | NCBI WGS metagenome assembly FWWM01 (sample SAMEA103939774, study PRJEB20133) | metagenome | reverse complement strand
GGCACGGCTTGCGCGCCTGCTCTGTCTGGCGCATGCTGTAAGACAATGACCTGCGCCGCTGTTTTCCCCCTGGATGAACGATGGCCTCACCATCTGGGGATGGCGCAGCAGATAGCGGCTTCGCCGCTGAAGGCCAGCGCCGCGAGCCAGCGGAGTAGATTTTTGGCGAAGGAGTCTTGCCTGAACCTCCGCTGCCGCTGAAACCAACCGTTGGGTGGCATAAACTATCTTGCAACCTCATAATCAGCCCATGACAGAATAAGCAAACTTGATGGATAATCTCAATGAGTAATGACGATAAATATAAGGCTTGCATACCTATACCCGTAAACCCAAACCGCTTCAATCCGAAGTGCAGTCTTCCGTATGGTTTGACGGTCGAACATGTGCGCCAGGCTATGGAAGACTTCTTAGATTTCCTGGGCTTTATAAATCAACAACTTTGCTCAAAAGGGATTCCTCGACTTGAAAGTTTTCTGATGCCTGCTAACTTTAGCAGCATTGTCGGAGAGTTTATCAACATGAGAATTCCCGAATATTGCCCTCACCTGGTAAAGAACCGATACCATAACGGGCATCCAGATCTCATCCCAAAGGGAAGGTTCCCTGGTGATGCAGTGCAGTATGCACAAGATGGAATTGAAGTAAAAGGCTCAAGACACGCAAGCGGCTGGCAGGGACATAATCCAGAATCCATCTGGCTTATGGTATTCTATTTTGACAGCAATACTTCCAATGATAGGATGAGAGGAGTAGCGCCTAAACCATTCTGTTTTAAGGGCGTTTATGCTGCCAAACTGGACAAGAATGACTGGACTTTTTCTGGACGTTCAGCAACAAGTCATCGAACGATTACTGCTAGTGTTACACAAAGTGGTGTAGAAAAAATGAAAGCCAATTGGATATATGAGGACTTAAGTTAGCAGGAAAGACGATTGTATTCCTTTGATGTGATAAAGTGAAGACAAAGCTGGAATGGCTTGTAAGCTCATAGAATAATACTCTCTGTATTTCTCAATACCAATTGCAGCATATCCTATAGCTTCAGCCGCGGCAATTGTAGAACCAGAACCCATGAAAGGATCAAGCACAATGCCCTCACCAAGCGGCAAAGATGCGTATACAATTTGGCGAAGAAAAGATTGCGGCTTTAAACTTGGATGATTCGCCATCATACGTTCCTTTTGAGGAGTGCGTTCACTTTCAATAACATCTTCAAAAGGATTACCATCTGGTTTTCGGCGCAAGCCGCCTGTTTGGAAACGTCTTAGACATTCACTTACTGTCATTCCTTCTGGGATGGGTTTTCGGAAGATACCCCAGGGTTCGTAACAACCACGCGGCATCGAGCAGACACCAGGGAATTCATCTTCAGCGTTTTTGGGCCTATCACCGCCTCGAAGCGTTCTGACCAATCGAACAACCTGTCCGCGAAACTCCAAACCAGCATGAACAACGGCAGTAAAGACTGTTTGTGAAAGGAAAACATTCGATGCAAGGAAAACGTGGGCGCCAGGACGCAGAACCCGCAACGCTAGCGTAGCCCACTCATAAAAGTAGCGTTCGATTCGCTCTCTTTCTTTTGGATTCAGTGCCGTGAACCTCGGTAAAGGTGATCGAACGTGACCATCAAAGGATGGCGGAATGCGCCAGACCCCCCCGTTACCATTTGACCGCTTCTCTAGCTGTTCTGGGTCGTACTCCTTCACACCATAGGGAGGGTCCGTGACAATGGCATGAATACTATCGCTCGGCGCTTCACGCATCCATGCAAAACAATCAGCGTGTATCACAATGGATTGCGCAAAAGAATGAAATTCATAGTTGAGTGTATAGGCACGTTCAATCTGTTCTATGGTCATAGTGTCTACCTACTCATCAACTGTTTCGCCCAGTTGGTACACAGGGCCTATTTCGCGGAGGAGTCGTTCTACTGCCTGTCTTTCTCGATCACTGGATGTTAGTAGCCTTTCAAAATCCGATAGACTTAACAATATAGCTTGTGGTAAATCTCGACGTTTGATTATGTAACGAGAACTATTTTGAACCACATCATCAAGAATGCGACCAAAGTTATTTTGGGCAGTGGTTGAAGAAATGGTTTTTGTAGGCATTTTACCCCTCATTTTAGCTGTATTAGATAATCTATCCAAATCATACAATAGGGCTGGTATTTTGTCAAGAGATGCCACCCAACACGCGCTTCCTGAGAAACAGCTCCTTCAAACGGAGGCAAGCTGGAAGCCAAGACGAGCGGCTTTCGTTTGCGGGGAACGCGCCTGCTGCTCGCGGTATCTGGCTTCGTCCTGCTCGATGCGCAAGGGCTGATATGGCATGCCATGCGGTCAGGCGTGAGGTGATTGAGCTTGCTCGTCAGTCTTCTCCTGGGTTGGGAATTCGGCAGGCCCGGCTGCTGAGAGAGGAAGAGCTTCCTGAACGGGGTCGCCGGACGAACCGGACGCCCGCAATGGCCACATCATCGCCGCCGAAACCCATGGCGCAGCGCGGGAGACCTGCGCCACGCCAATGCGAATAAAGCGATTTGCGCGCCTGCTCTGGCTGGCGTATACTGTGAGTCAGTGACCTGCGCCGCTGTTTTCCCCCTGGATGAACGATGGCCTCACCATCTGGGGATGGCGCATAGCCATCCGCTCCCCCCGCCTCAACCACAACAATGGTCAGCACACGGATCGTCATCGAACGCTCCGTAGAGGTCGAAGCGCGACATCGCGACGCGCCAGGGGGATAGGCCGCTTTCCTGCGCAATCTGGGCGCGCGACAAGCGGTTCTCGTTGTGATTCGAGGCGGGCGTCGGCAGGCATCGATCTGACGCAACTGCGCGCAGAGGATAGCCGGGCGAACAGCGATGGGCGACGCGCGCAGATCACGCTGCCGCTGCCAGTTGATGCCGAGGTCAAAGCGGCGCTGGTTGAAGCTGCGATTGAGGACGGCATCTTCGCGCAGGCTGCCCGCTGCCGAAGCCTCCTCCCAACTGCTCAACAGCCCCGGCATTGCCGCGCCGCAGGCTCATCGAAGGCCGAGGGGCAGCCTGCCGCCAGCAGACCCGCGTCATCGCGCCTCTTCCGCGCCGCGCCAGCGAAAGATCAGGATGAACTGGTGCATCTGATTGGCGACAAAGGCATGCGGATAGCCGAACGGGTAGAGATTCTGGCTCTGGTCGTGCCAGATCTGGTAGCCCCGGTATTCGAGACCGGGAATCTGGCGCAGGGCAATCACCAGATCGGCGTGCAGCATGTTGTGATGTTCGGCGGTCGGCTGAAAATCTTTGGCGAAGAGCACCAAATAGCCGCCGGGTCGCAACACGCGCAGCGCCGCGCGCAGAATGGCGACCAGCTCGCTGATGAAATCGTGGTAGGCGAGATTGCCCAGATCGGCTGGCGACGCGGTGAACGGTGTCGGCTGCGGTCGCCCGCGTTTGCGCCGCTCGCCCGTCTTGGGCCGGGCCATCATCGCCGCATAGGGCGGATCGGTCAGAATAAGATCGAATGGTCGTTCGCGAACGGCGGGCAGATCGAGCAGATGGCGGGCATCGGCCACCAGGTAGGGCTGGGGAGCAAGCTGCAATTCGGCGCACACCGCCTGATACAATGCCGCGTATTCCGGCGAGAGGTCGATCCCGACGGCTGAGCGACCTTCGAGCGAGCAGGCGATCAACGTGCTGCCGGCGCCGGCGAACAGATCAAGCACATGCCCATCACGACGGGTAAAGAACCGGATCAGCTCGGCCATCAATTGCGGCGGTTTGGGTGAGGGATGGCGGCGGCGCAGATGATGGGCAAAGCTCTCAGGGCCGCGCGTCGGGTACGCCGTGCTGATCACCGAACGCAGCGCATACGTCCAGGCGCGCGCGTCGAGGTCGTTGAGCCGGTTGCGCGGATCGGGATGTTCAGCCATAAGCGATCCCTGCACGACCAGCGCGGCGCGGAACAGGTGCGCTCCGCGCCGCGTCGGCTCAATCCTGCCGATTGGCTGCCATCAGCGCCGTAAACTGCGCAAACAAATAGGTCGCGTCGTGCGGCCCTGGCCCCGCTTCAGGATGGTACTGGACGCTGAAACAGTTGAGTTCAGGACAGGCAAATCCCTCCAGCGTCTGATCGTTGAGATTGATATGGGTCAGTTCAACGCCAGTCGGCAGCGTGTCGGGATCAACGGCGAAGCCGTGGTTCTGTGACGTAATCTCTACCTTCCCGCTGGGAATGTGACGCACCGGATGGTTCGCGCCGTGATGACCGAACGGCAGCTTGTAGGTGCGCCCGCCCAGCGCCAGCCCCATCAGTTGATGGCCGAGACAGATGCCGAAGATCGGGCGCTTGCCCAGCAACGCGCGCAGATTGGCGACGGCATACGTCGCCGCCGCCGGGTCGCCCGGCCCGTTCGAGAAGAAGATGCCGTCAGGCTGAAGCTCTAGCGCCTCGGCAGGATCAGTCGTGGCCGGCACGACCGTCACCCGACAGCCATGATCGACCAGGCGCCGCAGAATGGTGCGTTTGAGACCGAAATCATACGCAACCACGTGGTAGACCAGCTCTTTCGCCGGGCCGTTGGGATACGGCGGCGTGAACGGCACACTGTTCGTCGTCCAGTGGTACGGTTCGGGGCAGGTCACCGCCTGGGTCAAATCCTGCCCTTCCATCGGCGGCGCAGCGCGACATTTCGCCAGCAGCGTTTCGATTGGCTCGCCGGTGGTCGAAATAATCCCCCGCATCGCGCCAGCAGTGCGAATATGCCGGGTCAGCGCGCGCGTGTCAACATCGCTGATCGCCACAATTCCGTAATCGCGCAACAACTGCGCCAGACTGCCCCGCGCTCGCCACGAGCTGTAGCGCTCGCTGTAGCTGCGCACGATGAACCCGGCCACCTGGGGCTGGATCGATTCGGGGTCGAAATCATTGACGCCGGTATTGCCGATGTGCGGCGCTGTCATCGTAACCAGTTGGCCGCAATACGACGGATCGGTCAATATCTCGTGATAGCCGGTCATGCCGGTATGAAAGACCACCTCGCCGATGCGCTCGCCGGGCGCGCCAAACGAGCGACCGGGGAAGACGCGGCCATCTTCGAGGACGAGCACTGCATCCATTGTCTTGTTCTCACCGGTGGGGCGAAGGCATTGCGCCATCGCCGGGCTGATAGATCAGGCGCCATTGTAGCACACTCAGGCTGCGCAGTCGGCGATGAAATGCTCAGAGGGTGAGACATCAAGTTCACCCCGCCGCCGTTTCATGCGCGTTCACGGCATATTCTGCTCAAACCCTTCAGAGCAGGGGCGACCCGGCAGTTCGCCTCTGTCCCCGCGGCAGATTCGTGACCGCACAGCCATGCGCCGCGAACGCGCCGCATGATGGCCGGTGACCGATAATTGGCCTCGCCCGCCGGCGCGCCTCTGACCGTCGCGCCCGCCCGTCATCTTACCCCAGTGCGCTCAGCGCCCGCCTGACGCTATCAGCCGGACTGACCTTCACCTCGGCCTGAACGATTCGACCTTCTTCATCAATCACGAAGTGTGAGCGAATGATCCCCATATACTTCTTGCCCATCATCGATTTTTCGCCCCAAACGCCATACGCTTCGGCGACGGTATGCTGCTCATCAGAGAGTAGGATGAAGGGCAGGTTGTGTTTGGTCTTGAACTTTGCGTGGGATTTGGCGCTATCTGGACTGATCCCGATCACCACTGCGTTCTTCTCCTCGATGACGGGATAAGCGTCACGGAAACCGCATGCCTGCGACGTACAACCGGGAGTGTCGTCTTTGGGGTAGAAGTAGAGAATCACCCGCTTGCCACGAAACTGGCTCAGCGAGACCGGCTCGCCCGCCGCATCGGGCAGGGTGAAATCGGGCGCAAGATCGCCAACCTGCAATTGGGTCGCCATAGATCCTCTTCCTGATCAAACACGGATCCGATCACTGAGCATGCTACCACGACTCTGGCGCCGGCAGGTTCGGGCGCAACTGATACCAGCGTTAGGTGTACCATCATCTCTGCCCAGGCAACCGAATATCCACATCATGCTGACCGTAACGGGGCGCGCGGGGCTGCCTGATCCGTGACGAGGCAGCTCCCGTTCGGATCAGCGCGCGAGCGCGCGGCGCTTCCCGCGTTCCCGCGCCATCCGCCCGCCTGGACAAAAGCGCGCCGCGCCCCGATCTATGACAGTGCCCGGGCGTGTCAGCGCCCGCAGCGCTCCCCTCCTTCAGCGGGAGCGCTGCCTCATTGCCCGCTGCTGCGCTCCCCTCTCCCAGCGGGAGAGGGGCTGGGGGGTGAGGGCGCGCAGGAGATGGCCACGCCACCGCCATCCCACTCCTGCCAGCGTTCGGCACGCGATAGGTTCTGCCCCAGCAACTGCTCTCCGGAGCGCTCCCGCCGCATTCTTCTCGCTGAGGCAGCGTTGGCATAGCTGCCCGATACGTGACAATGTATCTAAAGCTGGCATGAACTCCGTGAGCGAGGTTCCCCTGCGCCGCCGGGTGATGCGCTGGCGCGCTCGTCTCTGCGCCCCTCGCTCACATTGCGCGCAAAGATCTCGGCGCAGACCACGCTCATCATCGCCCTTCTCCACCGCTCCGCTCCCAAACGCCTGCGCAGGATGCGTCGCTCCAGCCTCGCCGTATCGGGCATGTCCGCGAACATCAACCGCTCGGCACCGGATTTCCGCTATACTAAGAACGATAGCGAACACGGAGACTCTTATGGCAATCGTTATTGTTGGCGGCGGCGCTATCGGTCTGCTCCTGCTTTCGCGGCTGACGCAGGCCACGGGAATACCGCCCGTGGCGCTGCTGACTCGTCCCGCCGGAGCCGCTGCGCTGCAACGCAATCCGCTGGCGGTGAGCGGGATCGGCGCGCGCGAGGTAACCGGCTTTCCGGTGGCCGGCGCGGTGGCCGAGCTGCCGGCTGCATTCCGCTCCCCGGCGCTGGCCATCCTCTGCGTGAAGGGGTACGACACCGCCGGCGCAATCTCTCCCCTGCGCGAGCTGCATCCGGCAGCGATCCTTACCCTGCAAAACGGGATTGGAAATGAAGAGGCGCTGGCTGCCGCCTTTGGCGCCGACCGGATCATTGCCGGCGCGATCACCACTTCGGTCGATGCCACCGGCCCAACCACGATCACCGTGACCAAAGAAGGCGGCATCGGGCTGGCCCCGGTTGGTTCCGCCAGCGATCTGATGCTGTCCGAGACGGTGCTGAGCGCGGCGGGCTTTGCTACCCGGCGCTACGCTGACTATCGGGCGATGAAGTGGTCGAAGGCGCTGCTGAACATGCTGGGCAATGCGACCGCAGCCATTCTCGATTGGCCGGTGGCTACCGTCTATGCCGACCGGCGGCTGGTGGCGCTGGAGCGAGCTGCCGCGCGCGAGGCGCTGGCGGTGATGCGCGCCATGAAGGTGAAACCGGTCAATCTGCCGCGCTACCCGGCTGCTGTGCTGGCCCTGGGGATGAGATGGCTGCCGCCCGCCATCCTCGATCCGATCCTGCGACAGCGGGTTGCCGGTGGTCGCGGCGGCAAAGACCCCTCACTGCTGCGCGATCTGCGCGCCGGGCGCTCGCGCTCGGAAGGCGAATTTCTCTACGGCGCAGTCGCGCAGACAGCGGTCGCCTACAACGTCGCTGCGCCGGTCAACGCCGGTTTGTGGCGGATCCTCAACGGTATCGCGCGCGGCGAGCTGGCCTGGGACAGCTATCGCGGGCAGCCGGAGCGGTTGTTGGAGGCGTGCGGCTTCAGATAAGCAACCTCCGGGCAGAAGCGGCGGACGATGGCGCGGAATATTCTTCTTTCCATCAGCAACCGGGGAACCCGCCACAAAGCGGCTCGCAACGGCAATGAGGAAGGCAGGAGCGTGCCGCGCCGTCCCGAATTCACGTCATTGCGAGGGTGCGAATGCGCCCGCAGCAATCCCCCGCGTCAGCGGGAGTCGTGCCTCCGTGCCTCATTGCCGCTTCTGCTCTCCCCTCTTCCAGCGGGACTCAGGGGCGGACAGAACGCATGATCGGCACGTCGTTCCATGGCTTGGGGAAGCCTTAGGTGCCCTCACCCCCGCCCCTCTCTCCACCTGCGGTGGAGAGGGGGAACGCAACCCCAAGCCTGTGCCGTTCCGATGAGGCAAAACGAGGCTGGCGCACATGTTTTCTGTCCGCCCTTAAGCCTGATTGTTCGGGGCAGAGGAGGGTTTGTGTGGCTGCCCAAGACGTGACCATCTATCTAAAGTTGGCATAAAACCTGGCATGACCTGCCATTCACGCCCGTCTAAACCTGAATGGTGCGAGAGCGACGCCCGCTCACGAACTGAGGCGCTATGATCAAACAGGAGCGTCTATGTTAGCGAGGCGGCGCGCGCCGGGGAAATCAACGAAGCGATAGCCGCTCTCCGGAGCGCTCCCGCCGCATCCTGCTCGCTGAGGCAGCGTTGGCGTGGCTGCCCAATACGTGACCATCTATCTAAAGTTGGTATCACATAGTTTCGCAGCGTATCCTTTCCATTCAGCAGCCAGAGGATAATGTGCGCCGGCAAATGCGCGATCGCGGCACGGATCACGTTTCGTTTCTCCTCCATCGTTGTTTCTCGGTCATCAGCGGTAATCGTGAGCGCGCCGGAAGCATTCAATGGAAAGGTGTATGGCGTATATTGTGCGATCACAGGCGTCGGGTGGTTGTCTGCAACACGATACCGATGCCCTGGCTGCGGTTATCTGCCCATCCACACCGACTTCCTGGATGGCTGTCATTTTGACAAAGTTCCCGTTTCCGTGTACTATTCATGGCACAAAGTTGAAAATTCCCATAATTGAACAGCAAAATAATGTTCCTGTGATCAATCAGGGAATGCGGGCATATTGTTGACCGCTACGGTATTTAGTGTGTTCGGAACGACAGCATTGGACAGGAAGGAAGGTCATTCGTGCAGGCGTTGTTACGCATCTCTCGCGGGATTGACACCTTTACCGAGTGGGTTGGGCGGATCGCCTATTTCCTGGTGCCGGTTGTGCTCGCGGTCGGGGTCTGGAATGTCGCCACCCGGTATGTTGGTCAGGCGATTGGTCGCACGCTGGGATCAAACTTCTACATCGAAGCGCAGTGGTACATCTTCTCGATGATCTTTCTGCTCGGCTCGGCGTATGCGCTCAAGCATAATGAACATGTGCGGGTGGATGTCTTCTACAGCAACTACTCCGCCAAACGCAAAGCCCTGGTCAATCTGCTCGGCACGTTGTTCTTTCTCCTGCCCTTCTGTGGTCTGCTGCTCTACTTTAGCTGGCCGTATGTCGAACAGTCATGGCGGATTCGCGAGAACTCGCCTGATCCGGGCGGTTTGCCGCGCTATATCATCAAGACCTTCATCATGATCAGCCCCATCATGCTGATTGTTCAGGGTGTCTCGGAAGCGATCAAATACGCCGCTGCGTACCGTGGCATCATCGAATTGTCCCATCTGGAAGAAAAGGGCGAAACCAAATTGTAATTGCTGGAGGATCCATGTACGACTGGCTCGGACCCGCGATGTTCCTTGGCGCGCTGGTCATTCTCGGTATCGGATATCCGGTGGCATTTTCGCTGGGAGCCACAGCGATCGTATTCGGGATTATCGGGATTTCACTCGGTATCTTCGATCCGATCATCATCCGCGCTATGCCATCGCGTATCTTCAACGTGATGTCGAACTACACGCTGCTGGCAATCCCCTACTTTATCTTCCTTGGTTCGATGCTCGAAAAATCCGGTTTGGCCGAAGACCTCCTCGATACGATGGGCGTGCTTTTCGGGCCGGTGCGTGGCGGTCTGGCGATTGCGGTTGTCGTGGTGGGCGCATTGCTGGCGGCTACCACCGGCGTGGTTGCGGCAACCGTGGTGGCGATGGGTCTGATCTCGTTGCCGATCATGCTGCGCTACAACTACAACAAAGAGCTGGCCTGCGGCGTGATCTGCGCTGCCGGCACTCTTGGTCAGATCATTCCGCCCTCAGTGGTGCTGGTCGTGCTCGGTGACCAGATCGGCGTATCGGTTGGTCGCCTTTTCCTCGGTTCGCTCATCCCCGGTCTATTGCTGGCAGCGGCGCTGGCTTTCTACTGCTGGATGTTGGCGCTGTTAAAGCCTGACATGGCTCCGGCGCTGCCGCTTTCGGCGCGTTCGATCACCGGTTCAGCGCTGGCGCTGCGCGTGGTCAAGGTGATGATCCCGCCGCTCCTCCTGATCGTTGCCGTGCTCGGTTCAATCTTCTTCGGTATCGCTACTGCCACTGAGGCAGGCGCGGTGGGTGCGCTCGGCGCAACCTTGCTGGCGCTGGCCAATCGCCGTCTGACCTGGAAGAACTTTGTCGCGGTCTGCGATTCCACCATGCGCGCCACCACAATGGTGCTCTTCATCCTGATCGGTTCGACGGCATTTGCTCTGGTCTTCCGCGCCTTGAGCGGCGATAAGTTTGTCTTCGATCTGATGGCCAATCTGCCCGGCGGCGCCTGGGGCTTCCTGATCGTCAGCATGCTGATCGTCTTCCTGCTCGGCTTTTTCATCGATTTCTTCGAGATCTGTTTTATCGTTATCCCGCTCTTCGTGCCGGTGGCAAAGGCGCTTGGTTTTGATCTGGTCTGGTTCGGGGTGTTACTGGGCGCTAATCTGCAAACCTCGTTCCTTACCCCGCCGTTCGGGTTTGCCCTGTTCTATCTGCGCGGCGTTGCTCCTCCCGGCATTACTACCACTGATATTTACCGGGGTGTGGTGCCGTTTATCGCCATTCAGTTGATGATTGTGGTGATTCTGATCTTTTTTCCACAACTTGCGCTGTATCTGCCCGCGATTTCGTTTGGGCAATAAAACCTCTGCGGCCCCGCTGACGATTGCAGATGCCGATCAATCCGCTGCGAGCGGTGAACGCGAAGCCTGGCAACGGGTTTCGCGTTCGTTGTCCTCGGTAACGTTGGCTATATCGCTCGCCTCCCTCCTCGTCTGAGCAATTGCCGCACCTCAAGACAACAAAAGGGGCGGAGAACGACGTTCTCCGCCCCTGCGGCTCTGCCGGCTATCAGATCGGGTTGTTGCGCACGAACGTGTTGAACGGCAGCTCGTTCGTCTGGTGCCAGCGCTGGATCTTCTGGCGGAAGCTGTTCCAGCCGGGGAAGATCTCTTTGAAGGCGGCTGACTGTCCTTCATACTGAGCAAACAGCTCGAATGCCGCTTTCTGCGCCGCATTCAAAATCTCATCACTGTAGGAACGCAGCTTCTTGCCCTTGGCCACGATACGCTCGAGCGCATCATTGTTTAGCGCATCGTACTTAGCCAGCATGTTCATGTTCGATTCCCATGCGGCGACGCGGATAAAGTTCTGGTACTCTTTCGGCAGCTTATTCCAGGCATCGAGGCTAAAGACGGCGTGCAGCGATGGGCCTGGCTCCCACCAGCCGGGAGCGTAGTAGAACTCTGCCGCATCGGGCAGACCAAGCTTCTCGTCATCATACGCGCCGACCCACTCGGCAGCGTCGATCGCGCCGGTTGAGAGGGCCTGGAAGATCTCACCGCCGGGCAGGGTTTGAGTCACCACGCCGAGATTTTTGAGCACTTGCGCGCCCAGGCCGGGGATGCGCATTTTCAAGCCTTGCAGGTCGGCAACAGTGTTAATCTCGCGGCGGAACCAGCCGCCCATCTGGGTGCCGGTGTTGCCAGCGGCAAAGCAGATCACGCCGAAATTGGCGCCAAGTTTATTGATTGCCTCTTCGCCGCCGCCGTGATAGAGCCATGAGTTTTGCTGCTGCGCAGTGAGACCGAACGGCAGTGAGGTAGCAAACGCCCACGCCGGATCGAGTCCTACGTAATAATAGAGCGCGGTGTGGCCGGCCTCAACGGTGCCCTGCGACACGTTCTGCAACACCTCGAGGCCGGGGAAGAGTTCGCCCGCCGGGAATGTGGTGATCTTGAACATGCCGTTGGAGAGTTCAGCCACCCGCTCGGCCAGAACTGTCGCGCCGCCATAAATGGTAT